>Ga0256840_1003290_pt1 | contig 13219 bp, 9 predicted proteins | sample 355202metaG_FD_185969 | JGI IMG/M metagenome (GOLD analysis project Ga0256840, IMG submission 185969) | Hydrothermal vent microbial communities from Mid Atlantic Ridge, Atlantic Ocean - 355-202 | ecosystem: Environmental > Aquatic > Marine > Hydrothermal vents | place: Atlantic Ocean: Mid...
TTTAAAGTCTGTTCGGATAGCGTAAACATGTTTCCATGCCAACAACCACATAAATGCAAATTGTTTCCCTACTAAATACTTTAATAAACGATGAAATTATAGCTAAAGAAGATTAAAAAGACTCTTTATTTTTTACTTTGCCAAATAACCTTGTATCGTTTCTATAAGGCCAGAAAACTTTTGCGGGAAAAGTAAAATGTATTGGTCTAAAAATTCTTCATTACTATAGAGAAAGTTTTTTTGCATTTCATCTACAAGTTTTTTCACTTCATAGGCTCCAATAGGTCCCAATATACCTTGCAACTCATTACATGCAAGTTTTACACGTTCATAACGTTTTTCTTTCAACCACAGTGGCATCATATTTTCCATATCTTTATAGAGAAGTACAAACTCTTTTAGTGTCTCTTTATAAAGTACTTCACTCTCATCCGCATTGTATATACCTGTTGCAATATCTAAGCCCTCAATTTTGATTTCCTGTTGCAGAGAAACTTCCCGTTTTGTCTGAGAAAGAAACATATAAAAAACATTGTAAAGTTTTTTGATGTTGAGAGGTTTTGTGATAAATGCATTTGCCCCTACATCAAACATTTTATCAATCTCTGCTCCCATGGCAAAAGCAGTAAAAGTAATGATAGGCATAGCATCATATTCACTTTTAGCTCGTATCTTTTTTGTAGTTACAATTCCATCTAGCACGGGCATACTAATATCCATTAGTACGATATCAAATTCCTTCTTCTCTTTAAATAATAAATCTAAAGCTTCTTGTCCATTGTTTGCTATTTCAATTTCAATCCCAGATTGTTTGAGCACACTTACAATGATTTTTTGGTTAATCATATTGTCTTCAACAATAAGCAGCCTGCTACCTTTGAAATAGGTAAAGCATTCAGTATCAATATTTTCTGTTTCCTCAATAGGTGCTTTCACAACTTTTAAGCCTAAATCTAGGTTATTTTTTTCTACCACATCTTTTTTAGAAATACTAGATACTGTATCTTTACTGGCAAATGATAACGGTTCAATAAGTTCTACAATACGTTCCAAATTAGATGGGGTATGTAAATAAGCATCTATGACGTTATTTTCAACATGTTCATTTCCAGAAAAAATACTACTCAATGAGATTATCTTAAAATGATGCATCTCTTTTTTCTGTTTTAACGCTTCATAATTCACTGTATTAAAAAATATATTGTCCAATAACAGTACGTCAAAATGCGTAAAATCTATACTATTTTTATCCAATTCATCTCTACTTACTACTGTAACATCATCATAAAAAGATTTCAATAACTTTTGAAGCGATAAAGCAGTTGCCTCTTTATCGCTATAAATCAATACTTTTTTAGATGGCAACTCTTTTTTAATACTACTAAACTCTTGAAGATGAGATGAGCTGTTACGCGTCATAGGTAGTTGCAAGGTGAAATTATTTCCTGTAGACGGTTTAGCAGACGCTTCAATAGTCCCACCCATAGCTAAAGTCAATTTCTTGGCGATATAAAGTCGTATACTTGCTTGCTCTTCTTTTTTACTATTATAGTTTAGTGAAAATAGTCTATCAAGTACCTCTTCACTTACACTTTGTCCATTATTTGTTATTTTAACTTGTAAAATAATATCGTGATTTCTAGCCTTATGAGAAGAAATAGTCAATGTTACTTTTCCTTGTGGCGTTGATTGTATAGAAAATTCGAGTAAATTGTTAACAATCCGACTAAAGTGTATAATGTCACCTGTTAAATACCTAGGTACATCAGGGTCAATATTATAAATCACTTCAGTATTTCTTTGTCCAAAGTTAGAGCTTAGGTATGTGGAAACATCCTCTAGCATATGACCAAATATAAATTTTTCATTATAAATTTCTATTTTATTTGCTTGAATCTTTAAAAGTTCTCGTAGATTATTGGCAGAGGTTAAAATATCTTCTTCAAGTGTTTCTTCTTTGGTCTCTTCTGGATTGAGCAAAGTTTGAGTGAGATGATAAATATCATCCCCCATCTTTGACAATAAGTTATTTTTCTTTTTTTCACTCTCTTTTTCGTACTTTATCATTTCTATAAATTGATTATTTTGTTTTGATAATTTCGCTTTAAAATAAAAATACAATCCAACAATCAAAAGAAGTAATATACTAATAAAAAGAATGTAAAAGTTTATTGTACCTAAAGCCATATATTAACCCTTATAACATAAAATTAGTTATCTCATCCCTATGAATAATAATAAGATAAATATGATTATATGATGCTAAATAGGAGATAAATAAAAATACTATTGCATTATCAACTCTTATGGTTAGACTTTGGTATCCTTTTCTAACTTTATATTCTCTGGATCCATCATTTTTTCTAGGTCTGCATGGGCAAATATAGTTTGAAGTAACTCTGCTTTATTTAGATTGAGTGGTTCGAAAGTATGATCTTCTAAAAGTTCTGTAAATTCAAAAATTTCTTTGTTTATGGCAAACTTACCTTCTGTGGCTCTTAAGGTTTTAAAATGACTTAAAATCGCTTGTATATTTTTGTTATCACTGTTTTCTATTTCAAAGTAACCAAATGCAATAACATACACACCTGCATGGTAGGCAGATTCTACAAAGTTTTGTATCCTTCTTAGCTCTATATCTTCTGTTGGGAAGTTTTTTAGATTTAGGAGTACTACATGATAGGTTTCTTTGAGTTTAGACTTTTGATTATGCTCGCTAATGTTTGGTCTGTTACAACAAAGTAAATCATTATGTCGGGCAATAATAGTTTCTTCTAAATTTTCAAAAAGTGTTTTCATCATCTCAGTATCATAAGCTGTTTCATACAGCTCAATCGCCTGTAATGGAGAAAGCGAATAAAACTTTTTCTTACCAAAATCAAACATATCAACTTTTAAAGAACCATGAGGAAGGATAGAGAGTAGCTCCAGACAAAGACTTTCCATCAAATGGTCTACCTTTGCTTCAGATACCTTGTCATACAAAAGACAAAAACCTCCATCATTTGTGGGCGTATATAGAGGGATACTTGTACCCTCTTTACTTAAATCTCCTAAATGAAATCCCCAAGGAAATGCATATTTTTCGTCGTTTTTTGCCATAGGATGACTTTCGAGTTTGTGTTCCATTTATGCTAAAAACTCCGGTGTTGCCAACTCGACTTTCTTTCCTTTTTGTTCCATAACAACTACCGTAATGTCATCACCTTCACTGTATCGTTCAGGTAAATTATTGACACGTTCTTTTGCTACTTTTGAAATGTGTAAAAGGGCATCAAATCCGTCAGGCATTTCAACAAAAAGACCAAAGTCTACAATGCGTTTCACCTTACCGTCATAACTCTCACCTACTTTATATTCCATCTGTTTTTTTACAGGCGTAGAGGCGATGTCTTCTATGTGTGCTTTAGCAGCGGCTACTTTATCTTTATCTCCACCAGAGACCTTAACCCCACCCGCATCACGATCAAGGTCAATACTCACTTCAAAACGCTCAATTATTTCTCTGATAGTCGCCCCTGCCTTACCTATAATATCTACTATTTTAGAAGGGTGTATACTAAAATTTTCTGTACTTGGTAGTGCCTTACTTGTTTGTATGTTTTTCAACGCTTCTTCCATCAGACCAAGTATATGGTTTTTCCCTTTACTGGCTTGTATCAATGCATCTTTAAGTACTGCCATCTCTATGCCACCAAATTTGATGTCCATTTGTAAGGCGGTTATCCCCTCCGTTGTACCTGCGACTTTAAAGTCCATATCTCCATCATGGTCTTCAAGTCCCATGATATCAGTGAGTACAGCATATTTAGAACCATCTGTTACCAACCCCATAGCAATCCCAGCTACCAAGGCTGTCGTTTCTACCTCTGCTGCTCTTAATGCCAAAGAACCCCCACAAATAGTTGCCATAGATGAAGAACCATTGGACTCCAATATCTCAGAGACCACACGGATACTGCCATCATAGTTTAACGGTACTGTAGGCTCCATAGCACGTTTACCAAGGTTACCATGTCCTAGTTCTCTACGTCCAGGAGCCCCAATAAATTTAGCTTCTCCTACAGAGTAACCAGGAAAGTTGTAATGCACCATAAACTTTTCATTTTGTGACATATTTTTGGTGATAAGTTCATACATTTGTGCATCTTTTTTGTCCCCAAGTGTCACAGTAACTAAAGCCTGAGTTTGTCCTCTAGTAAATAAACATGAACCATGTACAGAAGGCAGTAGATTAGTTTCTATGTCAATAGGGCGTACTTCATCTAATGCCCTACCATCTGCACGAATATTCTTCTCCAATATCATACTACGTACAATTGTTTTTTTATACGATTCTAAAACTTTTCCAACAAGCTTTTTGTCAGCTTCTTTACCCTCAGCCAATAAATCTTCTAAAATACGTGTACGTATCTTTTTAAGTTCACTTGAACGTTCTGACTTAGCCATGTGGTTGATTGCTTTTTCTACATCATCTGCATACGTTTTTTCAATATAATCAAAAAGTGGTGCATCTACTTTTTCTTCTTCCATCTCTAAAGCAAGAGACTCTCTTACCATGGGGGTAAATGCTTCCATATAAGCATTCGTCGCTGTCTCGATACTCTCTGCTGCCATAGCTATGACATCAACAAGAGCATCTTCAGAAAATTCATTTGCTGATTGACCATCTTCTGTTTCCGAGGCAAGTGTACGCATTTCTATCATCACGACATCTTTTCCAGACCCCACTACCAATAAATCAAGTTCAGAGTTTTCTTGCTGTGTGAGTGTAGGGTTTATGACTAGATTGTCCCCCTCAGTACCAACTCTCACCGCTGCAATAGACTGAGATACAGGGATATCAGAAACATATAATGCAGCATTTGCAGCATGAAGAGCGGATACTTGCATATCTACATCTTCATCTGAACTTACTACCATAATAGTTATCGTTACAGGGTAGTGAAAACCTTGAGGAAAGAGTGGACGCAAAGAACGGTCTACTATACGTGAAGTTAGTGTCTCAAAATCACCAGGTTTTGTCTCACGTTTAATGAACCCTCCAGGAATTTTTGCCGCAGCATAAGACTTTTCCATATACTGTACAGTTAAAGGTAAAAAATCTTCCTCTACTGCTTTTTCATCTATGGCAACGGCTGCAATAAGTACTGCTTTTCCTTGAGAGTACATCACTGCACCTGAGGCTTGTTTTGCTACTTTATTAAAAGCATATTTTTCATCAAGGTTATTTACATTTATCTCTATCGTTTTTTCATTCATCAATTTCATTTTCCTTAGGGGTATCATTTTTCTTTATTTGTATTTGTGATTCAACTATCTCTTCTATTTCTTCAAAAGTAAATGGCTCAAAGTTTTGATAGTAGTATTCTATCGAAATATAGTCTTGTATCTTATGTGGACAAAAAACACCATCGCACACGGTGAGTAAATTTTGATACACGGTTTTATCTAAAATAGGTGTAGCAATGTAAATATTTTTAGCACCTCGTGCTATGACAGATTTTAATGCCACCATCATAGTAAGTCCCGTTTCTATACATTCATCAGCTAAGACAACATATTTACCTTCCAAAGAGAGTAAGTCTCTTCCTTTACGGTACTTATACACATAGCTCAACACTTCTTCTTCATATTTACGATGTGCTTCACTGTAAACAAAATCTTCATTGATATCAAAAGCATCTATAAGAGCTTTATGCATAACCACTTCTTCAGTCTCAGAAATCATTGCAATGGCTACTTCTGGATTATTCGGTGCAAGTATAGGCTCTGTTAACAATATATCCATCTGTGCATCACACGCTTTTGCAATCTTATCTGCAAAATAAACACCACCCTCACTCACCCCTATAACTACTGTTTCATTATCGGTAAGTAATGCTATAGGTAAAGTTTCAATCAACTGTTTTGAAGCATCTTCTCTATCTTCAAAATAAATATTAGGGTTTAAATCGTTGGACATAGTCTACTCCTGGAAATTGTTTAACTATCTCTTCATCATCAAAAGCATAACGAAAATCATCAATGTATTGTATTAAAAGTGTATACGCATAATTGAGTGATTCCATTTCCTCTACAGTACCACCTACATCTGGATGATTTTTTTTTGCTAGAAAATAATATTGCTCTTTAATATTTTGTTTTGTAACAAGCTTTGGTAACTGCAAAGTCTCTAATGCTTTTTCTATTTCTTCTTTTGGAGTAAACATTATTTCAATGTATCCGTACCTATCGATCCAAACGGTGTAAAGTTTAATTGTAAATAAAAAGTATTTTGCGAAATAGACCCAATCGAAGTAGGATAAATATCTTGTCTGATAGAAGTAACCATACTCCAGCAGTCACGGTAATAACTCCCACCTATTTTCCACTGTCTACTTGAAGAATCATCTATGTTATAAGTAAGCCCTCCAATAAAACTAAATTTCTGATTATATTTATATGTAAAATCGAACTTAACATCATTTGCCTCTTTGGAATTAGGCTCATCAGGTAATATCTTTTTATAGGTGTGTCCTAGTGTAATACGATAATCAGACTGTTTATATTCAAGATATGAAGAAGCCAGACGAATTTTTTTAAACTCATGTGAATACCCAATATTATTATAGAGTGTTAATGAGTCAAAAGTATACTGCATCTCATTATTTAAATCTGCCAATTTATATATTCTATCAGTATAGTACTTCTGAGTCAGTCTTTGATAAAACTTTAACTTCATTTTATCATCATAAAAATATTGACTTAATGCAAACCTAATTTGTTCTTCTGGTAACCCTATTGTAAATAATTCTTTTTGTTCATCATCTAATTTTGAAAATTCAATTGGCGATTGATTTTGACTGCCAGGTTTCAAGTATGAGATTGAAGGTTGTAAAACATGGGTAAAATTTTCATAATTTTTTGTTAAGTCAGTAAAGACTTTAGCTTTATGAATATTACTATAATATTGATAGTCATCATATACAAAATCTCCATTCCCAAAAAAGAACTTACTGTAGTATAATTCTTCCCTCAATGATATACTTACGAAATCATCAAAAAAAGAGGTCGTAACTTCAAGTGGTATATTCAACTCAGCTTGCTGCATAGTTACACCTTTTTTTCTGTCAAGGTTATTAATTTTAAAATCTGCACTATAAGTAAAGTTCTTTGTAATAAAATGATCTAAGTACTTATGAAATTGAATTGTAGGAAGGATCTGCAATGTTTTATCGTCATCAACATTTATTCTAGTATCAATAAAATATTTTGAATTTAAACCAAAATAATATTCATTATTTTCTGCAAAATAATTAACACGTGACTCTTGTAATGGAGTTAAGCCAAAGTGTGAAAGATTATTTTTTTGTAACCTTAAATAGTCAATATCATTAAGATAAGTAGTATTAACATATAATCCATCTTTAAAATTTTCAGTAAAATATTGTTTAAATACTTCTGTTGAATAGTAGTTAAATTCAAATCCATAATGTTTGTTATTGGGTAGATTGTATTTATTTGTAAAACTTTCAAAATCTTTAAAATACCCTACTCGAAGTGTGCCTTCAGAATGATTACTATCAACAAACCTTAAAGTACTATAGACACCCATAGAGCGTGTGGTACGAATCTGAGGATTCACTTCTATATCTATGCTAGGTGAAATAGCCCAAAATATTGGCTGTTCGTAAATAAATCCTTCTTCTGCTGTATATCCAAATAAAGGAAATAATAATCCAGAACTTCTTTGTTTATTGGTTGAGAAACCTAGATATGGTGTATAAAATACTGGAACATCCCACATATACAGTTTTGCATTATACACTTTCATATAACTCGCATTAATATCATAAACAGAATCAGAAAATCTCATAGTCCATAAAGGATCTGATACATCACAACTGGAAAGTACAGATGTTTTAAGTTTATATTTTTTTTCTTTTTTAGTTACATCTTGAGATACAACCCAAACATCATTCTCACTAAGAAGAAACAGCTCTTCGAATGTGACTTCATTTGTATTTGTATCTATTTCCATATGATTACTATGTTCTTTTGTACCGTTATATCCAATAACTTCAATATTACCATCTAATGTGAGTATTTTAGACTTTTTGTTAAACTCAGCTGTTTTGGCTTTAATCACCATACTATTATAATTTACAATAACATCATGAGAAGCTGTCACAATATCATTTACAGATTCAATATTCTTTGCTTTAATTTCAATCTTATCTAAAGAAGAAAAAAGTAGTTTTGTACCTAGCGTCATACCTATAATAAGTATGAATATAAACTTTAGTAATACACCAATTTTAATCATAATCTCTCCCTAAAGTGCTTGATATGCTATGTCTGTACGACACTGTTTCCCAACATAATGAACTTGACCCACCAACATATAGGCACGTTTTTGTGCTTGTGCTATGCTATCACCAAGTCCTACACATACTAAAACTCTACCACCACTTGCGTACAGTTTCCCATCATCACCACGTGTTACACCTGCATAAGAGATATGAGCATTTTCAAGTAGTTCATCATGATAGATATCATCCACTATAATTTCTGCCATAGGTGAACTTTTGTAAGGATAATCCTTTGAAGCCATCACTACACCTACTGCATATTTATCGTGAAATTTTATTGTAGCATTTTTCAAATCATTTGTTGCTGCTTTATAAAAAAGCTCTGAAGCAGGAGATTTGAGTAAGGGCATAAGCTCTTCACATTCGGGGTCACCAAAACGTACGTTATACTCCAAAATGATAGGCTCGCCATCTACTACCATCACACCAATAAAAAGTACACCTTTAAATGGCATACCCTCTGCTTTCATACCCTCTAACGTTGGAATTATCACACGTTCATCTAATTTTTTATAGATTTCATCATTGACTAAAGGTGTGGGTGCATACGCTCCCATACCACCTGTGTTTGGTCCTTTGTCTCCATTTAGAAGTTTTTTATGGTCTTGTGCTGCTGGTAATACAACATAATCTTCCCCATCACAAATGGCAAAGACTGAAAGCTCATAGCCATCTAAAAACTCTTCTACAACAATGCTAGTCCCCGCTTCACCAAAAGAGCTACCTGAGAGCATTTCTCCTGCAGCTTTTTTTGCTTCATCATGTGATGTTGCGATAATAACACCTTTACCCCCGCACAGGCCATCTGCTTTCACTACTATAGGAGCTTGGAGTGTTTCTATAAATGTATAGGCATCTTGAAGTGAGTCTGTTTCGATGTAAGCAGCGGTAGGTACCTTGTGGCGTGCTAAAAAGTTTTTCATAAAAATCTTAGAGCCTTCAAGCTGTGCTGCTTTAGCACTAGGCCCAAAGATAGTTAGTCCTCTAGCTTCAAACACATCAACCACACCATCTACCAATGGTCCTTCTGGACCTACAATTGTCAAATCAACATCATTTTCTTCTACAAAATCTGCCAACTTAGAAAAGTCAGAAATATCCAAATTTTCACCCAACTCATCAGTCGCACCATTTCCTGGAGCAAAATAAATTTTCTCTACATTGTCATCTTTACTTAATGCCAAACCTATAGAGTATTCTCTACCACCTGCACCTAAAATCAATATGTTCATCGTTTTTTCTCCGAAAAAAATTAGAAATTAGAAATTAGAAATTAGAAATATTTACATTCCATCATCTACTTTCATCTTTCTGCAAGGAAATTTCTCAGTAGTTGTCGTGCTTGTGCGTAGAGGATTTTGAAAAGATTTGAGTCGAACGGGGCATTCTTCGTCGATAAGCTTTTCAAAGTCCTATGCGTGCAATGACGATGACTAATGAGGCCCAGGTGAGCGTTCTGTTCGAGTCGGCCCTAATAAGCCAACGGTGTAGGAGGGAGTCTCTCTTTAGGGGTAGATTTCTCGCTTATTGCTAAACTCAAACGAAAACTACTACACACCAAGAGACTACATGTCCCACTAAGATTAATGTTGGACCCCAAATACAGTAGTCGCATCACCCAGGTTAAATAATTATAGCCTATTTGGAGTTAGAAGAGAGTAAAAGTTCTTTCGCTTTAGTGATACATGCTTCAATCTGTGGTGATGAGGCTACTTCTACGCATACATATGCTGGTAAATGTTTTTTAGTTACTTCGCCAATCACCACTGCTGTGTAACTTTTATCCCAGTCAAAACTTTTAAAAAAACATCTAATAGTGGAGGGAGAGGTAAAAATGATGATTGCATTTTTACTAGGCTTTTTAGTCTTGTCATAGGAGAAACATGATGTTTCATAAATATTTTTTTCATCTAATACTATGCCTTGTGTTTCCAAATATGCTCTTGCATCAAATGAGACTTCTTTAGGTCGAAGGTAGAGAATCTTCTTCTCTTTAAACAATGTCACTATGTCTTGACTCAGTGTTTGTCCATAAAAATTTTGTGCTTGATGTACAACTTCTCCACCCAAAGACATTATCATTTTTGCAGTACTCTCACCTATGGCAAGACATGGTACAGTCTTCCACTCAGGGTTTATCTGCTCTATGCTTTTGACTGCTTGCTTAGAGGTAAACATCAGTAAGTCATACTCTGAAAAATCAATATCGACATCTAAAATGCTAAAAGATATCATGGGCAAATGGATAATATCTTTAGCCGCTATAGGGGATAGAAGATAAATCAATTTAGACATCAATCCAACATACCTTTAAGTGTCTCAGGTGTTTTCCCATGAAGCATCACTTCATTTACCTGTTCATCATCATAGGGGTCAAAATGTGGTGTAATGACCCAACGTTTTCTAGTCTCAAGTTCTCTTATGCTGTCTTCTACTTCATCAGCTATACGGTGTGCCTCTAGTAAACGCATACTAGGACGTAGCACCATGTGAAACTCTACATAGTTAGTCGTACCATCTGTACGTGTACGTAACCAATGGTACGAAGTCACTTCAGGATGTTTAGAAATGATTTCACCAATTTGTGCAACCAATTTCCCATCTAAAGCACGGTCAAGTAAAATGCCTATCCCATCTACTATAATCTCATAAGCAGAATAAATAATATACACCCCAATACCTATCCCAAAAAGGGCATCTATCCAATCTAATCCTGTAAGATATACCAGTCCTAAAGCAGTCAAGACTGCTGCATTTGACCAGAGATCAGTTTTATAATGCAAGGCATCTGCTTTTATCACTAAATTATCTGTTTCTTTAGAGACTTTAAGTAGATATTGCACCAAAAAGTAAGTAATAACTATCGAAATACTCATTGCAATAATAGAAGGGGTAAGAAGTGTCGTCACGGATGCTTCAATGAGTTTTTCAGCCCCAACATAGATAATATACAAACCAGATATCGAAATAATTGTACCTTCAATTACAGCTGCGATAGCTTGTATTTTACCTTTTCCATATTGGTATGTGTCATTTGGGTTTTCTTCTGCTTTTTTAATAGCAAAAAAGTTGAAGATAGATACCAATGTGTCAAGTAATGAATCTATGGCAGAGGCAAGTACAGCCACTGAACCACTTGCAACGCCAATGACTAACTTGATAAGCACTAAAAAGGTTGCCACTGTACTAGAGATTACAGTGGCACGTTTTTGTGGAGACATAGTATTTCCTTTATCGCATTACTTACATTTTTTTGAGTATACTTAGTATTAAAAAACTTTTTGACTTTTACTATGCATACGTCTACTAGAGTGCTTTAGTTGCTAAATTTGCTATGCGAGATGCAAATGCTGCTTTGTCTTTAGGCTGTATGCCTTCAGATATTTTTGCAGAGTCTAGTAGTATCCATGCCACATCGTTAAAGAGTGTATCGTCATTGAGTGCATCTAACTTTTTTACCATCTCATGATCTGGGTTTATCTCTAAAATCAGTGGTGCTTCTGGCATCGCTTCACCCATTTGAGCAAATATCTGTGCCATGCCTGCCATAGGGTCATTTGGGTCCTTAAGTACACAAGAGGCTGAAGATGTTAGTCTTGTAGATATTTTCACATCTTTTACTTCAGCACCTAAAACCTCTTTTATTTTATCTGTGAGTTCTTTAAACTCTTTTGCTACTTCTTCTTTCTCTTCTTCAGTCTTAGAATCAGGTGCATCAATAGCAGTGATGTCTTTTAATGCCCACTCTTTATAACTACCTATCATTGGAGTCACGAGACTATCTACTTCCTCATCATCCATGATGAGTACTTCTATGTTTGCTTTATTATACGCTTCAAGTAAAGGAGAGTTTCTTAGGACTTGTTCATCTGCTCCTGTGATGTAGTAAATCTCTTTTTTCTCAGAATCGCCACGGCTTACATACTCTTCAAAGCTCACAAGTCCATCTTGTGTTGAGGACTTGTACTTAACTATATCAAGCAGAAGGTCTTTGTTCACATGGTCTGTATAGACACCCTCTTTCATCATTCTGTTGTACTGTGCCATAAAGGTCACAGAGTCTTCATCTTTAAGTTTCTTAATGGCTTGAAGTATTTTCTTTGTTGAAGTTTGCTTAATATTTGCCAGTATTTTGTTTTCTTGTAACAACTCACGAGAAACATTCAAAGGTAAATCTTCAGAATCTATGATACCTTTGACAAAACGTAAATATGCTGGCAATAACTCTTTGTCATCATCAGTAATAAACACACGTTTTACATAGAGTTTTACGCCAGGCGTGTAGTCTGGTCTGTACATATCCATAGGTGCTTTTTTTGGGATGTAAAAAAGTGTTGTAAACTCACTAGCACCCTCTACTTTGTTGTGTAAGTACGTAAGTGGCTCTTCTGTATCATGTCCTATAGTCTTGTAAAACTCAACATAGTCCTCTTTTTTAAGCTCAGACTTAGGCAGTGTCCACAGTGCAGTAGCTGCGTTAGCTTGCTCTGTTTTGTTCACCATTTTAGTCACAGCATCGTCACCCTCACCCTCAGTCTCTTCTTCCATGAAGTTCATCATGATAGGGTAAGCGATGTGGTTAGAGTATTTTTTAACCACTTCTTGGACTCTATGCTTATCTAAAAACTCTTTTTCATCTTCTTTTAGCTTGATGTAAATCACCGTACCATGCTCTTCTTTTGTCACAGGTTTTACTTCATACTCACCTGTGCCATCTGTAGAAAACTTATAGGCTTGTTCTTCACCTGCTTTTTTAGAGATGACATCAACATGGTCTGCGACCATAAATACAGAGTAAAAACCAACACCAAACTGACCAATCAAATTGGAGTCTTTCTTAGCATCACCTGTAAGGTTTTCCATAA
>Ga0256840_1003291_pt1 | contig 13216 bp, 13 predicted proteins | sample 355202metaG_FD_185969 | JGI IMG/M metagenome (GOLD analysis project Ga0256840, IMG submission 185969) | Hydrothermal vent microbial communities from Mid Atlantic Ridge, Atlantic Ocean - 355-202 | ecosystem: Environmental > Aquatic > Marine > Hydrothermal vents | place: Atlantic Ocean: Mid...
AAGTCAAAGAGCTTGACGCACGATTTCCTCATAAAGTGGGTTTTCATAGAAGCTGTCATGGACTAAGAGAGTTAAATCTTGCTGCTCCAAGCGAATTAAATATCCCCTACTACTCAAAGCCGGAATCACTTCTTAAAATGGTGAAAGACATTGAGATAGTTGAATTAAAAAGGGCTGATGAGTGTTGTGGCTTTGGTGGGACTTTTAGTATCAATGAGCCGGAGATCTCCATCAAAATGGGAAAAGATAGAGCCTTAGATCATCTAAACAACGGTGCAGAGTATATAGTAGGGTATGATAGCTCGTGTCTAATGCATTTAGAGGGGATCATAAGAGCAAATGGCTACCCTCTTAAGATAGCCCATATAGCCGAAGTTTTAGCCGGAGTAGTTGATGAGTAGTCACAGAGAAAAAGCCAAAGAGTTTTTAAAAGATGAGAAGTTTTCTTCTTGGCAAGATAGTGCTTTGTGGTTTGTGAGAGAAAAGAGAGATAGCGCAACTAAAGAGGTAAAAGAGTGGGAAGAGTTAAGAAAAAGAGCTTCAAATATAAAGGCTCATACATTAAGCAGGCTCGATTTTTACCTAGAAGAGTTTGAAAAAAATGCCTTGAAAAACGGCTTTGAAGTCCACTGGGCAAAAGATGCACTCGAACACAATAGGATAGTTTATAATATCTTGAAAAAAGAGGGAGCAAAAAAGGTTGTTAAAAGCAAATCCATGCTAACTGAAGAGTGTCATCTAAATCCCTTTTTAGAGCATAAGGGGATAGAGGTGGTAGATACCGACCTTGGAGAGAGGATAATACAACTAAGAGGTGAAAAACCAAGCCATATAGTTCTGCCCGCAATTCACCTAAAAAAAGAGCAGGTAGCAGAGACATTTGAAAAGTTTTTAGATACAAAAAAGGGCAAGAGCGATCCGACATACTTAACAAAAGAGGCTAGAAAACATTTAAGAGAGAAGTTTTTAAATGCTGATGCCGCACTGAGCGGTGTAAACTTTGCCATATCACAAAACGGAAGCTTTGTAGTTTGCACAAATGAGGGAAACGCAGATATGGGTACCTCTTTGGCACCTGTGCATATAGCTTCAATGGGTATAGAAAAGATTATCCCAAAGATGGAAGATCTAGGAGTCTTTATTAGAATGCTTGCAAGAAGCGCAACGGGTCAGCCTATAACTACCTACACTTCTCACTACTTTAAAAAACCAAAAGATAAAAAAGTTCATATCATCATAGTGGATAATGGACGAAGCAAGATGCTAAAAGAGAGAGATTTTATAGGCTCTTTGAAGTGTATCAGGTGTGGAGCATGCCTTAACACCTGCCCGATTTATAGAAGAAGCGGAGGACACAGCTACCCATACATAATACCGGGACCCATAGGCTCACTTTTAGGATCAAACAGAGATCTACAACATAACGGCGATACAGCTTTTGCCTCTACACTTTGCGGAAGTTGCGTCAATGTCTGTCCGGTAAAGATAGATATAACTCATCAACTTTTAGCATATAGAAAAGATTATGTAGATAGTGGATACCTATCAAAAAGCAAGTCTTATACTCTTAAACTTTTTGCTTTTGTATTCTCATCAAAGTTTTTAACGGAAGTTTCGTTTAATGCTGCAAAGATAGTTTTGCCGTTTTTGCCTAAAAGATTGAAGCTTTGGGGAAATGGAAGGGAGCTTCCAAAACTTGCAAAAAAGAGCTTTTCACAAATTTATAAAGAGTTGGAAAATGAGTAGTAAAAGTGAGATATTAAAGTCTATCAAAAATGCCTCTTTAGAGGAGGTAAGAAGAGATGATGAAAGTTTTACTCTAACAACCTATGAAGATAAACTAAAAGCTTTTAAAGAGTCTATAAAGGGAGTAGCCGGTAAATTTATAGAGTGTGATGAGAGTGAGATACCTTTCAAGATAGAGGAGATCTTTGGAAAAGATAAAAAAATAGCCTCAAACATCAAGGAGTGTAGTGCTAAAAATGTGGAGTTAGAGAGTATAAAGAGCCCTAAAGAGTTAAAAGATATCGATATAGCTATCGTTAAAGGAGAGTTTGGAGTCAGTGAAAATGGAGCTATCTACATAAATGATAAAAATCTAAAAGATAGGGCCCTGCTTTTTATAACAAAAACCCTTGTAATTTTATTGGACAAAGATGCTCTTGTAAATAATATGCAAGAGGCCTACAAAAAGATACCTAACGATGCAAACTTCGGAGTTTTTATAAGCGGCCCCTCCAAAACTGCCGATATAGAGCAATCCCTAGTCATAGGAGCTCACGGAGCAGTAGAGTTGTTTGTTTTGTTATATTGACAACACTGTTCCAAATAAACTTGTCTATTCTACCTGGCATTTACATTAGCCCTATGACTATTTTCACATTAAAATAAATTTGACAAAAATTACTTAATATTGTAAAATAGAATTACTAAAATAAAGGAATTTTGAGTGACTGATTTTACAATTTTTTTTGATGAACAAAAAAGAACTCTAAAAAGGGTTCATAGAGATAAAAAGAGGTATCTCTACAAGCAGATAAGATGGAACGACAGGCTGATACTTATAACCGGGCAAAGGGGTGTCGGCAAGACTACTTTGATGTTTCAACACTTAAAGGAGTATTACAACAACTCACAAAAAGCACTCTATATATCTGTGGATAATCCATTTTTTAAAACTATCTCGCTTTATGAGTTTGCACTCGATTTTGAAAAAAGGGGTGGAGAGGTTTTGTATATTGATGAGATACACAAATACAGAGATTGGGCATCGCATATCAAGTCTATCTATGATACAAGCTCTTTGAAACTTATAGTGTCCGGTTCATCTATGATACAGATATCCAAACAAGAGGCTGATTTGAGTCGCAGGGTTAAGCACTACAGATTGGCAAATCTATCATTTAGGGAGTATCTCTATTTTTTAAATATTGCGGAGTTTGAGAGTGTTGAGATAGAGGATATTTTTGAAAATCATATAGAGATAGCATCCAAAATAATCGATAAAATCAAGCCATTAGAGCATTTTCAAAACTACATAGAGTATGGAGCTTACCCTTTTGTGATAGAAGAGCCAGAGAGCTTTTATCACTATGTTATCGGGATAATAAACCAAATCTTAGAGGTTGATTTGCCATACTCTACCAATATAAACTTTTCAAAAATAGATAAGATAAAAAAGCTCATATACCTGCTAAGCACATCAGTGCCACTAAAGCCAAACATCTCCAAACTCGCCTCTGCCATAGAGATTTCTAGACCTACACTTTTGGAGTATCTGCACTACTTAGAGCTTGGCTCTTTGGTAAATGTGGTAAATCAAAATGTAAGAGGATACGGAGTTATTAGTAAGCCAGACAAACTATTTGCATACAATACAAACATCATAAGAGCTATATCGCAAAACAGCAACATAGGAACAATGAGAGAGACATTTTTCGTAAATCAGATAAAAAGCTCTGAGTATAACAAACCATCACTTTTAGATAGTGCCATCTTGCTTAGCAAAGCTGGAGATTTTAAAGTTGTAGATAGGTATATAGTGGAAATTGGCGGTAAAAACAAAAGTTTTTCCCAAATAGCCGATTTGCCAAACTCTTATGTTGCGGCTGATGATATAGAGGTTGGGTTTGGTAACAAAGTGCCACTATGGTTATTTGGGTTTTTGTATTGAATTTATGTTTTTTGGTATAATTTTAAATATATTTTAAATTTGAGAGTTTGTATTTATTGTATGGACTTTTTATTTAGGGTTAGGTTCATTATCTCGGATTTCACCATAATCTCAATAAAAGCTAGAATTTGAGTTTTTTTGTTATAATATAACTGACCTTATGCAAACCCCAACACACTCGAGACCGCTCAAAATTTTGTGTAAATTTACCTCATATATCCATTAAGTCTATCTTTAACCATTTTGACTCACTTTATATCTATTTTGAGCTGATTTCTAAGTCAATAAATAAAATTTATCGTATAATCCCAATCTTTGTTTGGTAGTTAATGATAAGCTAATGTTCTTATTATACAATTTCATGTAGTAATCCCTCGCAGGAGATTTATTTGAAAATTTTATTGCTTGAAGATGATGAAGTTTTGGCTGAGACTTTGGTGGATTTGCTTGAAGGGGAAGGGTTTGATGTGGAGCTTGTTAAAGATGGAGAGGAGGCGCTTGAGAGGACATTTGGGACAAAATTCGATCTCTTTTTGCTTGATGTAAATGTTCCTTTGGTGGATGGATTTGAGTTATTAGAAGGTTTAAGAGCCAGTGGCGATACCACTCCTGCCATATTTATAACAGCTCTTAGTGATGTGGCATCTTTGTCAAAAGGGTTTGATGTGGGGGCTGATGATTATATTAAAAAGCCTTTTGATTTTGAAGAGTTGGTAGTGCGCATAAATGCTCTTTTAAAGAAGAGATACCACACTTATGCAAGTGAGATAAGAGTAGGCGAGTTTCGCTTCAATATAGAAAAAGAGGAGCTTTACAGGGGTGAGAGTTTTGTGCCTCTTCCTCCTTATGAAAAGGAGATAGTCAAGCTTCTTTTCCAAAATGTCGATAAAACTTTGACAAAAGAGAGACTTTTGGAAGATCTCGGCGGTGGAAATGAGATGAGTGAAGGAGCTTTGAGGGTTCACATAGTCAAACTTAGAAAGATTGGCCTGCCCATAACAACGATAAAAGGCATAGGATACAGAGTTGCGACAAAATAGGAGAGCTTTTTTAGAATTTTTTCTTATATACTTTTTGAGTGTAGCTTTTTTGATAGTTGTTTCGGGAGTTTTTTACTATCTTCAAAACAGAGCACAGCTTTTAAAAAATGAACAATTCTCAATGATAGAGTATGCCAGGGCATTAAAAACGGGTGAAGATTTGAGCAGGTTTTCCAAAGATTTCAGCTATACTTTACCAGTAAAGTTCAAAAAACATATCGATATAAAAAACTTTACTATAAAGGGTAATAAGTTTGTCAAGTATATTCCGTTTAGTAAATATGGAGACTATTTTCAAGTTTCCAAAACAACCAAGAGTTACGAAAAAAAGCTTTTTGCTCTTAAGTTAAAGATAGTTTTAGCCCAATCTGTTTTGCTTCTGCTTTTTGCATTTATTAGCTACTATTTGGCAAAAAATGCACTAAAACCTCTAAATGAGAGCATAGAGACACTTGATAAATTTGCAAAAGATTTAATCCATGACTTAAATACTCCCGCAACTTCATTGAAACTCAATATAAATCTTCTAAAAAGAGAGGAGTGCCTAAAAAACTCCAAGGCTCTTGAAAGAGTTAAAAAGAGTGTAGATACCATAAGTGAGCTACATGAAAATCTGACTATACTTTTACAGGAGGGAACTTTTCAACTTGTAAAGTGTAATATCTTTGATATAGTAGAAGATGTGGTTCAAATACAAAAAGAGATATATCCCTCTATCAGATTTATCATCAAAAGAGAAAAATTTACGGCAAAAACAAACTCCAAGGCTATGAGGCAGATACTGCAAAACATTATCTCCAACAGCTGCAAATACAATAAAAAAGATGGCTTTGTAAAAATTTACAAAAGAGATAACTCTCTTTTTATAGAAGACAGTGGCATAGGCATAAAAGAGCCTAAAAAGATATTTGAGCGTTCATACAGTGCAAATAGTGGCAGCGGTATAGGACTTGATATCGTCAAAAGAGTTGCAAAAAGCCTGGATATTGATATAAAAGTTCTCTCAGACAGCAATGGTTCTACTTTTATCTTAACGATAAGCTAACATACTTTTGTCATAATTACACTTAATATCAGTTAAAAATTTACAGGAGAGTTGATGAGCAAAATCATAAGATATTTTATATATGTTGTTATCATAGCCTTGGTCGGCTTTGGGTTTTATAAAAAGGTTTATCTGCCAAAACATACCTTTAAGAGTGTTAAGCCCTATAAAGGAAGTATGGATATAGTAGTAAACGGTATCGGTAATGTAGGAGCAAAAAATATCTACAAGGTAGGCTCTGTTTATGGCGGAGAAGTTTTGGGGTTTGAGTTAAACGAGGGGGATTATGTTGAAAAAGGCTCTTTGGTAGCTACGATAGACAGCGTTGACCTAAGAGATAAGATAAAAGAGCAAGAGGCGCTAAAAAACAAGCTTTTAAAAGATATAGAGGGGCTTAAAATTGACAAAAAGAGTGCCGCTGTAAATTACAAATACCAAAACGAAGTCTATCTGAAAAACAAAAAACTATATAAACTTCACTCCATCTCCTATCTTGATTATCAAAAGTATTTTACAGCTATGGAGAGTGCAAAACTAAAGATTGAGAGTATAAAGGCTCATATATCATCATTAAAAGAGCAGATAAAACAGATAGATGCCGCGATAGAGGGGCTTAAAAAGAGGCTTCAAAGATATGTCATCTTTTCTCCTATTAGCGGGTATGTGACAAAAAAGTTAGCCGTCAACCATCAAACCATAATACCAAATCAAACTCTATTTGAAGTTGTAAATCCAAAAGATGTATGGGTTAGAGCCTATATCGATACAAGGGTCAGCGGTGAGGTGAAGATAGGTGATAAGGCGACCTTGCAACTTCGCTCTTCAAAAAAGATATACAGTGCCAAAGTTGTCAGCATCAATCCCGTAAACAATCCTATAACTTATGAAAGAGAGATAGATATAAAGTTTGATGATTTGCCTATGCCATTTTATCTTGAGGAGCAGGCAAGTGTAAAGATAGAGATAAAAAGAGTTAAAGATATCATAAAAGTACCCGCAAATGTTCTATCTTCATACAAAGGTAAAAGCGGTGTGTGGATTATCAAAAAAGATAGAGTCTATTTTAAAGCTGTTAACATTGTTGCTTATGAAGATAAAACAGTCGGTCTTAGAGGTGTCAGCGAAGATGCAAGTATCGCAGTACCTGATAACAAAAAGATAACTCTTAAAAACGGTATGAAGATTTATCATGATTAATCTTGCTTACAAAGATATATCCCACTCTCTTAGCAAGTTTCTTATAACTGCTGTGAGTGTAGGTGTTCTTCTTGGCATAGTTATCATCATGATAGGAGTTTACAGAGGTATGGTATTTGATGCGAAAGAGCTTGTAAATGATATAAAAGCCAATATCTGGGTAGTTCAGCAAGATACTTTGGGGCCATTTGCCCAAACTTCAAAGGTGCATGAAGATTTAAAAGATCAGATATCATACCAAGATGGCATCAAATATGCCCAGGCTTTGACTTTTCAAACTTTTCAGATGAAAAACAGAGGAAAAGAGTTCAAGGTAATGCTTGTCGGTTATGATCCTTTTGGCAAGATAGATGTTATAAATCGTGATAAACTGATAGAAGGCAGACTTTTAAGAAAGCAACATTATGAGATAGTTGTATCACAAAAGACAGGATATAAGCTAGGAGAGGAGATAAAATTAGGTAGAGATTTTTACAAAGTTGTAGGCATCACCAAAAATACAGTCTCAAACGGTGGTGACTATCTTATCTTTACCAGCCTTAAAGATGCTGAGGTTTTGCAGTTTACTTACTCAAACGAGAGGATAAGAAGCGATAACGCAAGAGGTATAAAAGGAGGCAATCCACACCTTGTCAATGCCATTATCGCTCAGACAAAAGATGGGTATGATCCTAATAAGGTGGCAAAAAATATCAAAGATGCGACACATAAAAGTGTTTTTACAAGATCCGACCAGATTACAATGCTTTTACAAAATGTTATAAAAAAAGCGTCAAAACAGATAGGTATGTTTACGGTTATCCTGATAGTCGTATCTATAGTGATTATAGCTCTTATCATATATACAATGACGCTTGAAAAGATAAAAGAGATAAGCATACTAAAGCTCATAGGTATATCAAACTTTGTCATAGCCAAGATGATTATACAGGAGACAGTGATACTTGGTATATTGGCTTTTGTATCCGGCAATATTTTTGCAAGGTTGACAAGTGGTGTCTTTCCAAAAAGGATAGTGCTTGAGACTAGTGATGCATTTTCACTTTTTGGAGTTATACTCATATCTTCTATATTTGCATCTTTGTTTGGTATCTACAAGGTTGTAAAAACAGATCCGTCTCAGGCAATAGGGGGATAAATGGATAAAAATCAAGCTATAAAGATAGAGAATCTTGTAAAGAGTTTTGGTAAAGGCGACAGTAAAGTTACGGTTATAGACGGAGCAAGTTTTACTTTGCAAAAAGGGGAGTTTGCTGCACTTGTGGCACCAAGCGGGGCCGGAAAAACAACGCTTTTGATGATGCTTGGATGTGTGTTGGAGCCAACAAGCGGCAGGATCGAGATAGGTGATGAGGTAGTTTATGAAAACAGGTGGAGTGTAAAAGATGATAGAGAATTAAGAAGAAAAAAGATAGGTTTTATATTTCAGGCTCACTATCTTATACCCTTTTTAAATATAGAAGAGAATGTCTCCTTGTTACCGCTACAAAACGGCGAATCAAAAAAGATAGTAAAAAAAAGAGTTAAAGAGCTTTTGGAGTATCTTGGCGTAGGAGACAAACTTCATAATATGCCGAGTGAGTTAAGCGGAGGACAAAATCAAAGAGTCGCCATAGCAAGAGCCTTGGCAAACAATCCTCAAATAATTTTGGCAGATGAGCCGACAGCTGCACTTGATAGACACAGGGCAGTAAGTGTTGTAAAGATGTTAAAAAAGATAACAAGAGAGCAAAATGTCAGCATCATAATGGTTACGCATGATGACAGGCTTTTGCCATATTGTGACAAAATTCTCACGATAGAGGAAAAAAAGATAAAGATGAAGGAAAATGTAGATGGTGTTATCGTATAAAAAAGTAGTGGTATTATTAGTGGTTCCATTTGTATTAAATGGTGCTGCTTTAAAAGAGATAATGAGCTTGACCCTAAAAAGAAGTGAGACTATAAAATCATTAAACTATGATATAAAATCTAAAGAGCAAGCTCTAAAAAGTGTCTCAAATATATACAGCCCGACTCTGAGTGCAGGAGCAACCCATACAATAGTAAATCTTGATAGACCTGTAAATGTAGTAGGCGCTACTACGACCGGTTTTTTGAAGTTTGATGCTACTTTGTATGACGGAGGTAAAAACTTGGCTCAAAAAAGAGCCAAAGAAAGTGAGTTAAGATCTGCCAATTTTAGTAAAGATAATTCCATAAGAGGGATACTTTTGCAAGAGATAACCCTCTTCTATCAGATAAAAAGCATCAAGCAAAGTATAGTTGCATACGAAGAGAAGTCAAAAAGCCTCTATGCGGAGTATAAAAGAGAAAAAGAGAAGTATGATATAAAGATGGTTACAAAGGATGAAGTGTTAAAACTAAAAAGCGAGTATGAGTCCAACAGATATATAATAGATGAGCTAAAACAGCAAAAAGAGTCTCTGCTTGAAACTTTATCTCTACTTTGTGGTCAGAAGATATCTTCCGTGGATGATTCAAAAATTAAAGAGCCAAAAAGTATAGCCTATAAACAAAGCAGTGCCATAAAAGCTTTACAGGAGAGCATAAAAGTTGCCGATGAAAATATAAAACTTGCAAAAGCACTCAAAAAGCCAAAAGTTAAGGTGGAGGATACTCTAAGTGCTTATGGGTATAGTGACTATAATGCTATGGTTTTAAAAGATTTGCCGGATATGCAAAATAGAGTTACACTAAGTTTTAATATAACACTTTTTGACACTTCTACTTCGGCAAAAAAAGAGTCTGCACTTCTTGCAAAAATGGCAAAAAAAGAGCAACTTAATTATGCCGTTAAAAAAGAGAAGACTAACTTTAAGATAGCATATCAAAAACTTTTGACCCAAAAAAGAAAGATAGTCTCTGCAAAAAGTGCATTGATAACAGCAAAAAGTACATACGATATCATAAAGACAAAATTTCAAAACGGTATAGTTGACAATATAACTTATCTTGACGCATTGAGTAAAATGACTCTATATAGTGCGCAATATCATCAGGCACTAAATGAGTATGAAATAGCCAAAGCAAATTTCTACTTTAGTAGCGGACTAGAGTATAAAGAGATACTAAAGTTGATTTTTTGAGATGTATTAACATTGAGCTAATATAGATATTGTAAAATTATATTGGCTACAAAAAAATAAGGAGGATTGCAATGAAGAAGGTGATTTTGGTTGGATTAGTTACAGTGGGGACTCTTTTTGCCGGTAGCGCAGAGGCGTTAATGAAGCAAAACGGATGTTTTGCCTGTCATGCAGTCGCAAGCAAAAAGAGTGCCCCGGCATTTGCGGGGATTGGTATGAGAAATAAAAGATTTGAAGGCGCTAATGCAAAAGAGGTTATAATGCATAGCATCAAAAACGGTTCCAAAGGAAAATATCCGATGTTTAGCGATACAGCTATGCCGGCATATCCAAATTTTACCCAAGAAGAGTTAAGCACTTTGGCTGATTATATACTTTCTCAGGCGCCAAAAGCAAAAGGACGCAGAGGACAAGGAGGATGTAGCGGTAAAAAAGGCATGGGAAGAAGAGGGATGATGCAGTGAAGTATCTAAAGTGGTTTGATGAAGTGGAGAGGATAGTTGTAGAGGATGATTTGTGCAAATTTTTAGGTGTTAATGATGATGGTATTATAGAGATTTCATATGTGGATATAGTCAAAATAGCAGGTCACAGTTGTGCTACTGTAGCAGGAGCATATCTTATGGCTTTGCATGGACTAAAAGCACTTTATGGTGACGAAGTGCCGAGAAGAGGGGAGGTAAAAGTCGAATTTAAGAAGCTTCCTCGTGATGACAACACCGGGGTTGTGGGTTCGGTTCTTTCAAATATAACCGGAGCAACGGCAGACTTTGGTTTTGGAGGTATTCCAACGGGTAAATACAACAGAAGGGATCTTCTGTTTTTCGGAGTGGATATAAAGAGTGATCTCTGCTTAACACGCCTTGATACCTATAAAAAAGTTTTTATAAATTATAGACCCGGAAAAGTTGTAAATCCTATGTCCATACTAATGAGTGCAATAAAACCTGATGCCAAAAAAGAGGACATCGAAAATTTTCCAAAAAGATTTCAAGAGATGGTCAAGAGAGTTTTTGAAAATCAAGATAAAGTTATAGAGATAGTTTAGCCCTCCTAACTAACACTTAACTAACACTGTATAGTTATAATTTCACTACAAATTTACTCAAGGAGGCAAAGATGAAAAGAGCACTTTTAGCGGCACTGCTTATAGCAGGTGCTTTAAATGCTACCGATTTTACAACTATGAGCACTGAGCAGTTGGTTTCAATGAGAGGAACTGTTGCAAGTGACGAGAGAGAGGCTTTTAAAGAGGAGTTGCAAAGCAGACTTCAGTCTATGACAGCTGAAGAGAGAGCATCACTCGGCATAGAACCCAAAGGATATGGAGATATGAGCGGCAGTGCTCCTCAAGACGGTACCGGTCTTGGCAACAAGGGTGAGTCAAGTGGTGGTGGATTTGGCGGTGGTGCTGGAGGATTTGGTGGCGGTGCCGGCAGCGGTTCAGGTGGATTTGGAGGCGGTGGTCACGGCGGTGGTCACGGAAGAAGATAGATATATGAGCCGGTTATATCCGGCTCATAACTATTTTCCTATATATAGTTGTCTTGGTCTTGCTATCTTGGCCTTAGGATCTTTTTTTAACTCCATCCATTGAGTTACCCACCCCACTGTTCTACCTATGACAAAGATTGCTGTAAAGAGATTTTTAGGTATGCCTAGAGCTGTTAGTATTACTCCTGAATAGAAGTCTATATTTGGATATAGATTTCTTTTTATGAAGTATTCATCACTTAATGCTATCTCTTCTATCCTGTTGGCTATCTCAAGCAATCTTGAGTCAAGGTTTAGCTCATCTTTTAACTGATCTTGTAAGCCTTTTAGTATCTTTGCTCTTGGGTCAAAGTTTTTATACACTCTGTGTCCAAAGCCCATAAGTCTAAAAGAGTCATTTGGATCTTTTGCTCTTTTTATAAAACTGTCTACATTTTTTATATCACCTATCATCTCAAGTTGAGCTATAACAGACTCATTTGCCCCACCATGAGCTCTTCCCCACAAGGCATTGATGCCGGCTGATATGGCTGCATAAGGGTGAGCACCCGTTGAAGCAACGGTTCTTACTGTCGTAGTAGAAGCATTTTGTTCATGATCAGCGTGAAGTGTAAAGATAGTATCAAGAGCTTTTACCTCTATATCTCTTATCGTTGTAGGAGCTTTTTTGCCGACTTCTCTATGAAATTTTCCACCGGGATAGGCTCTCATCATGTATAAAAAGTTTTCGGTAAAATATCTATCTATGTCAGGCTGAATGATGGGGATGCCAAGTCCTCTTCTATACGCAAATGCCGCAAGAGTCGGTATCTTTGCTATGATCCTAGCTGACATCTCCTGAAAACTCTCATCTTCGCTTATATCTAGATGATCAAAGTAAAAAGCTGATAGCGCGCTAACCGCCGAAGAGAGCATTGCCATAGGATGAGCGGTTCTTGGAAATGCATCAAAGAGTTTTCTTAAACCCTCATCTATAAAGGCTCTGTGTCTTAGCTCGTTATCAAACTCATCCGATTCCTCTTTGGATGGTAGTTTTGAGTTTAAAAGAAGATAACAGACATCACTATATCTGTGAGACTTTGCCAACTCTTCTATTGGATAACCTCTGTATCTTAACTCTCCCTGCTCCCCATTTATAAATGTTATATCAGAAGAGCAACTTGCAGTTGAGGTAAACCCGGGGTCATATGTAAACATTCCGGTATCTTTATAGAAAGTTCTTATATCTAAAACCTTCGGACCTCTTGTGCCTTCAAGTATAGGGTACTCGAGCCTCTTTCCGTCTATTTCTATAACAGCTTTCATCTTCTGCTCCTTCGTTTAAAGCGTTTTTTAAAATTATAGCAGATTATCTCTCTATGCCGCTTAAAATTGGAACAAATTTACAACTTTCTATCTCAAAAGTTTTGATCTTGCCGTTTTGCTTTACAAATTTTGTAATGACCTGTTTCTCATTTTTTTGTAAAGGAGCAAGCAGGATACCACCCTCATTTAACTGATCAAAGAGGGCTGAAGGTATCTCTTTTGCAGTTGCCGAAAAGAGTATCCTATCATATGGTGCGAAGCTACTCCATCCGTTTTGGCCATCATCGCATCTTATGTTTACATTGTGGATTTGAAGCTTTTGGACTCTTTTTTTTGCATCATCAGCCAATCTTTTTATCCTCTCCACGGAAAA
>Ga0256840_1003292_pt1 | contig 13208 bp, 12 predicted proteins | sample 355202metaG_FD_185969 | JGI IMG/M metagenome (GOLD analysis project Ga0256840, IMG submission 185969) | Hydrothermal vent microbial communities from Mid Atlantic Ridge, Atlantic Ocean - 355-202 | ecosystem: Environmental > Aquatic > Marine > Hydrothermal vents | place: Atlantic Ocean: Mid...
TGTTGGCGTTTTCTGAGAGGGCTTTTCTTTTTCTTCTCTGCGTTTAAGCTCATAAACTCTTCTTTAAAACTTCAACTTCTTTAACATTTTCTCATCATAAGCAAGGTGCTTACGATAGGCTCATAACTACTTATTAACACACATTTTATACAAAAGAATCTTAAAAAACACAATTAACTATCATTGATAATGTGTGTTAATTATTAACAAATATTGCAAATTGCAACAATTGTGTGTTTTTTATGCTAAAAAGTTCATTTAGCTTAAAAATAAAGTGCGTATTTAATGCTTTATATACAAATAACAGCCTATTTTGTATGTTATTTGTCAAAATCTTTACATAACATACCAAATGTCGCTTAAAGTTTATCTTTTAAAGCCTCTTTATATTTAGCAAGTTTTTCTTCAAATTTCATACTAGCATAGGCGGGAGAAGTGGAGGGGAGTAGATTTTTTTTGATATTAAATGTTTGTATTTTTTATTGAAAATCTGTTCTGCTTTTTTCCCTGTAAATAAAATAGTTTTGATGTTTGGGTACTCTTTTAAAAGTTTTTCAAAATCATTGACTTCAATATTTTTCAAGTTGGTATCACTGGAATTTTTTGCATCTCTTTGCAAGCTTGCCGCACTGTCAAATAGGGCGATGTGATGCTTTTTGCAAAGAGCAATTTTATCTTCTTTTGTTTTTATGTCTGCATTGAATATTTGACCAAGAATTGACCAAAACTGATTGCGTGGGTGAGCATAGTAAAAGCCCTCTTCAAAAGACTTTATACTCGGAAATGAACCTAAAATAAGCACTTTTGAATCAGGAAACATCAAAGGTTTTATAGTGTGATGTTCTGTCATAAAAGTTGTTATTTCTTCCCAAAAAACTTATAATAAAAATCCTTCACAAGACGCATTTTTGTTCGGCTTAGAACGAGATTGCCGCTTTTTATTTCACCGCTTGTGATTGTGGTTCCTGCTGCTATCATGACATCATCTTCTATGGTGAGCGGGGCTACAAGCTGAGAGTCACTGCCTATGAAAACATTTTTGCCGATGTGTGTTTTGTATTTTTTAACACCGTCATAGTTACATGTAATGGTTCCTGCACCTATATTTGTGCCTTCATCTATCTCGGCATCACCCAAATAACTTAAATGTCCGGCTTTTACCCCTTTGAGAGTTGATTTTTTGACTTCTACAAAATTCCCGATGTGGGTATCTTCTATATGACTTAGTGGTCTTACATGTGCCATCGGTCCACAGTCAGAATTTTTTATGATGCTCTCTTCTATGACACTACCGGCTTTAATATGAGAGTTGATAATTTTGCTTTCACCTGTAATGCGACAACCATTTTCAACAATGCACTCTCCTTCAAAAACAACATCTTCTTCTATGTAAATTGTTGATGGCAGTTGCATGCTTACCCCTGCATTCATCCATTGTGTACGGATTCTATTTTGCATAATCTCTTCGGCATCAGCGAGGTCTTTTTTGGAGTTTACGCCTTTGAAGTGTTCTTCATCCACAAGCAAAGGGACAATGCTTGACTCATCTTCATTTGCCATCGCTATAATATCGGTCAGATAATACTCTTGTTGTGCATTGTCATTTGTCAGTTCAGGAATGTATCGCTCCAAAATTGCTTTTGAAAAGGCATATATTCCTGCATTGACCGTGGTGACATTGAGCTCTGCTTTATCTGCGTCTTTTTGTTCTACAATGTACTCAACATGATTATTTTGTATAATGACACGACCATATCCATCAGGATTTTCAAGATCAAAAATACTCATAATAATATCTGCTTCAAGTGCTAAAAAGCCCTTGAGCGCATCGGCTGTGATGAGTGGCATATCTCCGTTTAAAACCAATATTTTGTCATATTTTGGTTCTACCTGCATCATAGCTCCGCCAGTTCCTGGGAAATTTTGAGCGTCTTGTTTCACAAAACGAATATCTTCAAAATAATTTTGCATTGTTTCAATAACAGCCTCTTTTTGATGGGCAACGACCACTGTAATATCATCAGAAATTTTACGAGACTCTTTGATGATATGGTATAGCATAGGTTTTCCGCTGATAGGATGTAAAACCTTTGCCTTTGATGATTTCATACGGCTACCTTTCCCGGCTGCCAAAATTATTATGCTTATTTTTTCTTGTTTCATATTTGCTCTTTATCTGTTTTTTATGTTTGGTAATTCAAAACTTAGTTATATACTAAAAAATTGTTGATTTTTGGAACACGGACTTTCAAACGCTAAAGCGTGACTTGTGAAAAAAACTAAATTTTTTTCTGTAGTCCGGGCTGAGAGTGGCAAGAGTATTGCAACAGCCGGCACTAAAGTACCGGTTCCAAAAAAACATTAACTTTAAAACCTAGATTCAAAATATAAAAATAGCTAAGTTTTGAATTACCGTGGTTTTAATGTGCAATGTTACCATTATTTAATTATAAAGTGTATAATTTCAAACTTATTTATGTTTACTTACATGTAATAAGATATTTCACACTAAAGAAGAACTTTCCCTTGAAAAAGATTACACAAACACGACTCATCATCTATGTCAGCATATTTTTTATTTTATTTGATAATTACACATTTTTTTATAATGTAGTGCAAGTTTATCCACTTAATTGGCACAATGTAGGATTTCTAATTTCCCTTGCAGTAATTATTGTATTTTTTATGATGTTTTTGCTCTCTTTATTTTGTTATAAATATACATTGAAACCTATTATTATTACACTATTGTTGGTTTCGTCGTTGACAAACTACTTTATGAACAGTTATCATGTTGTTATTGATGCGAGTATGATTAGAAATACACTCCAAACAAATATGCACGAATCTATGGATTTGGTAACCTTGAAACAGATTTTATACTTCCTGTTTTTAGGTGTTTTACCATCATATTTTGTTTATAAAGTAAAAATAGAATATAGACCGTTCAAGCAAGAGTTTTTTGCACGATTAAAACTTATTGGTGTTTCATTGGCTATTATTATTGCTTCATTCTTTCTTTTTAGCAAATTTTACACATCATTTGTGCGTGAACATAAGCCTTTGCGCTATTCAATAAATCCGGCTTATTGGATGTACTCCATTGGTAAATATATTAGCCTGACATTTAACAGCGGAAAACTTGTTGTTAAGCCGATAGGGTTAGATGCTAAAATAGTCAATGATGACAATCGTAGTAAGCTTGTTATTATGGTTGTAGGTGAAGCAGCACGAGCAGATCATTTTAGTCTTAATGGCTATAAAAAAGAGACAAATCCACTACTTTCTAAAGATGATATAGTCGATTTTCCAAATTTTTACTCTTGTGGGACTTCTACTGCTGCATCTGTGCCATGTATGTTTTCAAAATATGATAAGTCAGATTACAGCTACAAAAAAGGTATCAGTACCGAAAATGTACTTGATGTATTAAAACATACAAAAGATGTGGCTATTCTTTGGCGAGACAACAACTCTGACTCAAAAGGTGTAGCACTGCGTGTTCCCTATCAAGATTATAAAATTCCTAAAAACAATACTATGTGTGCAGATGGAGAGTGTCGGGATGTCGGTATGCTTGTCGGACTTGATAAATTTATAAAAAAGAACAAAGGCAAAAACATCTTAATAGTTTTACATCAGATGGGAAATCATGGTCCTGCATACTATAAACGCTATCCAAAAGCCTTTGAAAAATTTACGCCTACATGTAAGACAAATCAGCTTGAAGATTGTACGCAAGAAGAGATAAAAAATGCTTATGACAATGCCATTTTATATACAGATTATTTTTTAGATCAAACGATAGATTTTTTAAAAAAACATGAGAAAAATTATGATACGGCAATGATATATATGAGTGATCACGGGGAAAGTCTTGGTGAGGGTGGTGTGTATTTGCATGGGTTACCTTACTTTATGGCACCAAATGCACAGATTCATATTGGTGCGTTGATGTGGTTTGGAAAGCATATGGCAAAACAAATAAATGAGCAAGCATTACGAAAACGAAAAGATGAAAAATATACGCAAGATGATTTGTTTCATACATTGTTAGGCATATTTAATGTGCATACAAAAGAGTACAACAAAAAGCTGGATATTCTAAAAAATGAACATTAACCAGCAACTTGTTGTTACTTTTTTAGTTTTATTATTTAGTATTGTATTTTTTGGTATAAACAATATTGATCTCACTTTGCAAGATCAGTTTTTTAATTTTACAACGCATAAATGGGTTCTTTTTTGGGGAGAACAGCCGTATAAGTTTATATTTTATGACGGAATTAAAAAACTGTTAATTGCATTTGCTGTGAGTTTATTACTAGCACTTGTCTTTTTTAGAAAAACAAAATTGGTGAATGACTACAAAAGAGGCATAATAATTGTTATATTATCTGCCATTTTTGTGCCTTTTATCGCTAGTTCTATCAAAGGACAGACAAATATGCCCTGCCCAAAAGATGAAATAAGGTATGGCGGCATATACCCAAGAACAGCAGTGTGGCAGGATTATACTCCTGAATTTAAACTACATCATCCCCATAAAAGTAAATGCTGGCCTGCAGGACACGCAAGTGGTGGGTTTGCACTTTTGAGTCTCATATTTTTATTTCATAAAAGAAAAAATAAAATTATTGCAGGTACAGTTGCTATGGCAGTAGGTTGGAGCATGGGGCTTTATAAAATGGTAATAGGCGACCATTTTTTGAGTCATACGATTATTACGATGATTTTGGCATGGCTCATTATATTACTCATTACAAAGATAGTCAATAAAATTTACTCTTTATAATTATTGTGCTATTATAATGTTATTGTAAATTTTTCATAAGGTTTTTGGATGGATTTAGGTACGGTCATTGGTATTGTTTTGATTATGGCTCTTTTAATGGGAGCTATGACAATGGGTGTTGGTATCGGTGCATATATTGATATTCCTTCAGTTTTGATTGTTGTCGGTGGTAGTATCGGGGCTTTGATGATTTCTTTCAAACCGGCTCAGATGAAAAAGTTTACTAAAGTTTTTATGAAGGCTATCAAGCCAGGCGAAGAAGATGTCGGTGAACTTATAAAAAAACTTGTAGAGTTCGCAACGAAGGCAAGAAAAGACGGTATTTTAGCTCTTGAGAGCGAAGTCAACAACGAAGAAAATGCTTTTTTAAAAAAAGGTCTTTCCATGGCGATTGATGGGAGTGAGCCTGATACTATTCGTGATTTACTAGAGATTGATATGGAACAAACAAGTACACGCCATAAAATCTATTCTTCTATTTTTAACCAATGGGCTGGGCTTGCAGGAGCGATGGGTATGATTGGAACACTTGTCGGGCTTGTTGCCATGCTTTTAAATATGGCAGATCCTTCTGCCATCGGTCCCTCTATGGCGGTTGCCTTGTTAACTACAATGTACGGGGCAATGATTGGTAACATATTTGGAACACCGATTTCTAATATTTTAAATATCAGAAATGATGAAGAGACAATGCTCAAAGAGATGATAGTTGAAGGCATTATGTCTATTCAGTCTGGTGATGCACCAAGAGTCCTTGAAGCAAAATTACTTGCATATTTGGCACCGGCTGATCGTGTTAGTCAGTTTGAGTAATGGATACAATTAATGGCTAAAAAAAAATGTCCAGAATGTGAAGAGTGCCTACCGGCATGGTTGGCAGCCTTTGGTGACTTAATGTCTTTGCTTCTCTGTTTTTTCGTTTTACTCCTTTCTATGTCGAGTATGGATGCAAAAAAAGTTTCAGAAGCCATTGGTTCACTTTCGGGTGCGATGAGTGTTCTTGAAGGTGGTACACAAACCGAAATTTCTTCCAAAAGAATGCTTGAAGCAACACCGATAAGTAGTCAAGATGAAACAAGTGAAACGGTAAATAGAATACAACAGGCCGCTGCTGATGCAAATGAAATGATGGAAAAAACACAGTCTCCTTCTATTACGGTCAAAGAAGCGCAAGATGGGTTTGTCATTAAGCTGCCTGCTACGCTTCTATTTAAAGCAGGGAGCGCTACAATTGAAAATCAGGATGCATTGTTGTTTTTAAAAAGAATTACTCTTATTATTCAAGAGTTACCAAATGATTTGCTTGTAGATGTACAAGGATATACTGATAACACTAACCCTGGAACAAACAGCCCTTATAAAGATAATTGGGAACTTTCAACTGCAAGAGCTTTGGCAGTGTTGCATGAGCTTATTTTAGACGGAGTAAATCCTTCACGAATGAGTGCTACAGGCTTTGCACAGTATCAACCAATAGCGACAAATGCGACAGAGATAGGAAGAGAAAAAAACCGAAGAGTTGAGCTGCATTTTTATGGTAAAAAGAATGATGAAGCTGCAAATGTACAAAATTCTATTTTAGATAAAACAACCGAGAAAAAATGATAAGAGTTCTATTTTTACTTTTAGCACTGAGTGCTTTGAGTTTTGGTGCACAAAGTCCCGTGATTCCTACTTTGAACTTAAACCTTTCTGCTCCAGATACTCCACAGCAACTTGTCTCATCTTTGAATGTATTAGTTGTTCTGACTTTACTGTTTTTAGCACCGGCTATGGTACTTGTAATGACAACATTTACTCGTTTTGTGATTGTCTTTGGATTTTTACGACAAGCACTCGGTACACAGCAGGTGCCTCCAACGCAACTCCTTGTTATGCTCGCTATGATTTTGACATTCTTTGTCATGGAACCTGTAGGCATCAAGGCATACAATCAAGGAATTAAACCATATTTAGCGAAAAAAATAGGCTATGAAGAAGCATTTACAAAAACGGCATTACCATTTAAAAATTTTATGATTAGAAATACCAGAGAAAAAGATTTGGCACTTTTTTTACGCATACGGAAAATGCAAAATCCAAAAAGTGTAGCTGATGTGCCTTTGTCTATCGTCATTCCGGCATTTATCATTAGTGAAATGAAAACTGCCTTTGAAATCGGCTTTTTACTCTTTTTGCCATTTCTCGTTATTGATATGGTCGTGGCTTCTATTTTGATGTCTATGGGTATGATGATGCTCCCTCCTGTTATGATTTCTCTGCCCTTTAAGATCCTTGTCTTTGTTCTCATTGACGGTTGGAATTTACTCATAGGCAATTTAATTGCTTCTATAAAATAAAGATTTCGCGTAAGGATATAAAATTGGATTGTAAATATTTTGGTGAATGTGGTGCTTGTAGAATTTATGAAAATGGATATGAAGCACAACTCAATGAAAAAGTGCAAATAAATAAAGAACGATTTACTCCTTATTTTAGTGGAGAATTTTCTGTGTATAAATCTTTGGATGAACATTATCGTGCAAGAAGTGAATTTAAAATCTGGCACTCTGGCGATGATATATTTTATGCGATGAATCATATTGACAAAAAAAGTGTGGTTTTTATAGATGAGTGTCCACAGGTAAATGAATATATTGCAATACTTATGCCACAATTATTATCTGCAATAAAAGAGTATGATATAGGTTTTAAACTTTTCGGTGCAGATTTTTTAAGCTCAAGTTCTGGAGAAATTGTTGTTTCTCTTTTATATCACAGAGCCTTAGACGAGGCATGGCAGGAAAAAGCAAAAAAAATAGCACAAGAATTAAATATATACATCATAGGAAGGTCACGCAAACAAAAAGTTGTTATTGGACAGGATTATATAACAGAAACCTTACATGTAAAGAGTGATATATACACATTTAACTATATAGAAAACAGTTTTACACAACCAAATCCTAGAGTCAATGAACAGATGATTGCTTGGGCTACACAAAAGTTTACAGATACTCAACATGATTTACTTGAACTTTACTGCGGTGCAGGAAACTTTACTATACCGTTTGCAAAAAAATTTAACAAGGTGCTAGCTACTGAAATATCTAAATCTTCCATCAATGCGGCAAAAGCAAATATGCTTTTAAATAATGTGGACAACATAGAATTTGTTCGCATGAGTGTTGAAGATTTTGTTGGAGCAATTGACGGCGAAAGAGAATATAGAAGGATGAAAGATATTGATATGAAAAGTTATCATATTACTTCTATTTTTGTGGATCCACCAAGAAGTGGAATGGGTGAGTACTCCTGTGCGTTTGCTGCAAGATATAATCATATAGTATATATATCTTGTAATCCGCAAACACTGTTAGAAGATTTAGAAATTTTATGCACAACACATGACATTACAGATATGGCACTTTTTGATCAGTTCCCTTATACACATCATGTTGAAATGGGTGTCAAACTCATAAAAAAGAGCTTGTAATGAAATTTTTACTTGTTTTAGTGATTACATTGAATCTTTATGCAGATGAAATGCAACGAATTAATTCTATTGTAAATGATATTACTAAATTGCGTTTGGATTATAAACAATCTCAAGAAGAGTTAAGTGTTTATAAAAATCGGGTAAAGACTTTGGAAAATAGGTTAAAAATAGCCAATAACCTTTTAAAAACCAAACAAAAACCTATTGAAAATATTATTGTAAATGATGTGAATTATTGTAAACAACAAACTAATGTATTTCCAAAATTAAAAATGCGAACAAAAATTATGTCTTTTAAAGCAAGTGCGTTTCGATTAAATAAAAATGCACATATATATGGAAATTTAAATGCAAGAATATTATATGATTGGGAAAAAGATACATCATTTACCTCAAATCGTAAAACAAATCAATATATGAAAATAACAGGTTATTTTAAAAATAAAATTTGGACAAAAGCAAGCCGAGAGTTATGGGTGAAAATATCTGATACAACTAAAAGAGATGTAAAATGAAAAAAATATTAATCATCAGCAGTGGTATTGTCGGCGAACATTTTATTCAAAGAGTTACTGAAACATATTCAAGTGAAAATATTTATTATATAGTACAGGTAAAAGAAAAAGAGTTTCCTGACGCTAGTCCTGCACGCTTCAAATTTTATGAGTTTGATCCTACAAGTTTCTATAAACTGGCAAATTTACTGAAAATGGAATTTATTCAAGTAATCATAGCTATGGATAACCAAATTGAAGTCGAAAATACAATTAAAAATATACGGACGATTAAAAAACAATTGCGTGTTGTTGTTTTGAATCAGTGGAAAATGTCCAATGAAGATGCCAATGTTGTTTTAATTAATGCTAATGAAATTTTGGCTTCTCGTTTACTTGATTATTTGCCAAATGTACCGGTTATAGCACAAAATGTCGGGATAGGTGAGGGTGAGATTATGGAAGTGCTCGTTCCATTTGGAAGTTCTTTTGTCTATCGGCATATTGGAGTGATTGAACAAAAAAATTGGCGTATTGTTGCTATATATAGAAATAGAAAACTCCTTATGCCTTCTCGCCGGCGTATGATACAGCCAAATGACACACTTTTGCTTGTGGGTGAGCCTGCTGTATTGCGCTCTGTATACAAAGCGATTAAGCGAGAACTAGGGCAGTTTCCTGAACCTTTTGGAACGAACATACTTTTATATATAGATATGAATATTATCAAACATTCTCATATTCTTGGTCTTGTGCGTCGTGCTATGTATATACATGAAAGATTCAAACATGACCTTGTTATAAAAATTGTAAATCCTTCTGATATTGACATCATTGAGGATATAAAAGAGTTGAGAAATTTAGATGTCATAATAGATATAGATTATGATAGTAACGATTTGCGTGCTACATTTTTACATGATGTAAAAGCATATCATGTCGGTTTAGTTATAGTTTCACGAGAAATGTTTGGGGATTATCATGTGAGAAAATGCTTGTATGATGTACATGTACCGGTATTGAAACTTTCGCAAAAATCATTTTCTAAAGTAAAAGATGTAGCTTTGATACTTTCGGACAATAGAGATTTAGAAAAAATTTCTGCAACAATTTTTGATATTTCTGAGCAACTTAATTTTAATATAGAACTTTATAACTATATGAATGAACATCAAGAAGAAAAAGAACAGGTCATAGAGCATTTTTATAACTTGTCAACTATTTTTTCTAAATCAATTAAAGTTTTTAAAGAGAGTGAAAATCCTATTCGGGCATTACAACAAAAAGATAATTTTGTGCAGATCATTCCTTTTACCAAAAAACTTACAATACGCCATATTTATGCTATTTTTTCAATAGATAGCGAAAAATTATACTTTAAACTAGATGATTATCATCAAATATTTATACCGGTACAACTATAGATAGCTAGAATTTAGCCCTTTTTTAGTAAAAATTTAGTATTATCTATCATAATTACAATTTTGGATAAACAATGCAGGTAAACATCCCCTTAAAACAACAAGTTGACAATTCATACGATATTACGATTGATACAATGCAAAAGGTACATTTTGACAAAAAAGTAGCTATTGTTACCAATCCAAAAGTGGCAGGACTTCATTTAGCATATTTGCTTTCAAAGATATCGGCAAAAGAGCTTTATATTATTACAGTACCCGATGGAGAAGAGTACAAGAATCAGGCTTCTATAGATTTGATTTTAGAGTCTCTTTTTACTCATCGTTTTAACAGAAAGTCAATGCTTATAGCTTTTGGTGGAGGTGTCATAGGCGATATGACCGGATATGCAGCAAGTATCTATCAGCGTGGTATTGATTTTGTTCAAGTTCCAACAACTTTGCTTTCACAAGTAGATGCAAGTGTCGGCGGTAAAACAGGTATAAATAATGCCTATGGAAAGAACCTTATAGGTGCTTTTCACCAGCCAAAAGCTGTTTTTATTGACCCATATTTTTTATCTACACTGCCAAAAAGAGAATTTGGAGCAGGTGTTGCTGAAATTATTAAAATGGCAGTGACATTTAACAAAGATTTTTTTGAATTCTTAGAAGAAGCTGATTTACATAATCAACTAGTTTTACAAGAGGCGATTAAAAAGGCGGTAGAAACAAAAGCGGATGTAGTTGCCAAAGATGAAAAAGAACACGGACTTAGAGCTGCGTTAAATTACGGTCATACATTTGGACATGTGATTGAAAATGAAACTAAGTATAAAACTTATTTGCATGGTGAAGCTGTGGCAATAGGTATGGTTATGGCAAACGAGATGGCTGTTTCACTGGGCTTTATGACAGTAAAAGAGGCACAAAAAGTTAAAAATCTTTTAGAAAAATATGACTTGCCGACTTCTTATAGCATTAAAAATATACATACTTTTTATGAAACATTTTTTTTAGATAAAAAAAGTTTAGATGCCTCTGTGACTTTTATCGTTCCTATGGGAATTGGTGGGGTGACAATAACAGATAAAATAGATCAAAAATTGGTTTTATCAGTATTAAGCACATTTGGAGAAAACTGATGCAAAGAAACGCGTTTATTTTTGTGCTATTTGTTCTTTTTACATCTTTGGTGCATGCAGAAACCACGATTGTAAATAAGGTACAAAACGATGCCATTCAAAAACAGCAAATAGCACAGAAACTTCGTGAATATAAGCAATCTTTAGAGGCTATAGAAACAAAAATTTCTGATGAAAATATGTGGATGAAAAGTTACTCTTCTTATTTAACTTCTTTAGATGTTAAGCAAAATCTTGATGTTATTAAAAAAAGAATTAAATATTTGTCTAAATATTCCAAAACAGCTGCCGATCAAGATGAACTTTTTGGTTTAATATCAAAAGAAAGCATTTTGGCATCTCAGATTGAAAAGCTTAAGGGTACTAGTAGTTCTGCTCCTTTTTCAGACTTAATTACCACACCAAATATTGATAAAATACCTGAAATACATAACCCTTTTGAAATTTTAACCGGTCTCTCTATGCTTAAAACACTGAATGCAAATTTAGAAGAGTATAAAAAGAAAAAAAAGAGTTTAGCAAACTTAATCGATGATTTAAGAGAAGAAAACGAGATTTATAAAAAAATTTTACAGCTAAATATAGACAATAAAAAATATGCTGATATATACAAACAAAAACAATCAGAATTAGAAATGTTTGAAAGAGCACTTGATACCATGAGTGTAACAATGAATGTGTATCAAAAACGTTTAGATATTACAAAAATTAATATTAACAAAGGTGTAGAAAAACAAGTTTATAGACTGATGAAAATCGGAATAGCGATTCTTTTTGTATTTTTTATATTCTTTCTTTTAAAATTAGTTGTGAAAAAATATATAACAGATAATGAGCGTTTTTATATGGCGAATAAAATCATTACTTTTACTAATTTTACGATTATTATTTTAATCTTATTTTTCAATTATATAGAAAATGCCGCTTATCTTGTAACTATTTTAGGATTTGCCTCAGCAGGTATTGCTATTGCCATGAAAGATTGGTTTATGAGCCTTTTGGGTTGGCTTGTCATAGTTTTTGGCGGGAGTATACATGTAGGAGACAGAATCCGTGTCGATATGGATGGTATGCGATATATCGGGGATGTTTTAGATATTTCATTACTGCGAATAACAATTTTAGAAGATATTACACTCACATCAATTATGCAAAATCGTCGAGCAGGAAGAATAATTTTTATACCAAATAATTATATTTTTACGCACATGATAGCAAATTATACGCATTATGCTTTAAAAACTGTTTGGGATGGTATTAAAATTACGATTACTTTTGACTCTAACCATAAAAAAGCGATGCATTTGGTCAAAGAAATTACCAAAAAATATTCAAAAGGCTATACGGACATTACTAGAAAACAGTTAAATAAATTGCGTCAGCATTATAGTCTGAAAAATACAAATGTTGAGCCTCGTATCTACTCTTTTATCGAGTCTAATGGATTGGATATTGAAGCATGGTATTTGACAAATGCTTATGGAACATTGACACTTAGAAGTGTTATATCAAGTGAAATTGTAGATGCTTTTAATGCAGAAGATGATATTACCATCGCATACCCAACACAAAAAGTACATTTATCCATGCAAAGCCATGAGCCTGTAGAACATAATCATGAGTTGGTGTAGAGATGAAAAAAGTATATTTTAAAACATTCGGTTGTAGAACAAACCTATATGATTCCCAAGTGATGATGAGTTCATTAAAAGAGTATGAAATTACGCAAAATGAAGCAGAAGCGGATGTTGTTGTTATAAATTCTTGTACAGTTACAAACGGAGCCGATACGCATGTGCGTTCGTATATCTCACAGCTTGAAAAGAACAATGCCAATGCAAAGCTTTTTTTGACAGGCTGCGGTGCGCATACAAAAGGAGAATCACTTTTAAAAGA
>Ga0256840_1003293_pt1 | contig 13206 bp, 15 predicted proteins | sample 355202metaG_FD_185969 | JGI IMG/M metagenome (GOLD analysis project Ga0256840, IMG submission 185969) | Hydrothermal vent microbial communities from Mid Atlantic Ridge, Atlantic Ocean - 355-202 | ecosystem: Environmental > Aquatic > Marine > Hydrothermal vents | place: Atlantic Ocean: Mid...
AGCTGATTGTTCATCTCTAGAATTTATCTCTGAGACTATGGTATCAATCTGTTTACCTTTTAACAAAGTACCTTCAGCAATATCTGCTATCTGTTTGTCTTTAACAAGTAAATCTTTAGCTGATTGTTCATCTCTAGAATTTATCTCTGAGACTATGGTATCAATCTGTTTACCTTTTAACAAAGTACCTTCAGCAATATCTGCTATCTGTTTGTCTTTAACAAGTAAATCTTTAGCTGATTGTGCTTGCTTGATGTCATCATCAATCCCCATAGAGATGATCTTTTGTCTTTCTACATCAATCTGTGCCTCCAGCAACTTCTCCTGTTCCAGGAACTGCATACTCTGTGCTATAACGCTCTGTAACGCTCCTAGATAAACTGTAGAGTACTCCTGGCCTACAATCCTACCATTGTCGTACTCTACTTTTATGTTATCATTAATAGCGCTTATTAGTTTATCAAATATACCTGTACCTTGCCACTTGTACTGGCCGCCAACCTCTACTATACCGCCATTAGTTAAATCACTCATTACTATATCTGCTGCCATAAATATCCTTTATAATTACTACCAAAACCCTCCATAGAGGGCTCTATAGTACTACTAACCCACTACTGGAGTATCTTCAAACGACACCACGTACTTTCTAACTAAGCTAATTTTATGGTTACCTGTTCTCTTACCATTAACTATCTCATCTGTAAACGCTGTACACTTCAAGCTCTGCGCCAGCTCTATCAGACAATTCTCTAGCTCAACTGGCATATCCAAAGGAACTAGTTTACTAACACCAAAGTAAGCGTTCTCCACACTAAGCGGTGCCACAGTAGCTTTGTCATTCTCCTTCTTATCATTAAGTGTCAATGTGACTACTCTTGTAGCCATTGCTTCTTTTCTAATCTCCTGAAGTCCCTTAGGTCCATCTTTCTTAGTACTCTTCACATCAGCTTCTTCCGCTTTTTCAACTAACTTATCGACTGAACCACCAGCTGACTGATTCTTATAAAACTCTTCAATTTTTGCTGAGAGCTTAGCTGCTCCGATGTTCTGGCTATACTTTATACCTAACTGATCTGCTTCAGTTCTTAATTCGTCTATCGTCTTTTCCATTATTAAATCCTTAATTGGTTGTTTAATTTATTAGTAAGAGGGACCGAAGCCCCTCATATCAATACTATGCCGAAGCTAGTACGTTCATCTTAAGAAGACACTCTTCTTTCAATATAATGCCGGCATACCAACAATTATAAGAAAAGAAACCTTGTGTTCCATAAGGGTTACCTAACTCTATCTTGCTTGGAGCTTGAGAGTTAAACTTAATCTTACCATGACCCTTCAATCCAACAGTTGCAAATGCACCTTTTGTCGGGAAAAGAATTGGGAATACATCAAAATTAGTACCGTCATTAGATAACGTACCTACGTAACTAACTGGGATAGCTGCACCTTTACCTGTTCCAACAACTGCTGTCTCAGACTCGATGAACTTAACGTCATGCATTTGTCCAACTTCACCTTCTGCAAGGTTACCAGCTGCTGCATACTTATAAGCAGGTACGTAAGCGAACTCAGTCTCTGCTCCAGAACCTCTAGTTTGGCTCTCAAGGTCAAACTTAACTTCTGGTCCAACAATTGCATAAAACGCTTTGTTAACTGTTCTAGTATCGACTTTGGTTGAACCTGTAACAATCGAAGTGTTTCTAACTGCTCTATTTCTAACTAGCTTTCTAACACCTTTTCTTAGGTAATCATAAGAAATCTTCCACACATTATCAGTAGATCCATCCGCAGCTGCGCCAGCACCCATAGTAATTTCAGAAGTCGCAACACTAGGGAACATTACTGTACCTGTAGCTAGCATGTCTAACTGAATTGAATCCTCAACACGTCTGTTAGCTAATCTACCTAACTCTTCTCTATAATGAACTTGCATTGAATCTTCTGAGAACATTTCAACTTCATCAGAATAATCAACCATCTCACCAAATCTGCCGAAACTAGTCTCAATAGTAACCTTCTGGATACTGGTCTTGTTAACTGCTCCAGCTCCCTCAGGAAGTGCTGCATTACTTAGTGCTGTAGCTACATCATCAATGTTTCTTGAACTTAAGTAGCCTTTAGTAGCGAAATCTGCATTTGCCTGTGTTCTGTCATAGATGTGTAAAAATTTACTGATCTTGTAAGTCTTACCTTTTTTAAGAGGCATACTCTTTCTATCAGCCCACTGACCATAAACATTCATCTCATTTGCTGCTTTGATACCTGCTCTATCATAGTGATGGGTTACTGTATTAGCTCCAGCTGTGCTGGTAGCACCATCCCCGTATACGTTTACTACTGCCATTTTATATCCTTATTAAATCCGTGATTGCAAATCTGCATACCACTTATCGAATGCTTCATCTGTATCATCTAACAAATCCGTCACACCCACTCTCCCAGCCACCTTCTTAGGTGTACCGGCTGCCTTACGTCTACTCGCTTGCGCCCTAACTTGAGCCTGTGCTTTCGCCGCTTCTTTCGCCTTCTGCACTTCAGCCGCCTGTGCTGCTTCTGCTTCAGCCTTCATCTTAGCTTCTGCTTCAGCCTGCGCTTTCTGTGCGTTTACTCCCTTGTAGTACTCACCACCAGCCATAATGTAGTACTCCATGTCTGACTTACGGCCACCATCTAACGCTTTCATCTTCATAGCTATCGGACTAACCTGGCCATAAACTCCGCTCTTTACATCTTTGTGTAATTCAGCTATAAGGTCTGGCGCCTTAGCTAATTCCTGCTGTGATTTAGCGTCCCACTGCGAACCTACTATTTCAGAGGTCATTGCATACTCAGGTTCATGTCGTATAGTACTCACTACTTCATCAATAGCTAACTCTACTTCTGACTTTCCGTACTCAGGTGCTCTATACTTTGCTGTTTCGTCTACGTCAATATCCATCGTATCAACTTCATTTCTGCGCAGCACTTCAGCAATAGCTTCCTTATCGCCCTTAATAGCTGAGATCATCAGATTTACGTCAGCTTCACCTAATCCATTTTCTTGTAATGCTGAAATTGTTTTTCTCCACGGAGCAATTTCCTGCATCTTCTTCGTGTAATCTAACGCTTTAGGTGCTAGTTTGATTAACTCTTCTTGAGTCAATTCCAGTTCCGCTCCATTAGCTTTCACTTTATACTTACTAGGAACTTCAGGCTCAGTAACAGCAGCTTTATCTTCAGCAGTTTTATCTTCATCACCCTTGTCAGGATCTTCAGGATCTACCTCATCACCAGCTTCAGCTTCTACTTTATCATCATCTCCATCTAGTTCTTCGTCGGAATCCTCATCAGGCTGTTCCAATTCATCATCATCTACTTCTGTCTCTTCATCCTCAGTATCACCATCAGGCTCTACTACTTCTTCTTCGGTTGTTTCTTCTTCTTGCACGCCATCGTTAATATCCTCACTTATTTCAGGTTCTTTTTTAGCATCTTTAAACGCAGCCTCTAGCTCTTCATCGGACATATCAAATAGTTCGTCCTCTGTGTACTCAGCCATTACTCTTACTCATCCTCGTACATATCGTCATAAACTGCAGCGCCTATATTCTTAATAGTAGCGAAGTGATCCTGTAACGTACTAATAGCTACCAAAATCTCCATAACTTCCGGTCTCTTGCCATTCTGCTTAATATACTCAGTACCTAGTAAACTAACTTGGTCCAGTGCTCTATCCTTGAAGTACCCATCTAAGATCACCTTCTGGAAATCCTTGTTATCCTCTAGCCTCTCTAAAGCTTGCGCTTGCTCTACCCAGTAAAGACGTTCCGTCTCTTCTAGCTCTACATCAGTTGGTTGGTTATTCATACTCATATGAATCCTTTCATTGTTGATTTAGCTTTTTGTGACATCATTGTTTGGTCAATTACATTCCTTGAGCGGCTAGTCCCATGCGCTCATCAACTGGCATCTCTTGTGGCTGTGCCTGCTGCTGACTCTGCATCTGTGCTTTAACCATTTCCATAGCCATCTGAATCACTTTCTGAGGCACGCCTTGCTGCATAAGCTCCTCTGGAGTCATTCCCTGCATCAATGCCTGAGCAACTTGCTGAACCATTTGTTCATCTACACCTGGAGCCTGTTGCATTCCTGCTTGAGCTAGTCCGTCCATTTCAATTCCTTATATTTTATCTATCTGCTGCCATTATAGCACCAAAGCCCTTAACTCGGGCTTAATACCTTATAGTCCATTCCTATTATTGTAGGCAGCTCGTGCTAGTGCAGCATCCAGTGCTGGACCGCCTAACTTGCTAAAGTATGGTGTACTCTGTGCTACCCAGCTCTGCTCTATAGCCGCTCTGTTAGGAGCCTCACTAAACATACTAGCCAGCCCAGCAGCTCTTACATCATCCAATGTCTTAGCTATTCCAGCTGAAAACCCTTGTTTTGCGCCTATCTCGTGATACTTGTTTGCCAATCCCTCAGCTTGCACCTTATCATACGCAGCTGCTTTCTGCGCGTTACTTACTACACCCATTACTCTATCACTCCTAAATTTTTATCACCAGCCATCTTCTGCGCATACAGTGACTGCATATTAGCCTTATGCTTAGCTTCCTCAATCTCCATCTTCTCCTGATGACCTATCTGCTCGTCCTCTTTAACGAACTTCAGATCTATCATATCCCTCTCACTCTCTACCTTAGCAGCCTGCGCATTAACTAGTCTCGCCTTAGCCATCTTAGCTTCAGTATCAGCACCATCCTCATTAGCAGCTTTCATTATGCCCTCGATCTCTGCTTTTAACTTAGCATTCTCTAACTTCGCCTTCAATACTTCTTGCTTCTTCATCTCTTCAGCTAACGGATCAACCTCTGGCTTGTGACTTCTAAACTCCTTAGCTAACGCCGGTTGTTTAGTCAAATCAGCCCACTGTGCTAGCATCTTGAATCTCATCTCTTCGCTCATGCTCTGACCCATAGTCTGCATCATAAAACTCAGCTCCTGACTCTTAGCGTTGTTATCTTCGGCAGTACTTACACTAATATCCATGTCAAAATACCCGCCTAGGTCATCTTTCCTAATAGTCACAAACTCTTCATCAGTATACCTAACTACTTCCTCATCCTCAAGAAACTCCGCGTCATACGCTATCCACTTTCTCATCAACGGCTTAATCAAATTCTCTGATATATTCCTAACTGTATTCATTCGACGCATAGCTATCGAGTCCATAGTCCCTCTAGCTGCCGTAGCAGTATTATGTGTAAGTGTAAACTTATCTGTTACAGCAAATAGCTTATCGTCACTATCTACTGTAAGACAGCGCATAGGGACTAGGTCTACTATTTTCATCGTATCAATACGGACTGTATGTATTCTAGGCAGCTGCCACTTGTTTGCTTTTCTAGATAGTTTAAACGGATTGCTCCATGGCGTAAACCCTATCTCGTACGCGTTTTTCCTAGCCCAGATCATCTTAGTACCGGTACGTTCACTACGTGCCAGTTTCTGCTTATTCATAGTATCTGTGTATTTAACACGTATACTGGTCTTTAACCCAAGACTTTCTACCAGCCTTATCACATCGTCTTTCAAACGACCCTCTGACTGCGCAAACTGCACAAACGAACCACTATGCGCGTAACCATCACTATCCATCAGACCTCTTATAAGCTCCATCTTCTCCTCATAGCTCGCAGTGAAGTACTCCTCCGGTATATGTTTTACACCGCCCTCATACCTAGCCAACAGCCCTAGTTCACGGAGTTCACTGTGGAAAGAGCTGTTGCTTTTAAAGTTTCCGTCACTGTCAAAAGACACCTCTACACCTTTTCGGTTAACTTCGTACATACGCGCAGTACCACACTTAGTGCTATCTTTTACTTCTCTACACACGTAACCAGCTTCATCGAAAAATTCCAGCACCTCGTCATCTGCTGTAGTTATTCTTGCAGTATGCGACATACCATCACCTAGCCAAAACCCTAGCACGTATGGATCTATATTATTACCGGTAGGATTGCCGTTGTGTATCTCTTTAATCCTAGGTACAGTAAGCTTGTAACCCTTCTGTATTAGTGCGTACACGTCATCTGCACACATCGTTGTCCATGTCCTTAAGTGCTTAGGCCCACCACCGCATTTAACGGTCCATAGGTGCTCCCCTCCTGAGGTTACAACAGAAGTATTACTGAAGTGCATATCGTAAGCTACCTTAGGCATTTTTATAGGATGAGCAGCAAGCACTTCTGTAACCCTACCGTTAGAACCTACTAGCTGGTCACCTTCTTCTATATCCATCAATTTTTTGAACGACCCGTCTATAAGCGGTATATCAGTACGAATGTCGAGCATATTTCCTAGACCTGAACTTCCATTCATCCCACCACTGAAGCTCTTAGTCCCTGTAACACTCTCTATCTCATTGTTCATCAACGACAGCATGTTAAACGCGCTAGCTGGTATGCTATTATAGCTGCCATCCCAAAAGTCGTTAGGCGTACCATTAAACTCGAAGTTCTTACCTGTCAGAAACTTCTTCCTGTTCTGAACATCAAGTGCCCCTTTACGAATACCCTTCTGACCGTTATTACTCTGCGCCATATTATCTATAATACCTCTAGTAATCGCAGTCTTCACCTTCTGGTTATCACTAATCAACTCTGCGTTGCTCTCACCATACATCTGAAATGGTACACTATTAAAAGGCACTACTATAAACGGCGGCTTATTATCTGGATACGGATTTAACTCCAATCTAATCACAGTGTCATTGACCCATGCGCACACAATCGGCTCAGTAACCCCGTCACCATCTATATCATAGTTACCCCAGTATTCATGTACTAGCAACTTCTTCCTCGGATCATCCGTAAACCTAAACTCGCTGTCATCCTCAGCATCAAAGTCTGTCCCACTGGTCGTAGTCTCTGGCTTCTCTTTAGCTAAATTCTTAAGGTTCTTATACCTACCGTCCTGCTTCAATGTACTCAAATCAGTCTCATACCTATGTATAACAAACTGGCATTTATCCATGTCATCCATACAAGTTGGATCGATAAATATGTCCTCGTTTCTACAAACAGTAGCAGTAGGCATATTCCTAACTACCTTAGTTTGCACTACCGTCTCACTGCCTACAACTACCTCACTTCCATCTGGTAACTGAGCAACTGTAGGTACTTCTACTTCCACTTCCTCGTCTTCGTAGTCCCATCCAGTCTGTATAACTACAGTACCTTCTTGATCTAGTACCTTAACAGCTTTAGTCATAAACATGTACCTATTGAACTTTCTACAGAACTGCGCATTCAGCACTATCTCTTTCTGTCTAGCTGCCTCAACATCCTCTGCTGTGATAGGTGATATCTTAACTATATCAGGAGACGAAACAAATGGATCAATGATAGCTGCATGCTGCCATTCACTCTGCTTCTTAATATCTCTAGATACTATCTTACTTTTACCTTCAACCTCATTACCGTAAGCATCGCCATTGTACTCAGCTTTCCACTGCTGTATCTTATCATCGGTATCTTTTCTCAACGTATCCGCCGACTTCAGATCAGCCTGCAGCGCCCTTAGTAATTCGTCTTTATTTAATTTAACCATATTATACCTTCTGTGATTAACTCACCATTATTGCTGTAGTATACCACATCTACCATTAAGTGCACCTTATTACTAGTATATCCGACCAATTCGTCGGCCTTTGGCATAGCCCATATCTGCACGAGTAAACCTCTTAGCTACTCCTACCCTAGTAAGTTCTACCTATATAAGCCTTGTCGATACCTTAAAGCTGGCGTCGTTGCTAAGGTGTTTTAGCTCTCTCACTACTGCCCCTTCTCGTAGAATGAGGCTATAACACCTATAGCAGCAGCTATAATAGTAAAGATGAACTTAGTCTTCATGTCATCCGCTTTTTCGGAATAGCGTTTAGAGTCTGCTTCCAAATTCAGTATTCTCTCATTAGCCACTTTCACCTTCTCTGGCAGGTATACCATCTTTTCAGCAACCTCCCTAAACTCAGCCCTTTCTCTTTTACTCTCCGCAACTTCTCCATTATAGTAAGCCCTCGCAGTTCTAAGTGTAGGACAGCCGGTAGTTTCTTGCCTACCGACTATCTTCTCTACTTGCTCGACAATATCATCTATCCTCTTATGAGTTCTGCTATTCAGCGACTCTATCTTGTCATCTAGATGCGTCTGCTTAACTAGTATAACCTCCACCTTACTGAGAGCCTCCACCATTTTATCCATCTTAGCTTCTGAAGCACTTCTGTACTCCTTAAACTCTCTAGCACTCTCTTTCTGTATCTCTGCTAACTGCTCAATAGATCCTATTAAGTGCGCTATACTATTATTATCACATATGTCTTTCATATACACCGTCCTGCTCCATAAACTACTAAAAATACCCTCGTCAGTCCTACCGTACCACATAGCACTGACAGTCTATACCATACTTCATAGGGTATAAACTCCTGTTTAAGCCTTACCAAAAACCTTAACATGCTTTGTATTTCTTACATCAACATGTACCCAGCCCATACCTGCAAAATCCTCTACACCTCTTACATACGGAAACTCCTCCGGATGCTCGATCACGTATCTCCTAACCTCAGCCTCATCATAGTCACTAAATACAGCGTCAAACGCCCTACCAAAACTGTGCTGGCTAGTAGGACTGTACCACCTACTCTCAGCTGTCCTCAGCCCGCTCCACATCCTATTACCATCCCAAACCCAGTTATTAATAGTCATGCTCCCCTCAGGAAACTTCTCCTTCAACTGATCAGCTGTCTTAACTAACCGATCATCTATCAACTCCCAGCATTTCTCCCCTCGAACCTTATACAGACTTTCGGGAACAAACTCTTCTACTCTAAAATGTTTAGCTTTCATAACCTATCCTATAAATTTTTTCAACGCCCATCTCAACCCAAAAGTAGCCGCTACTATGCCGAGTACACTTGCCATATACCACTCAGGGGTAGTTTCTAATATCGCAAACCCTTTGGCTACATACGGCTGCATACTCGGTATAAACGCCATAACTAGCGGCGAGCTGAACAATAGCAACAAATACTCATCTTTCCAAGTGTATTTCATCTGCCTCTGCGCACTGGCATCCCAGTTAGCTTCTATCTTCTGGCCGCTCTTAGCCAGTTCAAAAGCAACATCTAACTTCTTCAAGTTAATATCATGCTGTCTCTCCAGCTGCTTATCTTCTTGAGCAACTTCAAGAGTTTTTCTCTTCTGCCATTCCTCAATCGGCTTAGCTACCACACTAAACACTCCTTGTATCAATCCTGTTACCCAGCCCATACTATTCTCCTTTGCTTTTTAAACAATGCTTTGCTTCTAATTTTCTAAGTAAACAGCATAACTTTTTATCAAACCAAGTTGCTGTCCCATCTTCTATTCTCCTGCCTATGTGGCTACTTACTGTTTCATCCTGGCTTCCATTCCAAAATACAACATTAAGCATCTGGTCTAACACTAGAATAGACCGCATTAAGCGGCTCCTCTTTTTCGTATCATGTTTAAACTTTATGATATATTCTGATTTATTCATAATAATACCAGTACTCCTATAATTAAAGCTACATCTTGCATGGCGCCATAAATTAACTCGCTAATTTCCCAACCACCTGTCCACTTACCTATCTTGGTTCTCCTAAACTTATATCCAAGTATACATGCAATTGGAAATAATACTCCAAGAACCAATGCAATGACTACTGGAAGTATACCATATAAATAAGTCAATGGCAGTGTAACTGGCAACCACCAGTAGATACCTCTTAGTACTAGTGCCACCATACTAAACTTATACCAATCGCTGATAGGGTCATAGAACTTACTTGCAATCCAGTAAATTCCATTGTTTTTACCTTCGTAATCATATTTAGTATTCTTTGGTTCTTTGCCTCTTGGATAACAACTTAATGTTCCTACCCAAGCACCCCATCCCATGCTTTCTCCAGCTATGTAACCTAATCCTGATGCAATAGCTACATAGTAGTTGTCACTAACCCAGTAAACAGCTATTGCTACTAGTAGTCCTATTACTTTAGAGAACCAACTCCAAGTGCCTCTTAATCTATTTAGTATTGTAAACATTACGGTCTACCTAAATTCCATAGTCTTGACTGCTCAGCTCCACCTAGAGTCAATATAGCTGATAAGTCAACTCTATTAAGCTGATGTATACTATTATATTTAGCTACCCAAGGAGTTGTTGTAGTATCATCTGATAGAGCCAATATTGCTCTTGACAGTCTACTTTGCGAGTCCTCATCACCTTGGTAGATTACTCCATTGTATGTAACCTCTATATTTACTACAGCATTATTTCTTTGAGTTTTCCACTCTTGGTATGCTTTATCAGCATTAATCTGGTCTAATTCTGCTTGGCTATACTGCGGCTCTATAACTCCTCCGCTTGCTAAGTATTCGTCTAACATATCAGTATGTTGTCTTCTTATTCCATCTGTAACAGAAGTCTGCCCAGTTGCACCGTTATCGAATGTTAATGAAACCCAGTTTAGAGTTTCTTCTATGTATTTTGCTTTAGTTATTATCATTTAGCTTCCCTTTCTAGTATATTTCTGCATCTGCTGTAATAATAGTAGATGCTTCAAATCTTAACCAGTACGAGTATCCTAGTATGATAGTAGCTTCTACGCGTATTCGCATAGCTGTTTTTGACATGATACCAGTACTAAATAGGTTTGTTACAGCTGTTGCACTATTTCCTACTACTGTAATAGTCCCTGCGTAATTACCTAATGGTGGTATTCTTAGTGTAACAGGAAAAGAAATACATGAATATAAAGCAGCAGAATTATAAGCAGAACCATTAAAAGCATCTCCTGTATTAGTGTTGTCATATCTGATGTAATACCTTTGACATAAACTCAACTCTAATCCATAAGGTCTAACTTCAAAAGGTGTAGCTACTGAGCCTAGTTCTAGTTGAGGTTTACTAAATGTACCGTTAACAAACTTAACCTTAGTATACAAACCACCTGTTAAATTATAACTACCATCAGCGTTTGCTGTAATAGTTGCCCAAGTAACTAAATCACTAGACTGTTCAATTACTAAACTAGCAGTACCAGTGTAACTTACAACATAAGTATCTGTAACTATATCAATATCTTCTACTATTTGTTCTACTCCATTCAATGGTGCTGTAAATGCAGTTATGTTTTCAGCCATACTAAATGTTAAATTCTCGCCTAAAGCAACAACTCTCCATCTATCTAGTGTATATTCATTAGTAGTAACTGTTGCTGTGCCGCTTACATAAGCTCGTTGGTTGATGAGCCCTTGTGAATTCTTTAACAAGTTCTTAAACCCCTTAGCAGGTAGTCCTCGCTCATTCTCTATTGTATCTCTAACTTTACTCATTGGTTCTCCTTTACCATACTATCAAGTCAAGCTCAGCTTGTGTTGTAGCTGGTTGTACTTGAGCTTCTAGTTGCCATTTCTTAGCTAACTGTGTACTTATGTTTGTACCTAGTTCTATAATCATTGTATCTACATCCGCTAATGCAATAGCTGTATGTACTACATTGTTATAATCCCTAATATCCATAGTAGTTTGGTTAGTCTTCACTGCCAAATCATATCCATTCTTTAGCGTATTTACTTTATCTTGCTCAGCATCCATATTAATAGTATTACTACAAATATAGCCTAGTTTTAGTTGGTTCTGATATGCTGATTTAATTTCATTTATTTTAGCTATTTGTAGTTCTGCAAATGTAGGAGCTATTAATGCTTCATAGTCTGTTAATGTAATCTCAGTTAGCTTAGTATTGTGAGTAGCTTCTACTTTAGCAATTATTTCAGATGTTACATTGTCTTCAAATACAAATGGTTTATTGCTTGTATCTATGTAATATTTCATTTTATTTTCCTTTTATTACTTTAATTCGAACCATTTACCTACTGCTGGTTCAACAGGGGTAGTACTTGCTGAACCTGAGGAAATCTTATATATACTTCCAGCTGGAATAATACTTGAAATAGAAGCAAGCCTACCATCCACTCCTGAAAGAGTACTATCTCCAAAAGCTCTTATAAGTACACCATCTATGTATAATACAAAATAACAACTAGAATTAGATGATGAATATCCAACATTTATCATTATTGGTTTTCCTGTTGTATTAGTATATGTTACTCCAGCTGCTCTATTAGCAGTCTCATCAACCCAAGCATAGCCAGCTCCACCTACACCAAGTAGTGCTCCTTGCACTCCATCAACTGTATCAGCATCTAGTCCACTACCTACACCGTCTACATTCTTGATACCGTTCAATACCACAGTTCCAGCATCTATCTCAGCTTTAGTATATGTATTAGCTATTTCAAATGCTCCATATGCTACTACATCAACTATATCGCCAGCTGATGCTCCAACAGTTAAAACTATATCTACACCGCTTGATACATCAACATCTACTCCATTTAAAAGCTTCCTACCATTAATATACACATCTGCAAAAGTTGGATCATATCCACCTGCTATTGTAAATATAGTCTGTCCTACTGTTGCTGTGAACGATTGTCTTTGTGATGTCCCACTAACAGTTGAACCTGCTGATTTCCATAAAGTGCCATCATAAACTCTCATCTCGTTTAGTGTAGTATCAAAGTACATATCACCAGTATTCAATGGATTACCGTTCAGGTCAACCGTAGGTGCTATAGCTAACGCTTGAAAGTATCTACCTTTGAAATCGTATAGTGCTGCATCTGAAGCTTGTCTACTTGTCTCACTGGCAGTTGCACTTGCGGCAGCCTCTGTCGCTTTAGTTGTAGCTGTGCCTGCATTACTTCCAGCGGCTAAAATCTCAGTCCTTAAGGGATCACTTCCTACATCGTTTATCACTAACCTATCAGCGAATACCTGGTCTATTTTAGCTTTATCTGCGTACAAACTATCCAACGTGGCTTTATCCATAAGTAAACTATCTATTGCAGGCTTACTGCTATATAGCCCATCTAGTACAGCTTTATCAGCATATAGACTATCTAACGTAAGCTTGTCAGCGTATAGAGACTCTATAGCTGCACGTACGCTTACCAACGAACTTATGTCTATCGCAATTCCAGCTACTGTGTTCACATTGCCTATATTATTCCCGACAGCCACTACCGGCACTATGTTGTCGCTAACTGTTTTAACTACATCATAGCTAGT
>Ga0256840_1003294_pt1 | contig 13205 bp, 8 predicted proteins | sample 355202metaG_FD_185969 | JGI IMG/M metagenome (GOLD analysis project Ga0256840, IMG submission 185969) | Hydrothermal vent microbial communities from Mid Atlantic Ridge, Atlantic Ocean - 355-202 | ecosystem: Environmental > Aquatic > Marine > Hydrothermal vents | place: Atlantic Ocean: Mid...
TATGGGGTGGATGAGGCAGAGTAAAAATCCTGTTCGCTTTTCGCAAATGATAAGGAGAATTAATGAACTTGACGTAAATCTTTTGCTTATTGACTATGATAAACGATACGGTTTCGGAGAATATAAAACTGTGGACATTTGGTGGCGAGGTGCCGGAAATAACGGAAATCTTGCATTGCACCTTATGAAATTTTTGTGGGCTTCAGAAAATTGGAAAAATGCCAAACTTCGCCTTCTTATAGGAAATCCGAATAATGAAAATGCAGCAAATATAAGGAATCATGCCGAACAGGTACTCAACAATATGCGCATTGAAGCCGAAATAAAAATAATTAATAATCAGATAGAGCAAAAGCCGTTTTACGAGCTTATAAGAACAGAATCTTTAGATACGGATTTAATAATTTTGGGCTTGCCGGACATACAAGAAGGTAAAGAAGAGATGTTTGTTGAAAATACGAGCAAATTGATGCAGGATATAGGAACGGTAATCTTAATAAAAGCATCTTCTCAGTTTAAAAATCTTAATCTCGGGTTTTCTGACGTTAAATTATCTGATAAAACCGATGATTTGAAATTTGTATTGGCAGAAGCAGTCGGGGAAGAAAATTTTGACATACCTGATAACCCTGTTTTGGCGGAACATATAGACCTTCTGAAGGAAAAAACTGACATATTCGACATAAAATACAGAAACCTTTTGTCCGATGCTTTTGCCCCTTCATACCGGTTTATTACGGAAATAACAAACGAGACAGAAAATATTATAAACGAGAGGATAACAATTTTAGGAAAAAAACAGGATTCCGAAACATTAAAAAATCTTACCGTAGGGCTCGACAAACTTCTCAAGACCGTTCAGGCATCAGTTCGCAACTATAATAATAAAATTATTCCAGAGCAATTTGAGCTTATCAGAAATACTTATAGCCAAATAAATACAAAAGTTGACGGTATTATAAATGATTTACCGGATTATATTTTTTGTAAATATGATATGTCGGATTTAAAATTTGACAAAAACGATAACGCAAAATTAAGAGCATTTAAAAAAAGGAACAGACTTAAAATAAAAATTAATAAAAAGCCGGTTGATTATAAAATAAAATACAAAGAAATAGTTAAACAATATATTCCTTACGAAATTATTGAAGCATATAATGAAACCGGTAATAAAACAGGAATGGTTCACATACAATTTATAGTTGAACTTCAGAAACTTATAAAAAATACAAGAGCCGGAATCTTAAAACTTCAGGCTTTCCGTAAAGAAGGTAAATTAGATGAAAATATTGTAAAAAATGAAATTGAAAAGATTAAAAATGAACTTGACTTTATTAATAAAATTAAAAAAGATGCCGTAAAATCAATTTTTGCTTTTGTTCACAGTAAAAATATTGCGATAATAAATAAGATAAGCCGACAAATAAGTGAGGTACATCCGAACAGATTTATTAAAAAAATAAAAAGAAAGGAAGATGTTGAAAAACTGAAAAATAAACTTTCAGAAATGCCGCAGTATTGGAAACGTAATGAGCAGATACTTTTAAATGCCTGGAGTTTGGAACTTTTATTCCTTGAATTTGAAAGCAGAATGTATCGAATTATAGGAAAATCCGTTGTTTCAGCCGAAGAATTGATAAAGAATTCGGTAATTTCCAAGATTGATTACCTGAAATCAGAATTAGAAGATTTCTTAAACAAATTTAAAAAAGATAAAAATACAAAATTCAAAAAAACAGAATTACCTGAGATAACCGATAAAAAAGAGATTTCTTATCGTCTTAAAGAGTTGCTTGTATCCGGTTTTGAAAAATTCAGTTATTTAATTGACAGATTTCCTGAAAAAATAGAACTTTTCACTGAGGAAACCTTAAATTATATTACCGAAAGGCAATTTGAAGAGCTTGATACGCTTGAAGTATCGGTGCCGTCACTTTTGGATTTTGTAATACAAACTGAACTTAACGAACCGCTTACCGTAATGACGGATACATTGCCCGAAGAAATACATTCGACGGAACAAACAGTTCACAATGTCCTGAGCCTGATACAATTTACATTGTTTGATACTGACGGGAATGTTATAGATAAAGACAAAAATACTCCCGAGCAGGTAGTAAACTTTATATCAAAGCAAATTGAAAAATTAGAAGAAACAAAAAAAGAAGCCGAGAACGAAATAGTTAATATTCACAGGAGGGTAAATGAAAGACTCAGTGAAGTTTCAAATCATTTGAATGTCTATTTGCTTATTAAAAATGCGGGCGACACTAAAAGTTTTGCAAAAGAAAACAGAAAAAAAGAACATAAACAACGACCGAAAATAAAATTTACCGGCATAACAAATATAAAAAAGAAAATAAACGAGCTTAAGCAAAAAACAGTAAAAACGATAAAAAATAAAGAAAATGACAACGGCACAAAAACGGTTTCAAAAGTTAAAAGAACTCTTGACTTAGTGTTGAAATTATCTCCCGATAAGGAAATTTCAGACAAAATACCGTATTATTACAAACAGCTCTTTTTAAGAAAAGAAAATTTCAATAACGATTTTTTTGTTAACAGAAAAAATGAAATTGAGCAACTTTCAGAAACCTTGAAACGCTACGAAGCAGGATATAAAGGAGGAATATTAATAACAGGAGAACCGTTTTCGGGAAAAACGTTTTTATCTTATTATTTTGCCGGAAAATATCTTAAAAACAGGCACCTGTATGTTGTTAAACCTCCGATAGAAGGCTCTGTATCAGTAAGAAAATTTGACAGTGTCGTTGATAATGCCATTCATATAAACGGGTTTTCATTCCGGAAATTTGACAAGCTGGAACCCGGCAGTATTATTTTATTCGATGCCTTTGAACTGTGGTGGCAAAATACCGAAAGCGGAAATATTATTACCGAAAAACTCAAAAAAATTATTCAGGAGCACGGCAAAAAACATATATTTATAGTAAACATTAATTCTTATGCCCTGAAAATACTAAACGAAAAAATTGATTTTGAAAACTATTTTTTGGATATTATTAATTGTATGCCGTTTAGCGCTGCGGATATAGAGCAGGCAATAATTAAAAGACATACGGCGGGCGGAATATCTTATGTTTTTAATGATAAACACCAAAGCAGAATAAAACCCGGCGAAACAGAAAAACTGTTTTATGATTATGCCGAAGCTTCAAAAGGGAATATTGGCGTGGCTGTAAATTCCTGGGTTGCAAATATATATGATTACTCGGAAGGCAGTATCTATATAAAATCTCCCGTTGTTAAATACTCATCACTTTCTTATTTCAGTAATACGGCTGATGAAATTTTATATCAGTTCTTTTTGCATCGCCGATTAACGGAAAAACGACTGGAAGAACTTATGAAAAGTGAAAATACGGATGCTGAAATTTATGATAATCTGGCTTTTCTTTTACGTTCGGGAATTGTTGTTGAAATTGTGAAAGGTGTTTTTGAAATTAACGGTTTTACTTACACTTTCATTAAAAAACATTTGGAAGAAAGCGGGAAAATATGACATACATCTAAAACAGTCTTTTTATTAAATCCGGCCGGTTCATTTTAAGTAACTTATTCTTAATTTTTTGTCGGTATTCTTTTTTATGCCAAAAGAAAAACATACGTTGTGTAAGTTTTTGTTCTTTGCTTCGCGGCGTATAAACTTTTTTAAGCGTATAAGGATGATAACCGGAATAATAAATAACAGCGGCAACAGTCATAGGTGTAGGCGTTAAATCCTGAACCTGCTCAAGTTTAAAATCCAGTTTTTTTGTTTTTACGGCAAGTTCCGCCATATCTTCGTCTCTGCTTCCCGGATGGCTTGAAATAAAATAAGGAATAATTTGCTGTTTCATATTTTCCTTCTTATTTATTTCATCAAAATATTTTTTAAACTTACGGAATAAATCGAAAGAAGGTTTTCTCATAATTTTCAGAACATTACTCTCGGTATGTTCAGGAGCAACTTTTAACCTTCCCGATACGTGATATTTTATAAGTTCTTTTGCATATCTGTCTTTATCTCCGGTTATTTTTCCGTTTTTGTCGAAAAGTAAATCGTAACGTATTCCGCTGCCTGTAAAAGCGTGTTTTATTTTAGGATGTTTTCTTGCCTTTATATAAATTTCCGTCAGAGGGTTATGGTCTGTATTAAGATTAAAACAAATATCCGGATATATGCAGGAAGGACGCTTACATTTTTCGCAAATTGACAAATCATAACCCTGCATTTTATACATATTTGCCGACGGACCTCCCAAATCTGTTATTGTTCCCTTAAAATCGGGCATATCTGCTATTTCATTAATCTCTTTTAATATTGATTTTGCCGAGCGGCTTATTACGAATTTGCCCTGATGTGCCGATATTGTGCAAAAACTGCATCCCCCGAAACATCCTCTGTGCATATTTACCGAAAATTTAATCATTTCGTAAGCAGGTATTTTTCCTTTGTTTTTATATTTGGGATGCGGCAGGCGAGTGTAAGGAAGGTTGTAAAAACTGTCAATTTCGCTTTCTTTTGTGTGCGAATGAGGCGGGTTTACTATAAGGTATTTATTTTTTGTTTTTTGAATGAGATATTTTGCATATATTTGATTAGATTGAGTTTCGATGTGTTTAAAATTTTCGGCAAATTTCTTTTTGTCTTTTAGGCAATCTTCGTAAGAATATAAATTTATAAATTGTTTTTTATCTTTAAAGTTCGGAAAACTGTCTGATATATATGCTGTTTGAGCTATATTTGTCATATTCTTGACCGGCACGCCTTTGTCTGCAAGCTTTGCTATTTGAGTTATTGATTTTTCCCCGTTGCCGTAAACCAATAAATCGGCACCGCTTTCTGTTAAAATCGAAGGTTTTAGTTCATCCTGCCAATAATCGTAATGAGTAAAACGCCTTAAAGATGCTTCTATACCGCCGATAATTACGGGAGTTTCAGGATACAGTTTTTTCAGAATACGAGTGTAAACCGTAACGGCATAATCCGGTCTGAAACCGGGCTTGCCTCCGGGCGTGTATGCGTCGTCCGAGCGGCGACGTTTGTTAGCGGTATAATGGTTAACCATACTGTCCATATTGCCGGATGTAACGGCAAAAAACAGGCGAGGTTTTCCTGATTTTTTAAAGTCTCGCAGGTCGTCACGCCAATTCGGCTGAGGGACAACGGCAACTCTTAACCCTGCATTCTGCAAAACTCTGCCTATTACGGCAGCACCGAATGCCGGGTGGTCAATGTAAGCATCGCCGGTGAATAAGATAACGTCAATTTCGCTCCAGCCGAGGGCTTTTATTTCTTTTATGCTTGCAGGCAGCCGGTCGGTTATTTTGTATTTTTTTTCCAATAATGATAATTTAAGATGCAAAGGTATCATTTTTCGGGGAAATTATTTTTTTCCCGTCCATTTGAGTCCGCTGTAAATTAATGCACCTCCTGCAAGAAAAAAAACAAAATTCTTAATTACGATATCACTTGTAATTTTATTTTCTGAAAATATTGCAAGAAAGCCGGCAATAATGAGGATAATACCTCCTGTTGCCATAAAAAGCCTGTATATTTTTTGTTTGTTTCCGGATTTGCTCATAGCTGAGTTTACATAATCATAAGGTCATCTTTTTTTACCCATGCTTTTCTGCCGTCGGTAAGTTTTATTTCATACCAGTTGTCGCTTTTTGTTTCAATTTCGGCTTTATATCCTTCGTAAATTTTAAATAAATCGGAGGATGAATCGTCCGGCGAGCTCTTTGCATTTATTTCGGGCTTAATTATTACGGCATTGTTGTGATTGTTTATTCTGTTGAGTTGATATTGCATAAAAATAAATGTGTTGATTGAAAAAAACAATATAAATATTGATGACAGAAAGCTTATTTTTTTTAGCCTTGAACTTACAGCCGTAAAATAATGATATGTAAATACCAAAAACAGAACGAATAAGAGTAAGCTTACGACACCCCAAAATTTATAAGACATTGAAAAAACTACTTTCTTGAAAATTCTTACGGGGAATATTTTCGGAACTTCCGGAGGCAGGTTTTTTACTCTTAATCGGGCTAATTCAAGATTGTAATTAATGTCATCATCGTTGGGGCGAAGGAGTTTTGCTTTTTCATAATAATAAATTGCTTTTCCCGTTAGATTAAGTCGGTAGCAGGTATTTGCCGCATTATAAAACAGCTCGGGCGAGGAGTATCCTTCGGATATAAGTTCTTCGTAGTATTTTAAAGCATCTTCAAATTTATTTTGCGAATATAGTTTATTTGCCTGTTCAAATTTATTGTTTGAGGCAAACGTGAAGGTGTTTATAAGCAATAAAATTATTATGTATGTTATTTTTTTCATTGTTTTCGGCTTTTAATCTTATAACACTTTTTCGAGTTCGTTAATTACTTCTTCCGAATTTTTATAAATTATTTCCGGTGCCGTTTCTTCACTTGCCGGACTGTATTGTGCGTATCTGCAAATTTCAATCGTATTAAGAAGTTTTGAAATTAATTCTTTATTTATCTTTCTGTCTGCCAGTATTTTATTAATGCTTTCGTTTGTGAGTTCTTCTGCGTTTACCGAAAGTTTATCAGATAAATATCCCCAGAGGGAGCTTATAATTTCTTTATAAAAGGCATCTTTATTGTTGTCTTTCATATGTTTTAAAGCATTTTTCAGTCTTTTTTGCGATATTTTACCTGCTTTTTTCTTTTTTACGGTTTTTATGTCTGCGTTTGCTTTTTCTTGTTTTTTTCTGATATACATTATCAAAATAAGAATAAGCAGCAGAGCCGGATAAAGCAAATAAAACCACAGAGACCCTACAAGATTTGAGTCGTTTTTATTGAGTCTTTCCGTGTTAGTTTTGATGTAGCGTATATCCTTGTTTATCAATGTATTTTTGTCTTCGGTGTTTGTTGTATATCCTTTTCCTTTTGTTACGTTTATCTTAATTTCTTTTGTTGAAACAGTTTTGTAATTTTGAGTTTCAGAATCGAAATAAACAAAATTAACCGGCGGTATAGTATAGTTTCCGGGCTTTTCTGCCGTAATTATGAAATTGAATATTTTATCTCCTGTTTCTCCGTATTCTGTGTATTTATCTTTCAGTTCGATTTCGGGTTTAAAATGTTTGAGTTCTTCCGGGAGCTTTAATTTAAGGTCATTAAGAAGGTAAAGGTTTCCTGTTCCGGAAATCGTAATTTTAAGATATGCACTTTCATCGGCAGAGAAATTTTGTGTGTCTGTTTCGGCTGCTATGCTTATGTTTTTTCCGGTTAAACCTGAAAAATTTTCGGGAACAGGCTCGGGCAGCGGTTTTACGATAATTGTTTGCGGTTTTGTTTCTAATCGTTTGTTTACAAGCTTGTAGTTATTAACAATGTTTCCGAAAAAATCTCTTACTTTTCCGTCTTTCTTCTTAATTTGTAAGCTGATTACATAGGGTGAAATTGTATATTTTCCCGGTTTTACGGCAAAAAGCAGGGTTTGTTTTAAAAGTGCCGTGCTGTATTTTTTTCCGTTGATAAGTTCGTTATGAAATTTTAGTTGTCGGGGTTCTTGCAGAGGTTTTGTCCAAAAACCGGAATAGTCAGGAAATTTTATTTCTGATATATTCTGAAAATCGGTTTTCGTATGTAGTTTTGTTGTTACGGTAATATATTCGCCGTTGTAAACAGATGTTTTGCTGTATTCTGTCGTTATAAAAATATCATCTGTTGAGTTTATTTTTTTTGCAATACTGTTATTGTTTGATTTTTCTTCTCCTGTTACTTTTATTATTAAAGAATCAGATTTGTAATTTTGCCCGTCAACGATTATTTCTGCCGGTTTTACGGTATATTTGCCGGGTTTAGGGCATGAAACTCTGTAAGTGTAAGAGTTTGTAATTTTTTGGCTTCTTTTTCCGTTTATTATCTGAATTGAAGAAAAAGAAGAGACGGCGGGTCCTGAAATAACATCAATATTTTTAAAATCAGGCGGTGAAAAATTATCCGGTTCAACATTCATTTCATATTTTACTTGAAATATTTCGCCGGCTTCAACAATTTTTTCAGAAATTACTTTAAATGAGATATCTTTTTTTTGCTTATTATTATTTTTACTGTTATCCGGTTCGGTAACGGAACTGTTATTTGAAATATTTTTTGTGTTTTGAGTTTCGTTATTTCCGCATTGAGCTAAAAGCAGTATTATTACGGCAAATAATATCAGTCTGTTCATATTGTGTTGTGTGTTAGCCTGTTAGTTTTACAGTTTTGAAGTTCCTTCAATGTCTTTTATTTTGTGTTCGTTCGGGTCGTGATATTCTGCATCAATTACTATTATTTCTTTCGGGTCTGAATAATAGTATTTGTTTCTTATTTTGATTTCTGCTGTCGGGATATTTATTTTTCCGGGTGTTTTAGCTTTTAAAAAGTAGGTATATGTAACCGAGACTTTTTTTTCTATTTTGCCGTTTGTCATGTTAATACTTTGCTGAAATGAGGTTGACGGTCCTGAAATAATTTCAAAATCATCGGTTTCGATAAGGTTGAAATTCTGAAAATTACTGTTTATTTTGTATTCTGCTTTAAAAGGTTCGCCTGTCATTACGGCATCTTTAGATATTTCTGTTTTAATTTCAACTTGTGCATTCAATGAAAAAACCGTAAATAAAATTATAAAAGCTGTAACCGTGTTTTTCATAACGTTTGTGTTTTTGGTTTGTAATTTTTTAAAAAACGAATTTTTTCATCTTTTTTACTTTCAACTTTCTTACCAATCTTTATCAACTTTTACTTTTTTTGCTTCGGCTTTTTTGAGGTTAATTTTTTTTCGTGTTTCTTTTTCTTGCTCTTTAATGTATTGCAATAATCTTTGTGCATCGGCATCTGACATTTTTATTGTTTCGGGCATTGAGTCGGGGTCTTTTCCGTCAGGTATTCCGTCATTGTCAGAGTCGGTATCTCTGTAATCAGGTATTCCGTCTTTGTCAGTGTCTTTTGGAAATTCGGGATTTTTGCCTGCTTCGTATGTGTCGGGGATTCCGTCATTATCCGAATCGGTGTCTTTATAATCGGGTATTCCGTCTTTGTCGGTATCAGGATTTTGCTGTTTGTTTTGCTGATTTTTATTTTGCTCTGTTTTGTCAGGTATTCCGTCATTATCAGCATCATTATTTTGTCCTTGGTTTCGTTTTTTATTTTCTTCGGTTCCTTTGTTTTTATTTTCTTTATTATTGTTTTGCTGTTGCTGATTATTTTGGTTTTGTTGCTGCTGTTGCTTTTTTAACTGCTTCAAAACTTCTGATGTATAAGACAAATTATACTTTGCATCTTTGTCGGAAGGGTTATTTCGCAGGGCATTTTTATAAGAATCAATACTTTGAGTAAACTTTTTTATTGCATCGGATGTTTTTTGTTCTTTCAGTAATTTCTCAGCTTGTTTAAATTGTGTATTTCCGAGATTATAATATATTTCTGACAGTTTTTCTTTATCGGACTGAAGATTTGTCAGTTTTGTTAATTGTTTTTCGGCATTTTCGTATTTATTTTGTTTATAATATGCATCTGCAATATTGAAATTTGCAGCAAAAGAGCTTGAGTCAACAGCCAAGGCTTTTTTGTAATCTATTTCAGCATTTCCGTAGTCTTTATTTTCATAACTTTTATTCCCGCTTCTTATATATTTTCTTTCTTTTTGTGAAAAAACCGGGATATTTATTACGGTTAAAAGTATTAGAACTATCGAAAACTTCATTTTTTAAAATTTTATCCTTTACGTTTATCAACAAATTTAACAGGTTTCCTGCCGGTTTCGGGAAACAATTTTTGTGCAATTATACTCGGTTCCTCAAAAACAATTTTCGGTGCTACTCTCAGTTTTGCTCTGAAACGGTCTTTCAGTATTTTTTCGTGTTTCGGAAGCATTTTTTTTATGCCCGTATATATAACAATTTCATCTGTTCCTATATCGTTAGTAAAAACTTCTACTATATAGTTTTCAATTTCTTCAATATCATCTAAAATATCGTATAGTGATGACGGGTAAAGGGTAGTTCCCTTATATTTTATCATTTGTTTTTTTCTGCCCAAAACAGGACCTAATCGGGTTGTATTTCTGCCGCATAAACATTTTTCGTTATAATGTTTCATTACGTCTCCTGTTTTGAAACGCAGCAAAGGCATACCTTCTACACCGAGAGTTGTGATTACGAGCTCTCCTGCAAAGCCTTCTTTAACCGGGTTGTTATTCTCATCAAGAAATTCAATTATTATAAGTTCCGGATGATGATGTCCGCCTTTGCCTTCTGAACATTCGGTAAAAGCAGATGCCATTTCTGTTGAAGCATAAGCAGAATAAAGTTTAAGGTTTTTCCACTTTTCGGAAATACGTTTACCCAGCTTGTTTAGTTCAAAATTATCATTTCTTATAGGCTCGCCTATACAAACAGCTTTCTTAACACTTGTATTGTTATAGTTGATATTATTTTCATCGGCATAATCGGCAAGCTTGAGTAAAAAAGAGGGAACAGTAATAAATGCTGTAGGTTTTATTCTGTTTATTGTATCCCATTGTAATTCCGGAATTCCGCCGCCGACTCTTACAATTCCTGCACCTAATTTTCTTGCTCCGAGATAATATGCCAGACCTGCCATAAAACGTTTGTCGATAGTTACCATTTGTTGGTAAATATCTTCATAAGTTCCGTCGGCACAGGCAAATGATATGCATTCGTTGTATGCAAGCCGTTGTAAATCTTTTTCTGTCAGGGCAAATGTTACCGGGTCGCCGAGAGTTCCCGAAGTAGTTATGTAATCAATAATTTTGTTCTTAGGGACGCATAAAAAGTCTTCATTGTATTTTTGTAAATCGCTTTTCTCCGTAATCGGAATTTTATGCAAATCCTCAATTGTTTTTATTTCATTAAAAGAAAGATTATTCTTTTTGAATAAATTTTGATAGAAATCAGAGTTTTTCGCAAGATATTGCATTAACTCTCTTAGCCTTCTTTCCTGAAAAAGTTTTATTTCTTTTTTTGATTTAAATTCTATTTCAGGTTTCATATTTTACAATTTACGCAAAAGTATAAAAATATCAAGACTATGTTTTATACCTGAAAAAATATTTAAAAAAAACTTAAAGAACAGGTTCGTAACAGAATATTGTATTTATATTTTAACACCAAAAATTAAAATATCATCAATTTGTCGGTTGCTTCCTTTCCATTTTTCAAATGCTTCATCTAAAATTTCTTTTTGAAGTTTCATATCTTCTTTATGTATTTGCAGGAGTAAATTTTTGAATTGTTTAATGCCGTATTTTTTATTGTTAATACTGTTGAATTGGTCAGTAAAACCATCTGAAAACATATATAAAACATCATTTCTTTTCAACCTGAATTCATTATTTTCAAAAGTTTTTTCAAATTGAAATAAACCTATAGGGTTTTTAGTTGCTTTAATTTGAATTAGTTCATTATTTCTGATAATAAATAACGGACTGTAAGCTCCTGCAAATTGCAAATTATTTGTTTTTGTATCAATTAAGCATAAAGCGATATCCATACCGTCATTGGTCTCTTCGTCAGAATCGCTTTGATTAAGAGAGGACTTAACTTGATGTCGCAGGTCTTCGAGAATCTGAGCCGCAGTATTAACTTCTTTTTTTCTGACAATTTCATTTAAAAATGCAATTCCCAGCATACTTACAAAAGCACCGGGAACACCGTGTCCCGTACAATCAGCAACGGCAATTATATAATGGTCGTTAATTTTTTTAAAAAAATAAAAATCACCGCTTACAATATTTTTCGGTTTATAAAAAATAAAATGAGAGGGAAGAAAATGCGATAAAGTTTTTTCGGAAGGTAAAACGGCATTCTGAATACGTTTAGCGTAATTTATACTGTCTGTAACATGTTTATTGTATTTTGAAATTTTTTCGTTTATTTTTTGCAAAGCATCAGCTTGGGCTTGAATCTCTTCGCTACTTTGTTTTATCTCTTCGTTTTGATCTTTTAAGAGTTTAGTTTGTAAAAAGTTCTGTCTGATGTACATTTCTAACAGAAAATCTGCTACCAGAACAACAATTATAATAGTAAATAAAAAAAAGAGATTGCTTATAAGAAATTTAATTTTTTCAGGTTCAAGTAAGTTTTGTTTGAATAAAGCAATTAAGAGATAAATTGTTGCAATTAGTAAAGCATTGTAAATAAACTGTTTTAGTCTGACACGCAGAGGTATAGAAGCGGAAAGAGTTATGAGTAGTCCTATATAATAGGTATTATAAGCAAATTCATACTGCTTTGAAACATATATCATTAAAAGAATTGATAACCCCAGAACTATACTTACCGAATTTGCAATGAATTGTAAATTCGAAATTATAAGGTACTTTGATTTTTTATTGAAACTTAAAATTAGAAGAACAGAAAAAAAAAGCTGGTCAATTAAGCGAAAAAACCAAAATAATATATAGGAACTTTCGGCAGATAAATAGTCCAGATAAAGATAAAAGAAATTTGTAATAAAAATTACAATAAGTGTAATGCGAAAAAGAATAAAAGACCTTTCATTGAAATATTTATTAAATTCTTTTTTTTCTGTTGAGGATAGTTTCGGTAAACTTAAAAAAGACGGATTTCCCATTTTTGAGTTTTAAATATTAATTTAAAAAAATATACTTAGCCGGCAGTTATCATAAGTTAATTAAAACTGAAACAGCATTCAAAGATAATAATATCCCGTATTATTTTAATCTGATAATAATAAAAATTAAAAATATAAATTGAAATATTGATGCAATTGTGTTTTATAAAAGGTTTAATAATGAAAATTTTAAAATAAAATTATATTAATTTGTAATTCTAAAAATAAAACTAAACTAAAAATAAAATGGCTAAATTAGATTTAAGTAAATACGGAATTACCGACGTAAAAGAAATTTACCACAATTTATCCTATGATGAGTTGTATGAACACGAATTAAATCCTGAATTGGAGGGATATGAAAAAGGCTATTTAACAAATCTCGGTGCTGTATCGGTAGATACAGGAATTTTTACGGGTCGTTCACCTAAAGATAAATATATTGTAAAGGAAGAAGAAAACGAAAAAAATATTTGGTGGAAGAATGATCATAGACCGGCTTCCGACAATAAACCTATTTCAGAAGAAATTTGGAATGATTTATTAGAAAACAGTGTAAAACAATTATCAGGAAAAAAAAT
>Ga0256840_1003295_pt1 | contig 13204 bp, 13 predicted proteins | sample 355202metaG_FD_185969 | JGI IMG/M metagenome (GOLD analysis project Ga0256840, IMG submission 185969) | Hydrothermal vent microbial communities from Mid Atlantic Ridge, Atlantic Ocean - 355-202 | ecosystem: Environmental > Aquatic > Marine > Hydrothermal vents | place: Atlantic Ocean: Mid...
TAAATTTAGAAAACTTTTAATAATGCAATAATAAGACCTAAAATTAGTATGATAAATCTGCTAAATAAAGTTTTAGATTCATTAACCAAAGCATATGACACAAGAGCCAATCCTATTGATATTTTTGCAAGAGATAAAAAAGACAAGAGGAAATTTTGATCAGGGTATATAAGGTTTGGATTAGTTATAAATGCAATAGGAATTATATACAATCCAACCCCTAAACGCATAGCTTTAGAGGCAACTTTTAACCAGTGAGTATTAGCCATACCAGCTGCAATAAACACAGTTCCACAAACTGGAGGTGTTATTGTTGAAAGAAGTGCAAACCAAAATATAAACAGATGAGTTTGTAGTGGAGATAGCCCATACTCTATTAAAATTGGACCAGCTACAGAAACACATATAATATATGCAGCAGTAGTAGGGACTTCCATTCCTAAAATAAGACAAGCAAATGCGGTCAAAATAAGAGCAATCCAAAGATGCCCACCAGATAAAAATAGTATGGATGAGGTTATTTTTACTCCAACTCCAGTTAGATTTAATACACCAATAATAATCCCAGCACATATAATAATAGAAGCTATAACAGAAATCTGTTTAGACGCTACAATACATCCTTTTATAAAAAGTTCAAACCATTTTTTTATGGAAAAATTCCAATTTTTATCTACAAAAAGTAAAAAAATACTTGCAAATATAGCTAATGCTGCTGAGTATTGTGGCGTCTTGCCAAGCATAATCAAAGATATAAGTAAAGAGCCAAATGGAATAAGAAAAAATGGGGCCAATTTTATTACTATTTTAAGTGTTGGAATTTCCTTCTTATCCATAGAGAGTAAGTTGTATTTTTTGGCAAATATATCTACTCCAATCCAGACGGTAAAGAAAAATAAAATAGAAGGAAATATAGCTGCACTCATTATAGTTGTGTATTTTACACCTAGAAGTTCCGCCATTATAAAAGCACCAGCACCCATAAGTGGTGGCATTATTTGACCACCTGTACTAGCTACAGCCTCAACAGCTGCTGCTAGGCTTCCTGGATATTTTAATCTTTTCATAGTTGGAATTGTAAATGCACCAGTTGAAGCAACATTAGCAGATGCAGAACCAGAAATGGATCCAAAAAATGCAGAAGCTAAAACAGATACTTTTCCTGCACCACCTCTTAGCTTTCCAGCTAGTTTTGTTGACATAGACATAAAAGCATTACCACCTTCTCCAACACCAACAAAAGCTCCCAATATAACAAAAACAGCAACTACATTAACAGATATTCCTGTTAGGCTACCATATATGCCACCTTCAGCTATAACAAGTGTACCTAAGAAACTTTCTATGGGAATTTCTTGATGCCCAAAACTTCCAGGTATGTAGTGTCCAAATATGCCATAAATAAGGGCAATAAAAGCAGTAGTAGGAAGTGCAAGCTTTACCGAGCGTCTTGCCATTTCTAAAATACTTATGAGTAGTATTATAGATATAAAAAATTGCACAGGAGACTCAAGTGAACCATATTGGTCTTCTAAATCAACATGGTTAAAAACTATATAAAACGAAGATAAAAGGGAAAAAACTAAAAGTATATATCCAATATATTTAGTTGTTTTAGATTCATTCTTCCCAAATAAAAATATCCAAGGCAAGACTAATGCCAAATGCAGAGGTCTAGTTACTAAATTTGGTAGTAGCCCTGTAAAGATTAGATATACATGAAAACCAACTGTTAAAAACGCTAAAAGCACTACAACCAAATATATACTTGGTTGTAGTTTTTCTTCATCTATAAGCATATGATAGCTATTTTAGTTTTTCAGGAACACTTACATGGATTTCTTGATAGTATCTAAGGGCACCTTTATGTAGTTTTGTATTAAACATATTTAGATTATCAGTTGTGATTGCTTTCCACCAAATGCTCTGTTTCTCGAGGTTACTTTTAGATTCCCAAAATGCTTTTGTAAATTCATATGCAGTTTGCTCATCCATATTTGTAGTTGTATAAACTCCAACTGGTAGAGTAGTTGTAACTATATCTTTATCTATGCCAGCATATGTTCCTGCTGGTATAATTAGTTTTGTTCTTTTGGTCTTTTTAATTTGTTCATCAGACATGCTTAAGACATTGATTTTAGTGGTTGCTGCAGCCTCTATAACATTTGGTGCAGGGTATGAGCCAGCAGTTGCAAAACCATCAATTTGACCATTTTTTAGTGCAGCAACTGCACCTGAAAGTTCTGCTCCTATAAGTTTCACTTTCCCATCAAGTCCAAAAAGTTTTATATATTTTTTAGCCTCTTTCGCCCCAAAACTTCCTTTGCCTATTAGTAGGCTTTTACCAGCTAAATCAGCATAAGTCTTAACTCCGCTATCAGCTCTTACAACCATGTGCATTGTTAAAAAAGGGATAGGAAATAAAGAACGAATTACTTTATAATCCTCAGGTTTGTCTTTTTTAAACATAGCTTTTCCTTTTGTTGCTAGTTTAACAAGTACAGGAGGAGTTGTAAAGACATAATTGCCTTTTCTTCTTTTAGCCTCTTTTACATTTTGAACAGAACCTTGTGACTCTTCTATGGTAATAACAATTTTTCCATTGGTAGTTTTATTTATATTTTCACCAACTTGTACTGCCATTTGATAGTAAGATGAAGTTGACTTTGCTGATTTATAAGTAATCCTAGTATCGGCAGCTTGTAGACTAAGAGCTAATGAGCAAAGACTGATGACTGAAATGATTTTTGATATTTTCATGATTTCTCCAATTAAGTTTTAAAAAGTATATCAAATTAAATATAAACCTAAAGATTTAGATACTTATATAACTGTTTTTTTATCAAAATGAGTAAATTTGTACCATCTATTTTGTTTTAAAAGTAAAAAGTCCACCTCTGTTTCCACTAACAACTTCTGCATTCCAAATCATACCTCCGACAGTACAAGTTGGTAAGATTCCTGTAGCTTGAAAAGTTTTAGGGGATATTTTTTTGAGTGTAAATGAGTGATATCCCATATTCATATTTGTTGCATATATGTGCAAATCGAACTCATCTGCATCTATATTGGTTTTTATAGTAAAAGTTAGTTTTTTCATAAGAGGTATACTTTTTGGTTCTATATCAAACTCTAAAGTCCCTAGCTTTGGTATGTCAGCTTTACAAGAACTTAGATGCAAATCACATGTTGGTGACTGCTGAAAGAACTCTGTTTCTCCCATAAAAAGTTTGTATATATCTGCACTATCTACAAAAAAGTATACTAAAACTCCTGCAACAGCTATGATCTCAAGTAGTAAAATTTTGAAGAATTTACTATTTTTCATAACCAGACTCCATTTTTTACATAATATAGTATCGGATATGCAGTTACTATAAGCATGTAGATTGTATTAAATATCAGAGATGTTTTATAAAAGCTTTTGTTTTTACTAGCTTTTAGCATGTAAAGAATTGAGCCATTTATAGCACTAAATGTACCAATAAAAAGAGTAATATATAGCAGATAGCCAATATAGTGATACTCTTTTTGTAGAAAACAAAATGGGCAGTGATGCGTAGGAAGCTCATATATATATGTTCCAAAAAATAGGATTAATGATATAATCGAGACCAGTAAAAAGAGTATGTTTATAATCAAAAATGGAATTTCTTTTTTTAGAAGCCCTATAACTACAAGTAGTATAAAGTTTATGTAAAACATAGCTATGGTAACTTGATTTGGAATTTCAAAGATAAAAGAGAGAGTTGAGGCAGAAGCAGCACTAAAAAGTGTGCCACAGCAGCTAACTATCTTGTCAACATCAAGAGAGTTAAAAAATGATATCTCATATAGTATCTCTATCACTAAAAGTACATATGCTACTATAAAAATAGAAAATTTTAGTTTTGTAAATTTTAGTTTTTCATGTGCCATATCTTTTACATGTAGAGCTATCCAGAATCCAAAAACATATAGGTTTAAAATTTTAAAAATAAAAAGCGAAAGACCAAAGCTAACAGAGTTAACAACACCTGCAGCACACATAGCTCCTGTGATAACATCAGAGATCTTATCAGCAACAAATACAAAAAATATAAACAGTGGTAGTTTTAATGTAAATATATACTTGATGATAGTTGCTACTAAAACCGCTTTTTTTTCAAGCCCATACTGGTTTTGAGAAGTAGAGTTTATATCCCAATTTTTTACTATCTTTATGCTAATAAAAAATGCAAAAGTAGCAAATACTAAAAATATGATATCTAGTATATAAATAGCAATTATTTCAGGTGTTAAAAACATGATGAGACCACTGTACAGTAAGAACACCCACAAAAGCTTAGTTTTGGGTGAGATTTGAAATATAAAATTTGAAGGACTAACTTGTTAATTCGAGAACTTTTATCTTTTAAAGATTGCCTAAAACTAAGCTTCCCTATGGGTATCAAGAGGTTTCGCATATACTTCGTTAATTGTTCTTGAACTAACCAGTTAGTCCTGCAATCAATTGCCTTGTCTATACAAAACCTCTTGATATTGTGGGTGTTCTTACTGTGCAGTGGTCTCATAATTCACCATCCTTCATCTCTATAAGTCTATCAACAAAATCAAGCTCAAAAAAGAGTGGGTCATGAGTTGCAATAATAATCGTTCTTTTATCTGATTTGAGTTTTTTGATGATTTCTATAAACTCTAATGATAGTTTTGAGTCTAAGTTAGCAGTTGGCTCATCTGCAATGATAATGTTAGGATCATTTAGAAGTGCTCTTGAGATTGCTACTCTTTGCTGCTCCCCTCCTGATAGGTTTTTTACAATTTCATCTTTTTTCTTTGCTATTGAAAACATATTTAAAAGCTCGTCTACTCTTTTTTTGAGACTTTTGGTATCTGGTTTTGATGGTATTTGAGGCATGATAATGTTATCAAATACGCTTAGAGTTGGAATGAGATTGTACTTTTGAAATATAAACCCAATATGCTCCCTTCTGAACATAGCTACAAAATTATCTGGCATCTTTGAGATGAGTTTGTTATCTATGATGACTTGCCCACTACTTGGCTTTGCAAGCCCAGCTATAAGGGATAGTAGTGTACTTTTCCCACTCCCACTTGCCCCTTTTAGAACTATAACTTCTCCCTCTTTACATATAAGATTTACACCGTTAAGTGCTACCATATTTTTAAAAGTTTTTGTTAAGTTTTTACACTCTATCATCTCATCACCTCATCAGCACTCATTGAAGCCACTCTCCAAGAAGGGATGATAATAGCTGCTATATAGAGTGGTATAGTTAGAAAAAACAGTAAAAACAGAGTTTGAAAATCTAAGATAAAAGGTAGCTCAAAGACTGGTTTTAGTCTGGAATATCCTATAAAGATGTCTTTTAAAACAGGAGCTTGAAGAGTATATACAAACAGTAGAGCTAGTATAATTCCTGCAGTAAATGAGATAAAAGAGACAACAAATGCTTCATAAAACTTTGCCTTTAAAACATCGTCTATCTTCCATCCTAGAGCTTTTAGTATACCTATTTCTCTCTTCTCTTCGCTACTAAGTCCGCTAGCTTTATCGTAAACTATCATAAAAAATGTAAATACACTAACAACAAAAAGAGCTAAAAAAAGGCCACTTTTATAGTCAAATATATTTTGATAGCTAACTCTTAGGTCACTGTTGGTTATAACCCTTGTATCAGGATATAGCTCTTTTATCTTTTTAGAGATAGTAGGTATCTCTCTTGGGTTTGCAACGCTCAGCACGATATCAGTTGCTTTATCTGGACTCATACCAAAAATCTCATATGCTATATTTTTTGGCATCAAAATTATATCATTTGATTCGAGCGAAGTTTCGGACTTAAAGACACCTGCTATTTTTACTTTTTTGAGCTCACCATCTGGCTTGATAAAGTTAAAATACTCTTTATAGTAGTTTTGTCTAAGTGCTTCATTGACTCCAACTCCAACAACCATGGAATTTTGAAGTTTATCAAAATCTACATTTTGTACAACTCTTTCAAAACTTTTTTTATACTGTTTATCAAAACTATCAATCCCAACAACAGAGAAGTTTACCCCTGCTTTTTCAAAATAATAGTACCCCCATACTCTAGGAACAGCACTTTGAACACCATGAAGTTTTAAAAGTTCATCAACTCTTTTTAGTTCTATATTTTTATGTCTTCCAGCCTGAATCTTTTGAACTGTTATTTGTGGTAGAGACTTTAGGGTTATAAAAAGTTCAGTTTTTATGGAGTTTGATATAAAAAGTATACTACTAAGTAAAAAGATAAGTGCTGTAAATATAAAAAGAGTAAAAAAGCTTTTTGCACCTCTTCTGAAAAGGGAATTAATAGCAAATCCAATTAGGTAGTGGTTCATTCTCTATCCAATTTTGATGGGTTGTTGTGGGTATAGTTATAGGTAAAAGTAGATGGAAAATACTCCATAAGTTCAGGACCATTTGCAAAAAGTGAAAAAGTGTCACTATAACTTCTATGGCGGATAAAGTTTGCACTATTAGATAGTGCAAGATCAGGCAGACCTACTAGCTTAACAAGCTCATTTTTTTGCTCTACATGTAGAGCACTTGAGCTATACATGTAGAAGACTTGTGATACTAGTATAAGAGACAATATGAAAACAGTTGCTAGGAAATAATAACTCAATTTATACATATGAGATTATATATAAATAAACTTAAATTATCTCTTTATTCATGTTTTCTAATACACTTATAATCTCTTCACTATGTATTTCTGCTTGCTCGAATGCACTCAATAGTTCTTCTGACTTATCTGTACAGTTTTTGTTATTTAGTACACATGATATTGCTTTATCTACAAGTATATGTACTTGTTTATGTGGCTCAAGTAGTTTAGGATAAGATGCTGTGCTTGCAAAGAATTCTTTTCCTTCACCCTCTTCATACCACTTTCCAAGCCTACAATCATGATGGTTTGTTGGAGTGAGAATTTTTTTGTTTTGAAATACTGTAGAATAGCCTTTGATTTTGTAAGCAATATGATCAAGAATAGCTAGACTAATAAAGATTTCAAATGAGGTTTTTTGATTTTTATCTTTAATTACATTGCTTGTATCAAGAAGTTTTGATATGTTTGTTTTGAACATATTAAGAGACTCAATTGTATTTCTTGAGAGCTCCTCTGTTCTTTCAAACCTGTTATATATCTCTTCTGTATGTTGTTTTAGCATGTTTATATTTGTTTCTACTTCAGAAGTTGCTTTTTGTGTTCTTTCCGCTAGTTTTCTAACTTCATCAGCAACAACTGCAAAACCTCTACCATGTTCACCTGCTCTTGCAGCTTCTATGGCCGCATTTAGTGCAAGTAAATTTGTTTGGTCAGATATGTCTTTAATGAGTGCTATAACTCCACTAATATCTTGAACAGTTTCATTTAACTGCGAAGAAGAGCTCTTAGACTCATTCATCATTTCAACACTTTCTTCTATAGAAGAGTGGATTTTTTGAGTATCATTATCTATGACTTGTGCCATTTGTGATGTATCTTCGTTTAGATTGTTTATAGCTGTTAGGTTTTGGACACTATTGCCTAAGTTTTCTTGCACTTTTTCAATATTATTTACACTCTTTTGTGTCATGCTATTTGATAGGTTTATAAACATCTCGTTCTTTGTAAGCATCGCTTCAAGATCATCTTTTTCTGCAAGCATGGATTGTGCTTGTGCTATCTTGTCTAATGCATTTTGAGAAGATTCTGCAAGATCATTTATGCTTTTTGCTATAACACTTATCTCATCTTTCCCTTTTACTGCAACTCTTTTGGTAAAGTCATTTTTGATTTCATTTGCTTCATTTCTAAGTTTTTCAATTGGTTGGATAATAGATTTTACACTAACAATATAGTTAAGTAAAATTTGTATAACTATAAAAACAATACCAATAGATAAAAACCATTTTAGGAAACTAGATTTTATATCATTGTAGTAGTCAGCTTTATTTACACCAGGTATTAGCCATATGTCCCACTTTGGTATGTATCGGTAGGCTACAATTTTGTGTTGCCCTGTTGTTGCAGATGTGTACTCTAAAATCCCACCTTTTTTATCAGATCTAATTTTGTCAACATAACTATGACCTGCATAGTTTTTTCCCTCTTTTTTGTAATGGATTACCATATCACCTTTTGGATTGATAGCATATACATAGCCACTTTGCCCTACTTTTGTTTTATAAATCGACTCTTTATATGCTTTGCTTTTCCATGCATTTTTATCTTTTTCCGAGATATATAGAGCACTATGGTAGATAGAGTTAGCAATACTCTCAATATCTTTCTCCATAATATTCTTTATAGACATTGTTGCAATGAAGTATGCAAGTATAACAATACCAGTCATAGCAGTAATTGTAAATATAAGATTCAATAAAAGTTTAGATTTTATAGTTGAAAACATAAGAGTATCCTTTTTTGGTTGTTTGATAGGTAATGATATATCATATTTACTAAAAGGTAGGTAAATTTTAGTAATAAAACGACTATCTAGTTACTTTTTTACTTATCTCAAATTTTTGTGCTCTTATGGTCATATCTGTAACAACAAATGGAGATTGGATTATATCTATAACAGCTTTTGCAATATCATTAGCTACCATATGAGTATCAACCTTGTTTGAGGGCTCAAAATTAAGCTTATCAAAAAATGCCGTTTTTGTCATATCTGGGTTTATGCTAGTTACTCTAACCCCGCTTTTTCTAAGCTCCTCAAAAAGTGCCAACGAGAAGTCTCTAAGTCCGCTTTTTGTGGCAGTGTAGAGTGCTGAAAACTTTGAGTGTTTTGTCGCTTCTATGGACGCTACATTTACTATGTGACCCTTGGTTTTTTTTAGGCTCCTAAGGCAGAGGTTTGTTAAGAGTATGGGAGCTTTAAGGTTTACATCGATTAGCTCATTGATTTTATTAAAGTTTATCTCTTCATGTGGTGAAAATACCCCAACTCCAGCACAGTTTACAAGTAGGTCTATATCATTGCTTTTTAAAAACTTTTTGACCTCTACATGTAGAGCATCGGTATCTCTCAAATCACAAATAATCTCGCCATCTTTCCTGCTAATACCATAAACTTCATAGCCATTTTGTTTTAACTTATCACAGATTGCTCTTCCGATCCCACTACTCGAGCCCGTAACTACTGCAGTTTTCATCTTATCTTCCCCATATAAGAGCTTATCATATCATTTTCCATCTCATCGTTGTGTGTATACTCATACCCAAAAACTTTTTTCCATAAGCTCTCATCTTCCATGCACATATAGAAGTAAACTTTGTTATGCCATGGTTTAAAAGCTTCATAAACTCCCTTGAACATCTCCTCTTTTAGTGAAAGTGGATAGGACTGTTTGCCACTTGCATTTTCCATTGGCATTTGTAGTATTTTACTTTTAAAGTCTCTACTTCTTAGTTTTTTTATAACGGGTTTTATAAAGGTCAATGTCCCAAGGCTAACAAGAACAACCTCCTCATGCTTAAAGTTTTTTAAAAGAGTATCAACAGTCTGTTTATACTCCTCGAGATAGTTTTCATAGACAACAATTGGATGAAAGTGAAAACCAACTAAAACACCTTTATCGGCTAGTTTTCTAGCACTTTGTACTCTTTGGTCTAGTGAGGCACTTAGGTTTTCTTCGTTTTTTATTATAGTTGGAGTATTTATACTCCAAGTACAAAGTATGTTTTTTGGAACTTCATTTTCAAGAAGATAGGAGATATTGTCAGATTTTGTTTTTAGCTCTAAAATCACATTTGGATTTTGCTTGGCAAACTCAAAAAGTGCTTCTAAAATTCCATGCTTATTTCCCCACATCAAGGAGTCCGAACTCTGCCCTGTTCCTATATGATATGTTTGATTAGGATCAAGTTTTAGAGTTTTTAGTTTTTGTGCAAAGTTCTTATCGAAGCCTATTTTATTTTCATTGTAAAATGATTGTATAGAGCAGTAAGAACAATCAAATCCACAACTCTCAACTGCATCAAGTGTCATAAGGTTGCAGCATCTAGTTTTTGGACTTGCAACAGGACAAGACCCTAGAGATAACTCCTCTTTCTCGTACTCAAAAAATTGAAATTTATCCCTTTTGTTAGTTGCAACATCAAAGTTACTATAACTTTTTGGCTTTTGTTTTAACTCATCATAAAAATATTTTATATGTTGCAGTGTTTTTTTCTTGTTGTTTTCATCTTTCCACTTTACATGTAGAGATGCTTCTTCCCACATAGAAAGGTCTATGGCTATATCTACAAGTTGCTTGATATCTTGAAATGAAAATCTATATTGATATGCTTTTTGTTCTAAAAATTCTTTTGTTTTGTTGTCTAGTTTTGAAAAGTTACAACTCTCGATATGCTTTTTAAATTTTGCTCTATAATTTTCCATACAAACTCTTTCTTTGGTATTTTGGTATCTAAATGGTCTGAAACCACTTTTAAGACATATATATCTTTTTCATCTAAATAACCTCTACATGTAGAGGTAAAACTCTCTGCTTCCATATCTACAAGAAGGGTGCTTAGCTTAGAAGCACTTCCGAGTGGACTCTTTACACTCGTAATATCTGCATACTTTATATTTTCAATTTTTTGATTACAAGTAAAAATAGTGCCAATTTCTACTTGCGTATCTTTACACCCTGCTATGCCTATGTTGAGTGCTTTTTTTATAGTCCATTCTTTAAAAACATGCTCTACATGTAGAGTATTTTTTGCCCCCATACCGCAAACTATAAGCAGTATATCATCTTTTTTGTATAGCATAAATGGTTTTTTTTGTATGCATTTAAGCTTAAAAAATTCCACAATAGGTTTTGCTTCAGCTTTAAGTGCTGCATGTATCAGGGTCATATGGGTTCTTTATTTTTTTTATTGTATTATACTGTTTTTTTATAAATAGGAGTAAAATTATGACACCGCACATAGAAGCAAAAAAAGGCGAGATTGCAAAAACAGTTTTGATGCCAGGAGACCCTCTAAGAGCCAAGTATATAGCAGACAATTTTCTAGAAAATGTAAAACAGGTAAGTAGTGTAAGAAATATGCTTATGTTTACAGGCACATACAAGGGAAAAGAGGTATCTATATGTGGCTCAGGTATGGGAGTTCCGTCTATCGGAATTTATTCGTACGAGCTTTTTAAGTTTTATGATGTTGATAATATCATAAGAGTTGGTTCAAGTGGGGCTTATACTAAGGAATTAAATCTATACGATGTTGTTCTTGCCACTGAGGCATATAGCGATTCAAACTCGTTTGCAAAGTTGGTTTTAGAAGAGGATTTACATGTAGCTTTACCATCTGATGAGCTAAATAAGAGGTTAATGGATTCGGCTAAAAAATTAAACATAAGTTTAAATCTAGAGAGAGTACACTCAACAGATGTGTTTTATGCTACTCGCTCACTCGAAAAAACTATAGCCGATACAGGAGCTAGTTGTGTTGAGATGGAGTCATACGGACTTTTTATAAATGCAAAAGTTACTGGTAAAAATGCTGCTTGTTTATTGAGTATTTCAGATCACTTAGTTACTCATGAAGAGACAACACCAAAACAGAGAGAGACAACTTTAACCGATATGATTAAAATTGCCCTAGAGAGTCTATAAAAAAGACTCTCCTACCTCTGTTTTAGGTAGTTTAAGAAATGAAGCTATAGAGTTAGCTATATCTGCAAAAGTTTCTCTCACGCCGATTTCTTTTAGCTCTCTTCCTTTTAGCATACCAAAAACAGGTACATTTTCTCTAGTATGGTCACTTCCTTCAAAAGTTGGATCACACCCATGGTCTGCTGTTATGATTAGAAAGTCTTCATCTTTTAAATTGTCTATTACCTCTTTTAATCTTATATCAAAATACTCTAACCCTTTGGCATATCCAAGAGTATCGCGTCTATGTCCCCACTCCATATCAAAATCAACAAAATTAGTATATATGATACCTTCATTTTGTAGTTTTTTCATCTCATCTAGTGTAGCATTCATAAGTCCGTCTAGCTTATATGCTTTGACTTTTTTTGTTATTCCAGCTCCACCAAATATATCATGAATTTTTCCTATACCTATAACATCTTTTTTATGCTCACTCATGATCTCTAAGATAGATTTTCCACTAGGTCTTAAGGCATAATCTCTTCTATTATTTGTCCTTTGAAAATCACCATTTTCTCCATCAAATGGTCTTGCTATTACTCTTCCTATGTTGTATTTATTGCTAACTTCTCTTGCAATTTCACATAGTTTATAAAGTTTCTCGAGTCCAAAGTGTTTTTCATGTGCTGCAATTTGCAAGACACTATCTGCACTCGTATAAAATATAGGATAACCACTATCTATGTGCTTACTTCCAAGAGATTCTGTGATTTCTATGCCACCAGCATGGCGATTACCCAAGATGTCTTTTATGCCTGAAAGGTTTTTTATCTCTTCAATCATACTTTCAGGGAAAACAGGAGTTTTTTCTTCAAAGTATCGCATGTTGACATCCATAACAACACCAGCCATCTCCCAGTGACCTGAGAGAGTATCTTTTCCTGCTGACGCCTCTTTTAATACACCCCAAAAAGCATCATCTAAAGCAGCTCCCCCTTTCTCTACATGTAGAGCTTTTTTATTGTTTAATTCATACGCTTTTAGAAGTCCTAGTGAGCTCATATTTGGGATTTTAAGGGGGTATTTTTTTGATATATTGCCTAAAGTGTCAGCACCTACATCTCCAAATTTTTCAGCATCATTTGCATTTCCTATACCAAATGAGTCCATAACTAGCCATATAACTCTTTTCATTATTAAGTACCTAACCCTAAATAACCCCAATTTAAGCGATAAGAGAAAAGTTTTAGTGCTAGGCAGATTAGTGAAAGCCTAGCCTTAGCTAAGCTGAACTAATCTAACGACGCAATAGAGCTTTTCTCTTATCGTCCGAAGGAAATTTAAAAGAAGGGGCTACTGTTTCGTTAAAAACTTTTGAAGCACAACAAGTGCAACTTCAAGCTTTTGCCTCGCATTAGCCCCTTATTTTAAACTCTTAAGTTGGGGTTATTTAGGGTTAGGTACTTAGTAGCTACCATCATCTGACTTGTTGCCTTGGACAATAGCAATTCCAGAGCTTGTTCCTAGTCTATTTGCTCCAACTTCTATCATATCTTTTGCTTTTTCATAACTTCTTATGCCGCCAGAAGCTTTTATACA
>Ga0256840_1003296_pt1 | contig 13202 bp, 18 predicted proteins | sample 355202metaG_FD_185969 | JGI IMG/M metagenome (GOLD analysis project Ga0256840, IMG submission 185969) | Hydrothermal vent microbial communities from Mid Atlantic Ridge, Atlantic Ocean - 355-202 | ecosystem: Environmental > Aquatic > Marine > Hydrothermal vents | place: Atlantic Ocean: Mid...
CTATAGCACTCTTTTTTACGAGGCTCTTGGATGTTTTTTTATGGATGTTTTTATTTCATTATTGAAGGTTATTTGGGATGTGGAGGTTATGAGGTTTGTGGAGGGTATTTTTAGAGGTGCCCTTAAATGACATAGCCAAGATAGATGCACCGTTAGTCATAGAAACTTTAAAGCGTTGGAAAAAGAGTAAAAAACAAGAGCTTAAAGAGATGGACTTTATTATTCACCATGCTTTACGTACTTTGGTGAAGCAAGGAGATGAAGATGCATTGTCAATGCTAGGCTATGGTAAAACTCCACCTATAGAGGTAAAAGATGTACGGCTTCATACTCCTAGCGTAAGAGTGGGTGAGGCATTGGAGTTTGAGGTGGAGATAGTAGCTCTTGATGATGCTATGCTCATGGTGGATTATATACTACATTTCCAAACCAAAGCAGGCAAGCTCAGTCCTAAAGTGCATAAGCTTAAAAAGTTTAAACTTGCTGAGGGTGAGAGTATAGTATTAAAAAAGAAACATCCTTTTAGAGCCAATATGACGACACGTACACTTTATGCAGGGGAGCATTTGTTGGAGGTGCAGATAAATGGTAGTATAGTGTATAGAGAAACATTTGAACTCAAGGAGTAACAATGACCTTCAAACAACTAGACAAATACCTACTAAGCAAACAAGGCACAACCTACGACTACCCCTTTGATGAAAAGGTACGTGTCTACCGTATCGACAAAAAAATGTTTGCACTCACCTCAGCAGACAGCCCCATATCTGTTAATTTAAAATGTGACCCTATCTATGCCTTAGAACTTAGAAGCATTTATGAGGGTGTTATGGCAGGGTATCATATGAATAAAAAACATTGGAACACAGTGACAGTAGAACAAAGTGATGTAGATGATGAGACAGTAAAGGAGCTAATAGACCATTCGTATGAACTGGTGTATAAGAGTTTGACTAGGAAGCAGAGGGAGGCATTATAGCCCCAACTCATTCATACAGTCCACACAATACAAAGACTCAGGTATAAGCTCTAGTCTTTGTAGGGCTATCTCCTCTTCACACTCTTTGCATATGCCGTACTCTGGGGTGTCTATCTTTAGGTAGGCGTGTTTGAGTCTGTTTAGGCGTTTGGTGGCTTCGACGTGGCGTTGGATGTGGATGCTTTGCTCTTGTTTGAACGCGATATGTGCCACCTTGTCAGAAGGTCCTTTACCTCTTTCTGGGTAGATGGCTGCTTTCATGACTGCTATCTCTTTACTGAGTGTTTGTATCTGTGTATCTATGGTCTGTTTGAAGTGTTGTTTTTGTGCTTTTGTCATGGGGTATTGTAGCTTGTTTTGGGTTATGGTGTGCCGACCTACAATACATATTTTCTGTAGGGTGGGCATTCTTGCCTACCACATAGGGCAATTTGTATACGGTCACAGCACGAGCTAAAATTTATTTTTGATAAATGTGATATAGGCATCAAAGTGTGCATTTGGAATATCCGATTCTGCATATTCGTCTATCTTCCATGTATGATCTTCTTTTTGAAATATGACCGTTAAAATATTTGTTTCTTTGTCAGATTTATGGAAGTATATCACCATGATTCTTGAGCCTTTTTTGATGCATTCGTAAGTAGTCAACATACTAAGCGGAGGGTCTGTTTTTACTGAGTCATGTACTATGTCTATAAAAGAGCGCTCTTCTCCATGCGCTTTGAAATAAGATACATGTTTATTTATGGTGGCAACGGCATGTTTGGTCACTAACTTTTTGTACGCATTCTCATCTTTTATCTGTGCTGTGCGTATGTGTTGTTCGTAGATGGCATTTAATGCAGTTTGTTCTTTACATGCAAACAGTGGTGCAGTGAACAAGAATATTAAAATAATTTTTTTCATCATGTTACTTTTCCAGGATAAGTGTTTTTTTCATTAGTTCATAAGCCTTTAATGCTATTTGATCCGGATCTGCATTTTTACTCGTAACATGATAAAAAGCATAGAGTTTATGTTCTTTAAGTGAGGGAAAAACAAAATAGTAAATGCTGCCAAAAGGTGTTTTTCTAATCCATTCCACAGTTTCTGTATTTTCATCTATATTTGTATTTTTTTCAATAACATCTTTTTTGTACCCACCTTTTATCTGTGCGTTATGTTCCTTTTTGATGAAGTTTTGTATATTTTCACTTCCCTCAATTTCTTTATAAATTACCGAACTACTGAATGGTGCTGTTCCATAGGTGAATACAGCGCTTACAGGGGATTTTTTACTGGATTCTTTATTTAAAATGACTATGTCTGGGTAGTGAAATGATATACCGGACTTGGTATCTTTGTAAGAATGCTCATCGGCATATAATGTGTACTGAAAAGTGACTAGTAGAATAAGTAAAGTAAATGTTTTCATAATATTTTCTCCTATAAAAAGATTGTATCATAAATCATTTTGTCTAGTGTGTACTCATTAACACTCTTTACATAAATTTCTTCGTTTTAGAAGTTGCGTTTGCTTCGAAAGGATTATCAGGCCAATAGTGTTTTTTATACTTCCCTCTGAGTTCCTTCTTCACCTCGTCATAGGTGTTTGCCCAAAAGCTAGAGAGGTCTAGGGTCATTTGCATGGGGCGTTTGGCTGGAGAGAGTAGGTGTAGCATGAGGGGGACTTTGCCGTTTAGTATGCTGGGGGTTTGGGCTGTGCCGAACATCTCTTGGAGGCGTACTGCCAAGACGGGTTTGGTGGGGTTGCTGTAGTCTATGGCGATGTTGGAGCCTGAGGCTACTTTGATTTTGGCAGGGGCTAGGGTGTCTAGGGTTTGGGTCTGTTCGTAGCTTAGTCTGCCTTTTAGGATGTTGTGCAGGTCTAAGCCTTTGACCTCTCGTAGGCTACTCATGCCTGTGAGGTAGGGTGCTAACCATTCGTCCATATTAGTTAATATATAATCGTCAGAAAAGTCAGGCAGTCCTACATCATGCTGGTTTAAAAAGTTTACCCTTTGTCGTAGAGCGAAAGCCTCTTTACTCCAATTAAAAGCATCTAATCCCATCTCTTCTAGCTCCTCTATGAGCAAGTAGGCGACCTCTTCATTGTCTGTGGCTTGGATGGCTCTCTCTTTGAGTAGTATAGAGCCTATCTTCTCTACTTCTCGCACCTCGACACGTTGTTGTTCTTCGTTCCACTCTACGGTTTGTTCTTGGGTGATGAGCTCTTGGAGGTAGGTAAACATATCTGCTTCTTCTAGGGCTATGGCTTTGTAGATGCTCGCATGGGTAGCCTTGGCATCGAGGTCTGCTATGACGATGTATCGAGCTTGGGCTAGGGCTTCGTCTGTGTGCAGTCTGGCACCTTTGCCATTGGCTAGTAGGTAGGTCTGCTCTCTCGTACCTCGTACTTTGGCGATGCGTTCTGGGTAGGCGTAGGCTAGTAGCACGCCTAAATGTGCTTTGTTTAGGGTGGCTTTTTGTACTGGTTCAAGTCGTTTAGCATTGGCTAAGATGTAGCGTGCATGTTTAACGTTAATATTATTTACTATGTTACCTTGTGACAGCGCATGCAGGTCTTCTACACGCCCTGCTATATCTACCTCTCTATGGGGTCGCGTATAGATATCTTTTTCTGTGAGTAGCGTAGCCAGCAGTGAAGCTTCATAGCTAAGGTTTAGCGTTTTTGCCTTTAGCATCATGTGAGAGAGTCTAGGGTGTAGCCCATACCCACTCATAGCCCGACCATGAGGCGTAATGATGCCTTTGTCATCCAATGCCCCCAGCTGTGCCAAAAGAGCCTTAGCATGGCTAATAGCTGTAGAAGGTGGAGTGTCAAGCCACTGTAGGTCACTCACATCATCTGTACCCCACAGGGCAAGTTCTAGCACAAGTGGGGTAAGGTCTGCCAGTAGTAGCTCTGGGGTGTCATGCTTTTGGAGTATCTTTGACTTGTGCCAGATATGATACGCCTTACCCGCACTAATCCGTCCTGCACGTCCTGCCCTTTGGGTGGCAGAGTCTTGGGAGATGTGTCGTCTCTCTAGCGTGTTCATGCCTGAAAAGGGGCTAAATACAGAGACATTCTGTTGCCCAGAGTCTATGACTATCTTGATGCCCTCTATGGTCAGAGAGGTTTGGGCGATGTTGGTGCTTAGAACTACTTTTCGTGTGCCTTTGGGTGGGGCTTTGATGGCTCTGTCTTGCTCTGCTTTACTTAAGTTGCCATAGAGTGTAGCGATGTAGACATCTTTGAACTTGGCTTCTAGCAGATACTTCTCTACCTCTTTTATCTGCCGTACCCCTGCTAAAAAGACGAGGATGTTTCCCTCTTCATCCTCTAGGCACTTTAATACACGCTTGGCGATGTAGCTTGATAGTGCTTTGGTGGTGGGTTGTGGGGTGGTTGGGTCTAGGTAGTGACGCTCTACGGGATAGGCACGTCCTTCGCTTGTGACCAGTGGGGCATCTAGCATAGAGCTAAGTGCCGTGGTGTTGAGCGTAGCAGACATGATAAGCAGCTTCAAATCCTCTCGTAGTACCGCCTGCGACTCTAAACACAGAGCCAAAGACAAGTCGGCATGAAGCGAACGCTCATGATACTCATCAAAGATGATGAGTGCCACATCTTCCAGGCTGGGGTCAGCCTGTAGCTTACGCGTGAGTATCCCCTCTGTAACGATGAGGATTTTGGTCTGCTTGGAATACTGAGAATCCATTTTTATCTGATAGCCCACACGCTCACCCACCTTTTCGCCTAACATCTCTGCCATTCGCAGGGCAGACATACGCACCGCAAGCCGTCTAGGCTCTAGCATGATGATGGTCTTGCCCTTTAGCCATGGCTCATCTAACAGAGCAAGTGGCAGGGCAGTGGTTTTCCCTGCTCCTGGTGGGGCTTGGAGTATGAGTCTGTTGTGGTTTTGGAGTTTCTGTTTTACTTCTGGGATGACGTGGGTAATGGGTAGGGTTTGCATGTTGGGATTATAGCAGATTGAGGGGCTATCTATCTTTATATGATGAGGATAGATAGCCAGAAAGAAGTGGAGTGTTTATTTATCCATTTCCAAATGTTTGATGTCGAGTTGTTTCTCTTCTATTTTACGTTCGTATTTATGGACTTTATCCATTTTACCTTCTGCCATAGCTTTTGCTTTTTTGTGTTGTGCTTCAGCAATATCTTCTTTTTTCTCTGCAATTTTATGATTAATTTTCATATCATGTTTTTCAGTTTTCATAGCATCGTGGGCTGCGAGGTTCGTGTCTGTACAGTTTGCTTTTGTTTCAGCAAGTGCTGTCTCTACTCTAGCTTTGGCATGAGGCTCTGTAAGTGCATCCGCTTTGACTTCAAGTTCACAAATCTTTTTTTGGCATCCTGTAAGTGTACTACAGTCTGTAGCCAGTGCCATAATGCTTGTAGCGATAACGATAGTTCCGAGGGTAAGTGTTTGTTTAATCATTCTTTTCTCCTAAGTAAGTAATTATAATGATAAAAATAAGTATAGCAAATTTTATTTAAATGTTTGAAATATAAACATAGCTATGTTACTATTTTGTACATTATTACCGGACTAACTAAATACATCAATGTTTGAAAGAACGAGAGGAGGTAATATGTGAGTGAAAAAATCTGTAGGACTAACTGGTTAATTCAAAGATTTTTTTGCTTGCAGATTGCCTTCTCTCGTTCTTCCCTACGGGTGCAGTGCTTTTGCCCATACTCTGCGTTAGATTTTCTCGAATTCGCTAAGGCGAGTCCTTAAAAATCTGCCTTGATTATGAACAAAATCACTGCATCAAAAATTGATGTATTTAATTAGTGCGGTAATAAGAAAAAAGGAAGAGAATGATGAAAAAATGGATAGAAAAAAGTGTAGCAGCTACAGTGTTGCTAGGAATGGTAGGTATGGGTCAATCGGCAGATGCTTGTACGAGAGTGCTACATGTGAGCAAAGACCATAAGTATGTGGTTACGGGTAGAAATATGGATTGGTTTATGCGTTACCCTACAACGTTGTGGAAATTCCCTCGGGCTATGGTGCGTAGTGGATTGACCAAAGAAAATCCTTTGAAGTGGACATCTAAGTATGGAAGTATCGCTACGGTACAAACTGCTGAAGGACAGAGTGCTACATCAGATGGGATGAATGAAAAAGGGTTGGCAGCAAACCTTTTGTACTTGACAGAAACAGAATATCCTAAAAGAGATACAAAGATAAAAGGTTTGGCTTCTTCTGCTTATTTACAGTATTTGCTTGATAATTTTGCTACGGTTTCCGAGGCAGTAGAAGCATTGAAAAAAGGCGATTTTCAAATCGTACCAGTACCCATACCAGGTACAGATAAATTACCATCGATGCATATCTCTTTGTCAGATGCCAAAGGTGATTCTGCCATTATTGAGTTTTTACATGGTGATGTGGTGATTCATCATTCTAAAGCGTATCAGGTCATGACAAACTCTCCTGTATTTGAACAGCAGCTTGCTTTAACTGCTTATTGGGATGAGATAGATGGCGATAGATTTTTACCTGGTACACGCAAGTCACCAGACAGATTTGTAAGAGCCACTTACTATAATAATAAACTTCCAGAAGCAAAGACTTATAGAGATGCGATTGCAGGGGTTATGTCTGTTATGCGTAACACATCATCACCATTTGGTGCACCTGATCCAGATAAGCCAAATATCTCAACTACAGTATGGCGTACTATTGCAGACCATAAAAATCTGGTTTACTTTTTTGAATCAACAATCTCCTATGGTGCATTATGGGTGGACTATAAAAAGTTTGATTTCTCCAAAGGTACTCCTGTGAAGATGCTGGATGCTGACAGCGGTTTAGTAGGTAATGCAAGCGATAAATTTAAAGTCTCCAAGCCTATAGAATTTGCTAGACCATAGGTATGTTTGTCTATTTTTAGTCGAATGGTATATAATAAAGTAAAAACTTTAGGATCACCAATGACCATCTACGGCATAAAGACCTGCTCGACAGTAGGAAAAGCACGCAAATTTATGAAAGAGCACGGTATAGACTTTGACTTTGTAGACTACAAAGTAGAGTCTGTGGATGAAGAGAAGATACGTGAATGGCTCAAACAAGTCGACATCAACATACTCTTTAACAACAAAGGTAAAAAGTATCGTGATTTGGGACTCAAAGAACTTAACCTCGATGACAATGGAAAGATAGAGTGGATGGCAAAAGAGAACTACCTGCTCAAACGTCCTGTCATAGAATATGGCGATGGTAAGGTGCTTGTCGCCTATGATGAAGAAGTCTATAAAGAGACCTTTCTCTAATGTTTGCATGGCTTAGTCAATACTTCGACCCTGTGCTTGTCTATGTGGTAGGGGTGTGTAGTATTATCTTGCTTGTGGTAGTAGGAGGGTATGTGTTTATGTTTTTACTCATTATGAAAAACGACCCAAGAGAAAAAGAGTTTAGAAAAAAACATGACTGGGATGATACCCTTGTCCCACATAAGTACAAAGATGAAAAGAAATGAAAGCCTATCTTGAAGCCACAGAGATAATAGACTATCATGATGAGGCTATACAAACACTGTCAAAAGAATTAGCTCACGGCTGTAAAGAGGATGAGGCTATAGCCAAAAAATGTTATGAATGGGTACGTGATAACATACACCACTCAGGTGACTACCAAGACGACATCACCACTTACAAAGCCTCTGACGTACTCAAATATGCTACAGGCTGGTGTTACGCCAAAGCACATCTGCTTGCAGCACTGTTGCGCGCCAATGGCATACCTACAGGCTTTTGCTATCAGCGTTTGAGCTGTTCTGAGTATAAGCCAGATATCTATTGTTTGCATGGGCTCAATTGGATATATATTAAAAAATATGGATGGTATAGGGTGGATGTTCGAGGGAACAAAGAAGGTGTAGATGCACAGTTCACACCTCCATATGAGCAGTTGGCTTTTGCCTTGGGTGAACATGAGTTTGATTTACCAGAGAATTTGGCAGAGCCTATGGATGTGGTGGTAGATACTTTGAAGAAGTATAAAACCTATGAAGAGATGATATGTCATTTTCCAGATATAGAGGAGTAGCGTATGCCAAACATTAAAAAAGTAGCACTGCAAAGTGTACAAGTAAAAGGGCTACAAGTCCGCACAAACAATGCAAACGAGATGCACCCTAATACACAAAAAATAGCGCCATTATGGGAACGCTTTTTTCAAGAAGTCATGCCGACACTCAAAGAAGGTGCGACTGTGTATGGGGTGTACCACAACTACGAGTCAGATGCCAATGGAGACTTCGATGTAACGGTGGGTGTAGATGTGCTAGAAGTGACAGAGGAGATGAAAGAGGTCACATTACAAGAGGGTAGATACCTTATGTTTCCTGTCAAAGGAGAACTCCCACAGGCTATTATAGATACATGGCAACAAGTATGGGCGTACTTTGAAGACCCTAGTATAGATGAGCGTAGGGCGTATGAGACAGATTTTGAGAAGTATATCTCTGAGGATGAAGTTGAGATATATATTGGGGTGCATTATTTTTAAACGTATATTAGTGTATCTGCTTCTTTTTGTATTGGCACTATTTATGCTAGTTATTGTGGCAGGTATTTACAAGTTTAACTTCACTGATGATGACATTTATGTAGATATGAATGGTACTGTTGTACCTTATGATACTTATAAAAAGAAACAATTAGAAAATCATTAACGCCTATTGTTAGAGGTGCCCTTAACTAAAAGCACCGAAGCAATCACTATCGCAAGAATGGAGACAACCAAAAACAAACGCTGTACCCCATACGCAGAGACAATAGGCTCGAAGAGTATAGGTGAGGCGAACTGTCCTAAGAAAAAGCTAGAGGTGAGTACGCCTGCGGCTTTGCCACGTTTGTGTGCAGGTACGAGTGAGAGGAACCATGCATTGGTGTTGACAAAGAGTAGCCCAAAACCCATACCTATAGGAACGATGGCAAAAAACAATCCAGCGATGCTTGATGCCTGAGAAATAATGAGTAATCCCACACCAAAGAGAGCAAAGGTACTTGCGTAAATTTGTAGGAAAGAAAGACGTGCCTTTATCTTGGCGTATTGCATAGAAGTGAGGGCATTAAATATCATGGCAGATGCGATGACGAAGCCGATGGTCTGTGGCTTGCCTCCTAATTTGTTTACGATGAGGTAGGGAAATTGTGTGGGCATCATATAAAAGAGCACCATCACAAAAAAAGCTGTAAGATAGACAGGTAGGAGTTTGGCTTCTACTTCTAGGTCTGCTACGTGTTTGTGTTTGGCAGGTTCATAGAGTGACTTGAGCAAAAACGGTACAAAAAGAATGGGGATGAGGTAGATAGCAAAAGGGTACGACCAATGCACCTGAGCCAGTAACCCACCAGCAGTAATAAACACGATGCCTCCAAGTGCCGTGGTCATCCCCTGTTTAGACATAAACTTGTGCCGTAGCTCTTCGCTAAAGTAGTCACCTATGAGAGCGGTGGAACTGGTCATAATCAAACTTACCCCAAGCCCAAGTATGGCACGCCCCACCAAGATGACATAGAAATCATGCAAATAAAACCCAGAACTCCCACCCATAACAAAAAGAAACATACCCATATACAAAGGCTTCAGCCGCCCAAACCTGTCGACTATATGCCCTGCAATGGGCGAAAACAACGCGATAATAATAGCAGGAATAGTCAACATCAACTTAGACAAAAACTCGATGTTTGGGATGTCTGAGAATGTTTGGCTAATCAGAGGCAAAGAAGAGACGATAGTAATACCCGACATAATGCCAAGCGTGGCGATGAGGAGTAGGGCTGTTTGGAGGTTTTTATTTTTGTTTGTCATGGAGGTATGATACTCTTAGTTTATTGAAGTGGAGATTTTTTTAACTTACCCAATTATCTAAATTTAATCCCTCAACCCTCTCAAACTCTTTCGTATTATTGGTAACAACAGTCATATCTAGTGAGAGGGCGTGTCCTGCTATTTGCATGTCCATATTGCCTATGACTTTCCCTTTTTTTTCTAAGTTTGCTCGTATTTTACCATAGGATATGGCTGCACTATAGTCATATTCCACTATGTCAAAGGGCATGAGAAAATGCTCTAAAGCTTGTAGATTTTTTGCTGTATGTTGGCTTTTATGTACACCATACATGAGTTCCGAGACAGTAATGCTGGAGATACACAGTTCACCTATCTCAAATGATTCAAACTTCTCTTTGACACTTTGAGGTTTGTTTTTAATAATGTAGATGCAAATGTTTGTGTCTAACATCATCCTAGTCAAAATAAATCCTCACGTTCTTGGGTAGGCTGTGTACGTGTTTGCATGAAATCATCTGAAAATTCATCTAAGTTGTCGTACATTTTGCCCCAGATACTTTTGTCTGATTTGGGGATGAGTACGACCATGCCATTTATTTTTTTTATAAATACTTCTTTGAGGTTGTCAAATCTATACTCTTTAGGCAAACGGACAGCCTGACTCTGACCATTTTGAAATAGTTTTGCAGTAGTCATGGTAGCTCCTTTAGATAAATATATATTGTCAAGTATATACTATTTTTATAACTTTGTCAATATCTCAAAATGCTATAATACTCCCTATGAAACAACTCACAGCACTAAACATACTAAAATCAGGCAAAAATGTATTCATCACAGGGTCAGCAGGGACGGGTAAAACGTACCTTCTTAACCTCTATACGCAGTACCTAAAAGAGCGTCGGGTATATCCGACTATTGTTGCACCTACGGGGATAGCGGCTTCGCATTTGGGTGGGCAGACAATTCATTCATTTTTTGCCTTAGGCATACGTGAGAGTATAGATGAGGGCTATGTAGACTTTTTGTTGGACAAGAAGTACTTGAAGACACGTTTTTCTAAGCTAAGGCTCCTTATCATCGATGAGATTTCTATGGTCTCTCCTGAGATGTTTTCTGCTATGGATATGATATTGCGTGGGTTCAAGGGGACAGATGCGCCTTTTGGTGGGGTGCAGGTGGTGATAAGTGGAGATTTCTTTCAGCTCCCACCTGTGAGTAAGAAACCCAAGGACAAACGCTTTGCATGGCAGTCTGATGTGTGGAGGGCACTAGAGTTGCAAACCTGCTACCTAGAAGAGAAGTTTAGACAAGACGACAGCAGGCTCATAGGTATACTAGACGACATACGTTCGGGCGAAATATCAGCTACTTCTGAAGAGCTATTAGCTAGTAGAAACGAAGCCACACTCGCCATAGACACGCCTACTAGACTCTACACCCACAACCTAGATGTAGACCGCATTAACCAAGAGGAGTTAGAGAAGCTAGATGGTGAGGAGAAGCTCTTTGTCTGTGACCATAAAGGAAGCGAAAAAAACATAGAGAAAATCTTTAAATCTTCACTGGTTTTAGAGCGTTTGACACTTAAAAAGGGTGCGGTGGTTATCTTTATCAAAAACAATGCAGAAGCAGGGTATGTCAATGGTACGACAGGAAAAGTAGAGAGCTTTAGCCCCATAGACAAGATGCCTATCGTACGTACCACAGATGGCAGGAAGATAAAGCTAGATATGGAGGATTGGTCGCTAGAAAATGACAGTGGTAAAGTCACAGCAACCGTCTCGCAAGTGCCACTACGTTTGGCATGGGCTATCACCATACACAAATCACAGGGTATGACCCTAGACGCTGCAGAGATAGACCTCTCTAAGACCTTTGAGAGTGGGCAGGGCTATGTGGCACTCTCACGTATCAAAAACATAGAGGGCTTACGGCTCATGGGGCTAAACCCTATAGCGTTACGTGTTGACCCTCTCATACTCCATGTTGATAGCCGTATCAAAGGGGCATCGCTAAAGGCTAGAGAGCTTGTGGAGTCTCTAAGTCAAGAAGCTTTTGAGAGACAATGTGAAGAGCATATCCGCCACATGGGAGGGGTAGTAGAAAAGACGAAAATAGAAGAAGAAAAAGCCAACATCAAAGCAGGAAAACCCTCACACTCAGCCTATGCAACGCCCACACATATAAAGACCAAAAAACTCATAGCCAAGTCTGATACGCTCATAAAACTAGCAACCAACAGAGGACTAGCAAAAGGGACGATAGTGCAACATCTAGCTCTCATAAAAGAGGAAGAACCCAACTTTGATATGAATATATATAAACCTAAAGAAGAGACCTTTGATGCGGTAGAAACCGTAGCTCTCAAACTCATGACCAAAAAGATGCCAGAAAACTTCTCTGAGGATGGCAAGCTACGTCTCAAGCCTGTGTTTGAGGCATTGGGTGGTGAGGTGAGTTATGATGATATTCGGCTTTGTATGGTGTTTATTTTTGCTTGAATAGAAAAAATATGTCAATATGCAATATTTTTAACCTTTAGTCATTTTTTCTATTGCAATACTTCTATAACAAGAGGAGTATGTTATGGATGAGTTGATAGTGCAGGGTGAGATAAGTTCTAAGATATTGACATTGCGTGGTAAGCAGGTGATCCTAGATAGAGAATTGGCAAAGTTGTATCAAGTGGAAAATAGAGTCCTTAACCAAGCTGTAAAACGAAACTTAGATAGATTTCCAAGTGATTTTATGTTTCAACTTAACAAAGAAGAGTTTGAAAATTGGAAGTCACAAATTGTGACTTCCAATGCTGATGTTATGGGTTTAAGAAAAATGCCATACGTTTTCACTGAACAAGGTGTCTATATGCTTGCTACAGTTCTTAGAAGCAAAGTAGCAGTAGACGTAAACATAGCCATCATGCGTACCTTCACAAAACTCAGGGAATTTTCTAAACACTACAACGTTTTAGCAAAACAACTCATAGAGATAGACCGTAAACATGACAAACAGTATAAAGAACTACGTAAGTCTCTTGATGAGTTGGTGTCTAGTTCTAAAATGGTAGATGAAAAGGTGATGGGGTTTTTGAAGTAGGGTTCGTTATACTTTTATAAAAAGAGAGGACACGATGACAACCTTTTCTAAACAAATCCTAGACTTCTACTTCTCTCTCACAAAAACACCTCCACTTCCCAAAGGTGTAGAAGCTATCTACCCTTTTGATAATGCCCAGACAATAGAGGTGATGCAAACATTTTTTAACAAGTACTATAACGACAGCAAACCTCGTACCTACCTCATAGGTATAAACCCTGGACGTTTAGGGTCTGGGGTGACTGGGATAGGGTTTACCGATGCCTATCATCTGGAAAAGTACTGTGACATACCTAACAGTT
>Ga0256840_1003297_pt1 | contig 13202 bp, 13 predicted proteins | sample 355202metaG_FD_185969 | JGI IMG/M metagenome (GOLD analysis project Ga0256840, IMG submission 185969) | Hydrothermal vent microbial communities from Mid Atlantic Ridge, Atlantic Ocean - 355-202 | ecosystem: Environmental > Aquatic > Marine > Hydrothermal vents | place: Atlantic Ocean: Mid...
GTTACATCTCATGCCGCATATAATCACTTTAATGATGTTTCTTGTCTTTGATTGACAACTAAACAACCTTCTTTATCTTTTTCTAAATTTAAAGAATCTACTATTCATACATTTGGGATAGTTCCAACAGCAACAAATATTCAATCAGCTTTTAGTTCTTTACCTGATTTTAATGTTACACCTGTCATTCATAATGCATCTCAAGTAATTTCTTCTATTTCTTCATTTAATACAAATTCTATATTTTCTCTTTTTTTAGCTTGTTCAACCCAAGAATCTTCAGCTCTAAAAGTATCTCTTCTATGAACTAAGTAAACTTTTTTACAAATATCTGCTAGATATAATGCTTCAGTAAGGGCAGTATTTCATCCTCATGCAAGTATTATATCTCTTCATTTAAAAAACATTCAATCACAAGTAGCACAATAACTTACTCATTTTCACATAAATTCTTTTTCTCACTTTGCTCATAAGTGTCTATGGTTATTTCAAGTTGCAACAATTACATATTTTGCTTTTAACTCTTTCCCAGTTGATGTAGTAACATGAAAATGATTTTCATGTTTTTCTACTTTTTCTACTAATTCATTAATTATTTCTGAACCACTTTTTTCGGTATGTTCTTTGAATGAGTCCATAATCTCTTTACCTGGAGCAGAAATAATTCAAGGGTAATTTTCTACTTTATGAGAAGTAGCAAGAGCACCACCTGGTTGAGCTCCAATAATTAAATTTTTAAGTTTATATCTACTAGCATACATTCCAGCAGGGTATCAAGCTGAACCAGCTCAAACAATTATTAAGTCATAGTCTAAGTTTGTCATTTGTGTTTATTTAATATTAATAATATGATTTTATTTAATTAAATGAATTAGTCAAATTTAATGAGAATTATTCTCAGTATATTGTTTTATTTCTAAAACTTGCATAAAAAGCCTTATAATGTATTATTTATCTAATTAATAATAAATATAATTATGGGAAGACAAAAATCAGAGAGAGAATTAGAACAATTTCAAAATAAAATAGAATATGCTGAAGGTGAACTTAGAGTTTTTATTGCAGATATATTACCAGCAGATTTTGTTATTAGAACTACTATGGAAGATAGAATAGTAGAGCTTGAAAATCTTGTAAATACTTATGGTTGAGTAGTAATAGTTAAACATATTCAAAATAAATCAACACCTGATTATAATACTTTTATTGGAGAATGAAGGTTAGATGAGATTATTGATCAAATGGAAGAAGAAAATGCTAATATTTTAGTTCTTTGAAATGCTTTAAAACCTAGACAAATTTATACTATAAATGAAAAACTGAAAACTATTTGAGCAAAAGCATGGGATAGAATTGATTTGATTTTAAAAATATTTGAAAGAAATGCATTTTCAAAAGAAGCAAAACTTCAAATAGAACTTGCTGCTATAAAACATATGTGACCAAGAATATATGATATGTGAATGGAACTTTGAAAGCAATGAGGTCAATGAAAATGAGAAACAAATACTGAAATAATGAAAAGACATTTAACTAAAAGAGAAACACATATAAAAGATGAATTAGAAAAATTTGCAAAAGTTAGAGCTCAACATAGACAAAGTAGAGCTAAAAAATGAATGAAAACTATTTGAATTGTTTGATATACTAATGCATGAAAATCTACACTTACAAATGTATTAACTAAAAAATGAGTTTTACAGGAAGATAAACTTTTTGCTACTTTATGAACTAGTGTCTGAAAAATGTTTGTACCAGCTACTTATGAAGAAGATACTGGGAAATATATTCCACCAAAAGAAGTTTTAGTAAATGATACTATTTGATTTATTAGAGAATTACCACCTAAATTAGTAGATGCTTTCAAATCTACTTTAGAAGACTCTATAGAATCAGATTTATTATTACATGTTATAGATGCTTCTGATCCAAAATTCAATCTAAAAATTTGAGTTGTTGATGAAATACTTGAAAATATTTGAGCAAAACAAAATAGAATAAATGTTTTTAATAAAATAGATTGATTAACTAAAGAGAAAATAGAAGAAATAAAAAAAGAATATTCTGATTTAAGCCCTATTTTTGTTTCAGCTTGAGATAAAATATGAATTGAAGAATTAAAAGAAAAAATAATTTCTAATTTATAATAATTTTATGAATACATATATAATATTTTTTGTTATATTTATATTAATTGTACTAATATGAATATATTTAATATTTAAATATACAAAAAGCTATAAAATTGTACCTGAAAAAATTAAATTTTTTCAGGTACAATTAAAAAGGATAGTTTTAAATTGAAGTTATAAAGAACAAATTATAGATATAGATAAACTTTATCATAAAGTTTTACAGGAAGCAGGTTATAAGGGAACTTTTTGAGAAATATTAAAAATGGAACCTTCAGAAATATGAAATTTACAAAAAATATGGGAACTTCATAAGTTAAGAAATAAGTTAGTGCATGATTTTGATTTATTATCAGAAAAAAATCTTAAAAAGAATTCTATTGAATATAAATCTCAAATTGAAAAATTAATAAAACAATTTAAATAAAAATAAAATTTTATATCAAAATTTTAAGGTTAAATTAAGGTCAATCAGTATAATGTTTTTATATTTTAAAATAATGACAGATTAGGAGCTTGATTTATTTTAAAATATACTAAAAAGAACCCTTTATATAAAGGGTTCTTTTTAGTATTCTCAAAGTATTTTTATTTGTTTTGTAAAAAACTCCAACTCTTCTAAAGATTTTATAACATTTTCATCATTTATAGTTCATTCAAAATTCATCCAAAATAAATATGTGAATGGTCATTTAAGACTAGGCATACTTTCTATTTTTGTTAGGTTTACATTATTTGTAGCAAATGCTCAAAGGCATTTATATAAAGCAGCTGGTATATTTTTTGTTTCAAATATAATACTTGTTTTTCATTTTTTTTCTTTTAATTCTATTTTAGAATTTTTAGGAACTATTATAAAAAACTTAGTAGTATTTCAATCTTGATCTTGTATATTTTCATCTAGAATATTTAATCAATAAATATCTCATGCTAAACTAGATGCTATAGCTCATACTCAGTATTCTTTATTTTTTATTAGCATTTGAGCTGCAGCAGCTGTATCTCAATATAATTTTGGTTTAATATTTTTATTTTTTAGATAATTATGACATTGGTCAAGTGCTTGAGAATGGGAATATACTTTTTTTATATTGTTTATATTTTCTTCTTTTGATAATAAACAATGATTTATTTCAAGATTTATTTCTCAGAGTATTTTATAGTCGTATCTCAAAAAATTATATAGATTTTCATGAATATTTCATGCATAAGAATTTTCTACTGGTAAAATAGCAATATGTTTATCATCTATTTGTTCCCAAACTGATTTAAAATCTGGCAATCAAAGCATTTCATCTACTTGAGTCTCTAATAATTCTTTTGCTTTAAAACAAGCTAGATTACTATAAGCTCAAGGAACTCATTGATATATTAATTTCATAATTATTTAGTTAGTATTTATTTCCCATTTATTTATATCATAGTTTGTTCAACTCTTCATAAATATATTTTCATTTTCATATTTATCTAGTATTCATGTTATTATTTCTTTTGAATATATATTTGTTAGAGTTATTTTTTTTCAGATATTTTTTTCTATTAATTCTATTTGTTTTGATATTAAATATATAACTTTATCTGTATAAATTTGTCATTTTTCTGCATTTTCTCAAAAATATTTGTTTGTTTCAAGTATAGTATTTATAAAACTATCTTCATCTTTGTTTATTACAAATTTATTGAAATCATTAGTAGTTTGCATAAATACTTTATGAACATTTAATACTTCATCATTATACATTTGTATATCTCAGTGTAGTTTCGGATGTTGGTAAATATATCTTCAAACTGATGAAAGTATTAATTTATATATAGGGGATACAAAATCTAAAGATTTTTCAACATCTATATTTAATCTTTTAATAGTTTCTCATAAAACAAACATATCAAAATGTGTAAGTCATTGAACAACTGCCATCATTTTATCATGCTCAACTGGGTTTGATTCTATAACTTTTGCTCAAGATTTTTCTAAAAAGGATTTTAAGAAAATATATCTATTATCAGATTTATCTTCTTGTTTTAATGGAGTTAATACAAATATTTGTCATGCTATAGTTCAAGTAGAAGGTCCAAACATAGGGTGAGTTGGTAACACTAAAACTCATTTTGGAGAATATTTTTTTAAAGCATTTGATGGAAATTTTTTAATAGAACATACATCACTAACTAAACTTCATTTTTTTAAATAAGGTGCTACTTGTTCTATTGTTTTTTTTATTATTGAAATAGGTGTAGAAAATATTGTAATATCAGCATTTTCTACTGATTTGATATTATCATTGCTAAAATTACATCATAATTCTTTAGCTAGGATTTCTCATTTTTTTATATCTCTTCAAGTGATTATTAAGTTTATATTATTTTGGAAGTTTATTAATAAAAATTTAGCTAACCATTTTCAAAATCAGCTTGTTCCTCAAATTATTGTAATATTATGTTTCATTATTTTTCTTTTATTACTGTAAATATAAATACAAAAATTGCTCTATAAAGTCTCTTTAATCTATCTATTTTTTTTGGTCATGTTAATAGTCTATATAACCATTCTAATCACATGTTTCTCCATATTTTTGGAGCTCTTTTTTGAAATCATATAAAATAGTCAAAACTAGAACCAATAGCTAAACCTAGTTTTAAATTATCACATTTTCATAATAGTTCTATAACTGATTCTTCTTGTTTTTTCATTCATAGAGTTGAAAATAATATTTTAGAATCTGATTTACTTATTTTTTCTATAATTTTTTGTTTTTGATTTGGTATATAAATAAAGTAATCAAAATCTAAATTTGGAAATTTTTGTTTTAACAATTTTGGAAATTTTTCTTGAGATTTTACTTTTTTTGTATCAGTTGGATTATATAAATCTACAATAGTTACTTTTATATTATTTTTTTCTGAATACTTTATTACATCTTTTGTTATATCACTTCAGCAAATTCTATCTCAGTATTTTTGATATAAATTTTTTCTTTTAAAAAATAAGTTAAAGAAAAAATAGGGGATTAATAATGTATTTATTAATTTTCCATAATTATTATCAAGTATTTGAAAAGCTATATATAGACCAATTCCATCTGGTGTTAGGTATGTTGCTTTGTTTAATAATTTATTAAAACTTAAGTCTGATTTTGTTTTTAATAATATTTCTGGATTTGGAGTAAAAACTATATTTTGTTTATCAAATTTTAATATTTCTTTTAATAAATCATTATATTTTAGTTTATTTAATTTTATTCAAAAGATTTGCATTTTCTTGTGTTTTTAAATTTCTTATGTTAAAATTATATAAATTAATTAATAAAAGTAAAAAATATGTTTGAAGATGAAATTATTCAAAAAAAAGATAACTTTACTAATATAAATACATCTTTAGATGAATATATTAGAAATTTACAAATTAGTGATAAATGAATTAAAATATTTAAAGCTTATAAAATTTCTTTAAATAAATCTAGGGATGAAATAATAAATATATTAAATAAAAATTTTTTAAAAGATGATAAGATATTATTAAATCAAATAGCTTATAAAATAAGTATTGAATTAGAAAATGAAATGAAAGATACTAATTTTAAGGTTAAAAATATATTAGAATGAGCATTGTGAATAGAACATAATTATAATAAAGCAGCTTAAATTAGCTGTTTTTTTTTACATTTTTTATTTTTTAATTATTATAGTTTTAATAATTAAAAAATATATGCAAAATCTAGGAAATAAAAAAATAGCAATTGTTTGTGATTGGATAAAAGATTGGTGATGAGCTGAGGTGGTTCTTGAGCAGTTTTTGGAGATATTTCCAAATGCTGATATTTTTACATCTGTTTTTTTTCAAGAAAATAATAGTATTTTTGAATGAAGAAAGATAACAACTTCTTTTATACAAAATATTCCTTTTTTAAATAAATCACATAAACTTGCTCTTAGTTTAAGGCCACTAGCTTTCGAAAGTTTTGATTTATCAGATTATGACATAGTTATAAGTTCTACAAGTGCTGAATCAAAGTGAGTGATAACTAAACCTGATTGTTTACAAATTTGTTATTGTCATACTCCAACTAGGTACTTTTGGTCTCATTATCATGAGTATTTAAATATGATGGAATTTGGTTGAATTTTAAATTTTATTTGAAAAAAAATAGCACCAAAAACTATTCATAGACTTAGGCAATGGGATTTTATAGCTGCACAAAGACCAGATTATTTCATAGCTAATTCAAAAAATACTAGGGAGAGAATAAAAAAATATTATGATAGAGAATCACAAGTTATTTATCCATGTATTGATATAGAAAAGTTTAATTTTAATGAAAAAAAAGAAGATTTTTATTTATATGTTTGAAGGTGTATTCCTTATAAAAAATTTAATTTAATAGTAGAGAGTTTTAATAAAAATTGAAAAAAAATAATATTGGTAACAAATACTGATAATAAACTATATAGGGAATTAAAGAAAAAATCTAAACAAAATATTACTTGGAAATTAAATATTTCTAGAAAAGAAACTAGAGAACTATTTTCTAAAGCAAAAGCTTTTTTATTTCCAGTTGAAGAAGATTTTTGAATAGTTCCTATTGAAGCAATGGCATGTTGAACACCTGTTATAGCATACAAAAAATGAGGTGCTTTAGAAACAGTTATAGATTGAAAATCATGAATATTTTTTGAAAAACAAAATGTTAATTCATTAAATAAAGCAATTGAACAATTTGAAGAAATGAAGTTTGATTTTGTGAAAATTAGAAATCATGCTAAAAAATTTGATAAAGAAATATTTAAAAATAATATATTAGATTTTATAAATAAAAGACTAGAAAATTAAAATTTTCTAGTCTTTTATTTAAGATTTTTATTAAATAAATAAGTTCTTTCACTTTTATCATCTAAGTTATAACAGTTATATTTTTTATAATATTTTAATACTATTGATAATAAATCATCATTTATATTTACCATTAAATCATCTATAGGAGTTTTTAATACTGTATCATTATTTTTGTCGTACTCTAGGTTTGAATAATTTCAATCTCAAAACTTATTATATGCTATTTTATTATTTCAAGAATCCCACCATAATCCCGTAGGATAGTTTAATCAAGGTTCAACTACTTCTAAAATATTGTCATCAGGAGTTAGTATATTATCATCTCATTGAGTGAAAAATGGAAAGTTTTTAGTATCTCATTTTTGAGTATTTCAATCAAATAATTTTAAATTTGCATAATAAGTTCAAGTATTTGTAAAATTAGATAAACTAGATATTTCTATTTTTGAGATAGTTGATGTAGGATAAGATAATGATTTTCAGCTTCATGATTTGGTACAATAAATTATAGGTTTAGTTATTTCAGTAGTATCAAAAATATAGTCTCAATTTGATTTTCAATTACATTCTATTTTATTTTTTTCAGTTAATTTATTTATTGAATAATTTATAATTTTATTATCTATATATGTTATATAATCATCACTAAAATTATTAGTAATATTCCAGTTTCATTTTGTATTTAAACTAGGATTATTACTTCAACTAAAACCAACTTCTATTTTATTAATATTATTTTCTGAAAATCATGACATAGTTAATTCAGGAATTGGATTTTGTTTTTTACTTGAATACTTCAACACCTCTCAGTTTCAGCTATTAGCTATATATAAAGCTTTTTCACTATCATTATAAAATAATCATGTAGGTTCATTTAATCAGTCAGACTCATCAAGAAGAGTATATATTTCATCTTGTGATATTTTATAATATAAAACTCTATTATTTAAAGTATCAGAAATAAATAGAATATTTCATTTTATAGCTAATCAAGTAGGAGAGTTTAGATAAATATTTTTTCATAAATCTCATTCTTTTAATTTATTTCAAAAAACTCATTTTCAGATTATAGTTTTCCAATTTCAGGCTTCTTTGATTGATACTTTATTCTCTTTTTGAAATGATTTGAATATTTGTGTTCAATCTATTTTAATTGAAATTAAACTTCATGTATAATCATTAAAAATATCTTCTCATTCTTCTTCAAAAGGTATAAAATTTTTTAGTATTATATGTTTTGTAGTTTTATCTTCTGAATCTGAACCTGAATCACAGTATATTCAATCTCCATTTACATCGTCTATAGAATTTATAGTTCATATATAACTAAATCATCATTCTCATAAATTTAAATTTCTTTTAAAAATTATTCAAGAAGAAGTTTGAGCTGGGAAAGTACTTCATGATTGTATTAAATTAATAGTAGTGTGAACTTTACTAGTAAATTCTGTAAGTTCAGTAGTATTTTTTATAACTTTTTGTTGAGTTAGTATATTTGCCATTCAGTTATTTACAAAAATCCCAACAGATACCATTAGCATCATTGAGATAGTTATTCAAACAACAAGTTCTATTAATGTAAAAGCTTTTATTATTTTTTTCATATTTTAATTCAAGAATTAATATGATCCTCCTTCTCCTGATAAGGAGAGGGAATTCAAGGGTGAGGTTTATATTTTCATTAACCATTTGTCTACTATATATTTAGCATTAACATTATTTTGTTTAATTGCATTTATATCTTCATTTATTTCTTCTAAATATTCTATAAATATTAGATTTTCTTTTGAATAAATTATTAAATTTTCAAGTAGATTTATGTATTCTTCTTTTTCTAATTTATTTCTAAAATAATAAGATAATATTTCAGTATCTTTTTTAGTTATATAATTATTAATCAAACTATATAAAAATTCGTCTTTTTTTATTTTAGATTGTCATCATAAATTAATAGTTTGAACTCTTGATAATATAGTATCAAGTACTCAACTTTCTGATTCATTAGTTAGAAGAATGATATTTGAAACATCTGGTTCTTCAAAAAATTTAAGTAAACTATTTCAAGCTGATATAGTAAATCTAGATATATTTTCTATTAAAAATATTTGAAATTTGTAAGGAGGTTTAGAATTAGAAAATTCTACAAATTGAGCTATATCTTTTATTTTGATTTTTTCACCATTATCTTCAAATATATATAAATAATTCGATGGAATTTCAAAATATTTTAATAATTCTAATCAAAGATTTTTAACATCAGAGTTTACTAAATCAGAATTTTTACCTAAAAACAAAAAAGGAGATTTCTTACCTCCTTTATTTATTTGTCATACTATATTTTCTATAATATTTTTATTTATCATAGTTATCTAATGAATCAATAAACTCATCTAATAAATCATTTACTTCAGATTCTAATATTTTTTCATCTTCAACAGTAACTTTTTCATTAATAGGTTCTTTTACATTTACTTTTTCTTCAACAACTTCAATATTTCATGTTTGAGTTTCTTCTTTAACTATTATTTCTTTATCTATAGTTCAAGTATTAGTTTCTTCATTAGCTAATGGTGTATTATTTGAATCATCAACTACTGTTTTTTCTATATTATCTGAACATGAAGCTAGAAAAACTGATATTATTAACAAGGATACAATTTTTTTCATTATGATTTTTTTATATATTAATAATATTATTTTAATAATAAATTGAAATAAATCAAAAAACAATTTACAAAAAAAATAGAAAGAATAAAATAGAAAAAATATTAATTAATAAAAATATATGAATATAAAATTATTAGAAGATTATCCTGAAATTAAAATAGAATTATTAGATTATCTGAAAAAGTGAAATAAAATTTATAAATTTTGAGAACTTTGTGATAATGATAAAATAGATGTAATAATTATACGTACAGCTGTAAAAATAGATAGAAAATTATTATGAGAATATAAAAATTTGAAATATGCTTGTAGAGTATGAGTATGACTTGATAATATTGATTTAGATGAGTGTGAAAAAAGAAAAATCAAAGTATTAAATACTCCGTGAGCTAATGCAGATAGTGTTGCTGATTTAGTAATTGTTTGAATATTAAATCTTTCTAGAAAATTAAATTATTGATATGAATGAATAGAAAATAGATTTGCATATATGTGAAATGAAATCTCATGAAAAACAGTTTCAATAGTATGATTTTGAAATATTTGAAAAAAAGTATATTCTAGATTAAAATGATTCTGAGTAAAACAATTTTTGATTTATGATCCATTTTTATCAGTAGAAGATATAGAAAAATTTGAATTATGTAAAAAAATAGAAGATAAAAAAGAATTATTTAAAAATTCTGATATTATTTCATTTCATTTACCATTACTTGATTCAACAAAGAACTTTTTATGACAAAAAGAAATAAAAGTTTTAAAGCCAGATGTTACAATAGTAAATACTTCTAGATGAGGAATTATTAATGAAAATAAGCTTATTGATTTTCTTATAAAATACCCAAATACTTACTATTTTGCAGATGTTTGGGAAGAAGAACCTAGTGATCCAAAAGCAGAATTACTTGAGCTTGAAAATGTTTTAATTACACCTCATATATGAGCAATGACTTTTGAAGCAGAAGAAAAAATGCATTATTTTGAATTAAAATAAAAATAGTATAAATCAATTGATTTATACTATTTTTTTATAAACTCATTATTCAACCAGAAATATTAACAAATTTATACATTGGTAATTGTGGAGTAAGTTGCATTTGAATATATCAACTTGATCAACCACTATGGCAATATAAAGCAAAAACTGTTCATTTTGGTTTATTGCTTGGATCAAATAATTCATTTGTTATTGTAATTGATCCTGGAATTGGATGATTTATCATATCAACAAGAATAATTTGATCTCAAAATTTTTCTTTTTGTTTATTATATTCATCCCAAGTCCAAGATTCTAATCAATTATTCATTCATCAAATACTACATGCATTTGGATCATAACTTTCAGTAATTCACATATTTATTTAATTATTTTTTAAAACAGTGAATTTATAGTAATTTTTTATTAAAATGCAAGAAAAAGACCTAATCAATTTGATTGGTCTTAATTAGTAGATATATCACTTTTCAAATAAAGGTAAATTATCTTTTTCTTTGGAGTAATTATTTACTAATTTAATTATAGAACTTGCTATAACTAATAATAAAATTGAGCCACTATAAAGTAATGCTTTTTCAGGATGTATAAATATTTCTTTTATTAGAGTTGTTATTCCTATATATATAAAATATCTTTTAGGAATATGTAAATTTTCAGAAAAATATTTAATACCAATAAACATTACTTCTATAATTATTAATAAATAAAAAACTTCTTCAATAAATTTTTTATTTGATATACCATGAAATACAATTTTAGTAAAATGATATATTTCATTTACTAAATATATAGCTGTTACAATTGTTAGTATTATAAATATGATACTAATAAAATTTTGCATTATATATGCTAACTTATTCCTAAGTTTTCTTTTTTGTTTTGATTTTTCCATTTTTTTCCTTTTTGTTTTTTGAATGGAGAAAAAATATATTTAAAATATTTTTTAAATCAAATTATTTATTAAAAGAATTGACTTATATAAAAAAGATATAATATAAGAGTATATTTAGTATATAATATAACCAACACGAATTATGATATCAAAAGTAAATTCTATAGCAGTAAATTGATTGCATTCTGATTTGATAGAGATAGAGGTGGATATAAATAATTGATTACCAAGTTTTACTATAGTATGACTTGCTGACCAATGAGTTCAAGAAAGTAAGGAGAGAATGAAATCAGCTTTAAAGTCAGCTTGAAATAAATTACCTACTACAAGAATAACTGTGAATTTAGCACCTGCTGATATTAGAAAATCATGACCAAGTTTTGATTTTCCGATTGCTATATGAATACTTTTGAATAATGGTTCTATAAATGATGAATTAGTTAGAGAGTCTATATTTTTAGGTGAATTATCTCTTGATTGAAGACTTAGGAAAGTTTCAAGTGTACTTCCTGCCACGATTTGAGCAAAAGAAATGTGATTTAAAAGAATATTTATTCCTAAGGATAATGTTTTAGAATCTTCTATAATACCATGAATAGATGTTATACCAGTTGAAAATCTAGAAGAGGTTATTAATATTTTAAATAGAGATAAAGAATTAAAAATAGCAGAAAAATTAGATTTTAAAAAATTTTGAGAAAATAATCTAAAAATTGAAACTAAATTTGATTTTAAGTATGTACTTTGACAAGAACATGCAAAAAGAGCTTTAGAAATAGCAGCTGCATGATGACATAATATTATTATGGATTGACCTCCAGGATCTTGAAAAACTATGCTTAGTAAATCATTCGCTAGTATATTACCAGATTTAACTATAGATGAAGCTATTGAAGTATCAAAAATATATAGTATATCATGACTTCTAACTATTAAAAATCCAATAATTAATAAAAGACCATTTAGAACTATTCATCACACAGCATCAAGTGCAAGTATTATTTGAGGTTGAAGGAATGCTAAACCAGGTGAAATTTCTCTTGCACATAAATGAGTTTTATTTTTAGATGAAATTTTAGAATTTGAAAAATCAGTTTTAGAAGTACTTAGACAACCACTTGAAGATTGAAATATTACAGTAAATAGAGTAAATGCTACTTATAATTACCCAGCTGCTTTTACATTAGTTTGAGCTATGAATCCTTGCCCTTGTGGTTATTTAACTGATCCTGATAAAGAATGTATTTGTACGCATAAACAGATAGAAAATTATAGATGAAGGTTATCATGACCATTAGTAGATAGGGTTGATATTTTTATTGAAGTACCAAAAGTGAAAACTAAACAATTTAAAATTTGAGAAGATTATAGTAACTCAGAAAGTTCAAGTGATATTAAAAAAAGAGTAGAAAAATCTAGAATATTTCAATTAAAAAGATTTATATGAACTAATATTACATTCAATTCTGAAATGTGAACAAAAGAAATAAATAAATATTGTAAAATAGATGAAAAAACTGATTTAATATTAAAACAAGCTGTCTCTAATTTAAATTTATCAGCTAGAGCATATTATAGAATACTTAAATTATCTAGAACTATAGCAGATTTAGAATGAGTTAATAATATAGAAAGTAATCATATATTGGAAGCTTTAAGTTTTAGAAAAAAAGAGGAAAATTA
>Ga0256840_1003299_pt1 | contig 13198 bp, 11 predicted proteins | sample 355202metaG_FD_185969 | JGI IMG/M metagenome (GOLD analysis project Ga0256840, IMG submission 185969) | Hydrothermal vent microbial communities from Mid Atlantic Ridge, Atlantic Ocean - 355-202 | ecosystem: Environmental > Aquatic > Marine > Hydrothermal vents | place: Atlantic Ocean: Mid...
TCCATTGTTTAAGGACGATATTAAACGCATATCCCTAGGGCTGTCATCACGATATAGCACATGAATGTTGTCTTTTTTATCGGCAGAGATGCTGAGCCAACAACAAGTACAGGCTGTCAGTTCTAAATCTTTATGCTGATCCCAACGCCCTGTTTTGTTATTAGGAAAGCGCGCGTAACGGAGCCCTTGGGTATTTCCGGCTTCTTCACGGTCATCAAGCCATACAAAATGAAAGCTACCCTGGCTATCAGCCACTAGGTCAAAATACCCTTGGTCAATTTTGCTATATTGTTCACTGACGGGGCTTTCTATTTGTCGCCATGTTTGTCCGAAATCTTGGGATAAAGCCATGGCAATTTTACCTGTCCAAGGTTCCCCACCTTTTGTTTGCCAAACTACCATGACATTATTGCCAGAGGCCGCTACTTGAAAGTCATTACCTCTTTTTGATTTTTTTAGCGAGAGTAAATCTTGGTTAACAGTGACAGGTGTTAACCAAGAATTTCCTGAATCAGAGGAGTTTATGTACTTTAAAGCAAGTTTATTTGTTTGCTTATCTATACCAGAAAATAAAGCATGTAGATTTTCTTTATCAGAATAAACATCTAAAGTATGGACAGATTGTAATCCTGTAGGGACAGTTTTTTGTGTTGCTGTCTTATGGTTTAATAAAGCACAAGAAGGTAAAGAGAATATTACCAGTAGTGTTATGGGGCGTAATAAATTAATATGAGAAAACAAAGTGTTTTTGTGCATCATAAATATCTTAGTTCTGATTGTTGGCAATAAGAGTTTTTTTGAGTGATTAAGTTCCTTTAGGAACGTGCATGAAACAACTTCCCGATTTCTAACTTGTCTTTTTGCTCCAGATGGAATGATCTCATTCGTTGCGTAGCTTGCTATGCGCCTCATGAGGTCATTCCACCTGAAACAAAAATCCTACGTTATAATTTCGGGAAGTTATTCCATACACGTTCCTTAACTTAAAAGCTTCAGTCTAGATTATTTCTTTCCACCTTACTTAAGTGGCATTAAATTAAAATTAAATTGGCTTTAAGGACATGTTCTAAATTGCTATATGGTTTGAATATGAGTAGTATGAGCATACATTCTTGGATGTATTTTATAGAGAGCATTTCTAAAGTAGAATGGCTAGCTTAAAATATGGATTAGATTGAATATATTAGGTATTCATAACGATCAAGGTTTAACGCTTAATAAGATTAAATTAGGTGTTGGGTCTTAGTTATGGAGTCAGTGGTTTTAGGTTGAGTTTGTAATTATAATAATAAGTAATATAGAGGATAAATAATATGACTATTGGTGGAATCATTGCTATTTTTATAGCGATATGGATTTATAGAACGGCTCTTGAGCATAAGACAGGTAACGCTTTATATTGGGTGGCAGGCAGTTTTATTGTTTTCTTGGTCATACAATTTATCATGATCAAATTTAATATGGTAATTATTGAAACATTTGATACTGATATTAGTAGTGATTACGATGATGCGGGTGGTTTGAAAAATAGAGAGGGTTCTGATTCAGCAGGACTACAGTCTGGTGCAGGCGGAACTGTGATCGGGATTATTTTTGAGTTTCTTCCTTGGGTAGTGCCTTTCTTTGTTGTTGCTATTGCTAGGCAAATGTTTATGTTAAAGCAAGCTTTTAGTTTTATGGGCTTATTTGATGGTCTTAAAGAAATGTTTATTAGCATAAAAAATAGCTTTAAAACATCATCATAAATTTTTAGTAATATGTAGAAACAAAAAAGCCTAGATTAATCTAGGCTTTTTTGTTTCTATCTTAGGAGCGTGTATGGAATAACTTCCCGAAATTATAACGTAGGATTTTTGTTTCAGGTGGAATGATCTCATGAGGCGCATAGCAAGCTACGCAACGAGTGAGATCATTCCATCTGGAGCAAAAAGACAAGTTAGAAATCGGGAAGTTGTTTCATGCACGTTCCTTAGGTAACTGACAATAAATAACCCACCCAGATTGCGCAGATTTTTTGTTGCCGGTTGCCTTATTAGTTATCTTTAACTTGTGACTAATGACACAATAGATACAATAGTCAGAATGAAGAGTACTGTTGCAATAAAGCCAACAATTAGATAGCTAGAAAGGGAGCCGTGTTCAAAATCTATTTCTCTATTTTTATTGCTTTGTACGCCAATACCCGCTGCAAGAACACTTTTTATAACATGTAGTAAACTTGGTTTTGACATTCTGCTCTCCAGTTTGTTTATTAGGGTTCCATAATATATGGATGAAAGTAATCAAGCAATGGCTAAATTAATAAAGAAAATACAACCTATTGGTTTAATATCCTACCTTTAATTTCCTATGAATAATATCGAATTATTAAAACAACAATTATCACAACGTATCTTGTTCCTCGATGGTGCAATGGGCACGATGATACAGAGTTACCATCTAGAAGAAAAAGATTACCGCGGTGAGCGCTTTGCCGACTGGGAAAGTGATCTTAATGGTAATAATGACCTATTGTCATTAACTCAGCCCGATATTATTAAAGCTATTCACAGAGCTTATTTTGAAGTGGGTGTTGATATTGTTGAAACTAATACATTCAATGCGACCAGCATTGCCATGGCTGATTACAACATGGAATCATTGGCTTATGAAATTAACTTTGAATCGGTTCGTTTAGCCAAAGAAGTCTCTGCAGAATTTACCGCATTAACACCAGACAAGCCACGATTTGTAGCCGGTACTTTAGGGCCGACTAACCGTACAGCATCAATGTCTCCAGAAGTTAATGATCCTGGTTTTAGAAATATCTCTTTTGATGACTTGGTTGAAGCATATACCGAAGCCATACGCGGTATGTGTGATGCTGGTGTTGATATTATTCTTATTGAAACCATTTTTGATACCCTAAATGCCAAGGCGGCTATTTTTGCAGTCGAGAATTATTTTGATATATTAGGTTATAAATTACCGGTGATGATTTCAGGTACTATTACCGATGCATCAGGACGAACATTATCAGGTCAAACAGCTGCAGCTTTCTGGAATTCATTAAGTCATGTTGACCCTATTTCAATTGGTTTTAACTGTGCCTTAGGCGCAACAGAATTACGCCAATATATAGCAGAAGTTTCAACTATTTGTGATACCCATATTTCAGCGCATCCTAATGCAGGTTTGCCAAATGAGTTTGGTGAATATGATGAAACCCCTGAAGAAATGGCAACTGAAATTGCCGATTGGGCAGCACTAGGCTATTTAAATATTATTGGAGGTTGTTGTGGAACATCGCCGGAATATATCAAAGCCATTGTAGATGCGGTACAAAAATATCCCCCTAGAAAAATCCCACAGATAGAAAAACAATGTCGCTTATCAGGGCTAGAGCCACAAAATATTAGAGCAGATTCTTTATTTGTTAATGTTGGAGAAAGAACTAATGTTACCGGGTCAGCAAAGTTTAAACGCTTAATTGTAGAGGGTGACTTTGAAACAGCATTAAGTGTTGCCAAAGAACAAGTAGAAAATGGCGCGCAAATTATTGATATCAACATGGATGAAGGCATGTTGGAGTCAAAAGAAGCCATGGTGCGCTTTCTTCATTTAATCGGCTCAGAGCCAGATATTGCAAAAGTCCCCATTATGCTGGACTCCTCTAAATGGGATATTTTAGAAGCAGGTCTTAAATGTATTCAGGGAAAAGGCATTGTTAACTCCATCTCTATTAAAGAAGGTGAAGAAAACTTTATCAGACAGGCTAAATTGATTCGTCGTTATGGTGCGGCCATGATTGTGATGGCCTTTGATGAACAAGGTCAGGCTGACACTATGGCGCGCAAAATTGAAATTTGTCAGCGAGCTTATAAAATTTTAACTGAAGTGGTTAACTTTCCACCTGAAGATATTATTTTTGACCCTAATATTTTTGCTATTGCTACAGGAATTGATGAGCATAATAATTATGGTGTCGATTTTATTGAAGCGACCCGAGAAATCACTAGAACTTGTCCCCATGCATTAATTTCTGGTGGTGTTTCTAATGTTTCTTTTTCTTTCCGTGGAAATAATCAAGTACGAGAAGCGATTCATGCCGTATTTCTTTACCATGCGATTAAAGCAGGCATGGGTATGGGGATTGTCAACGCTGGGCAGCTGGCTATTTATGAAGATATTCCCGATGAACTGCGTAAAGCAGTAGAGGATGTGGTTCTTAATCGTAGCCCTGGTGCAACCGAAGCCATGTTGGAAATGGCGCAAAAATACCAAGGCGGTGGGGCTGTTGCCAAACAAGAAGATTTAGAGTGGCGCACCTGGCCCGTCAGCAAGCGGTTGGAACATGCCTTGGTTAAAGGCAATGATGAATATATTGTCGAAGATGCTGAAGAAGCTCGTGTCGAACTTAAAATGGCTTTATATGTGATTGAAGGGCCGTTAATGGACGGCATGAATGTTGTCGGTGATTTATTCGGCGAAGGTAAAATGTTTTTACCGCAAGTGGTTAAATCTGCTCGGGTGATGAAAAAAGCCGTGGCATATTTAATGCCCTTTATGGATGCGGAGAAAAAGGGCGACATAAAGACGAATGGAAAAATATTAATGGCAACGGTTAAGGGCGATGTTCATGATATTGGAAAAAATATTGTGGGGGTTGTACTTCAATGTAATAACTATGAAGTCGTTGATATTGGCGTTATGGTGCCTGCTGAGAAAATCCTTAGAACAGCTAAAGAAGAAAATGTCGATATTATTGGTTTAAGTGGCTTAATTACCCCGTCATTAGATGAAATGGTGCATGTTGCCAAAGAAATGGAAAGGCAAGGTTTTGATATTCCATTGATGATTGGTGGTGCGACGACTTCCCGCGCACATACCGCGGTAAAAATTGAACAACACTACCATGCACCTACCATCTATGTCACAGATGCTTCGCGCAGTGTGGGTGTTGTTAGCTCATTATTAAGTGATGAGTTAAAAGATGAGTATATTGCTAAAACACGCGCAGAATATGAGCAAGTGAGAGAGCGTCATAAAGGGCGTAAAGCACAGGTTAAACAACATAGTTTAGAAAAGGCACGATTAAATAAGTTTCAGCTAGGTGACCATCAGCCATCAAAACCTACATTTTTAGGGACTAAGGTAATAGAGCCATTATCACTTGATGTTTTAGTGCCTTATATTGATTGGACACCTTTTTTCCAAACATGGGAATTATCTGGTAAATATCCTAAGATATTAAAAGATGAAGTCGTGGGAGAAACTGCAACGAAATTGTTTGCTGATGCTAAAAAGATGTTAGATCAAATTGTTACTGAAAAGTGGTTAACAGCCAAGGCAGTGATTGGGTTTTATCCTGCTAATAGTATAGATGATGATATCGAGCTTTATACCGATGATACACGAACAGAAGTCTTAGAAACCTTGCATCATTTACGCCAGCAGAATGTAAAGGCTCCAGGCCGACCTAACTATTGCTTATCTGATTTTATTGCCAGTAAAGCCAGTGGAAAAGCTGATTATATCGGTGGCTTTGCGGTAACAACAGGTATTGGCATTGATGAAAGAGTTGCCGCGTTTGAAAAAGATTATGATGATTATAATTCCATTATGCTTAAAGCCTTAGCTGATCGACTAGCAGAAGCCTTTGCAGAATATTTACATGAGCAAGTTAGAAAAGAACATTGGGGTTATGTGGCTGATGAAGACCATAAAAATGAACAACTGATTGCTGAAGACTATAAAGGCATTAGACCCGCCCCAGGTTACCCTGCTTGTCCTGATCATACTGAAAAAGAAAAATTATTTAAACTGCTAAATGCAACAGCAGCAACGACGATAGAACTAACAGAAAGCTACGCCATGTTCCCAACTGCAGCCGTCAGCGGCTGGTATTTGTCTCACCCCGAATCACAATATTTCAATGTCGGTAAAATAGATGAAGAGCAACTTGAAAGTTATGCCAAAAGAAAAGGCATGGCAAAAGAAGTGGCAGAGCGTTGGTTATCTGCACATTTACATCATTAGATCTTGGAATGTAGGGTTTTTACTTAGAAGTAGGATAAAAGCGAGTCAAAGAAAAATATTGGCGTTTGATGATGAAATTCGAATATTTAACTTTGCTACCCAATAGACCAAATAGATAAAGGTCTATTGGGTAAAGTGCATAAATTCATTTCATTTCTTTAACTAAAGAAACCGCAAAGTCATACGCCTCAGGAAAATCAATAAAAGCAGCTTTTTTAGAGGTTTGTATATATTTAAACAAACCAATTTCAGTTTTAGATTTGATATTACCAATAGCTAAGGGGCCTATTCCGCTAAATGTTCCCCCGGTATATTCTATTTGTGTGTTTAGATCATCCATACCTAAACCCGCAACACCACTAGGAGGGACTGCATTAGTGTCAGCAACAACCAGTAAGTTTTCTATCGTATTAAGCTCTTCCATTTCAAGGATTCTAATGCCTGCCTTAGCAACACAAATAACAACATCAACATTTTTTAAGGCAGTGACTTTCTCATCTTGAGTCAGAGCGGATACCCACGAAACATCCACGTCGTAGCGAGCACAAAATCGTGAAGCGACGCTTTCATCATCTTCGGAAGTTAATTTACATAGACGGGTCTTTGCACCTTCTTTTGCAGCAAGAACTGCTGTACAGAGCCCTACAGGGCCTGTGCCAAACACTGCAACCGTTCGCCCTTTTAAGCCACCTCCATGCTTTTCTTCTAGAGCCTTAGTAACCAAAGCTAAAACACTAGCTGAGGTAGTGTATGCTCCATTTGGGTCAGCAAAAACGCCTACTTCAAAAGGGCCTACCATGGCTTTTTTTGCATTTAAAAACATATCTGCAGCTAAGTGAACATCACGGCCACCAATAAAAATTCCTGTATCATTAAAGCGTTTGGGAGGACGAGAAAAAATGGCATCTTGCACCATTGCTTTTACATTTTCCGGCTGAACATGAGGGAAAGGGATGATATGGTTAAAGCCTGCGTCAGCAGCCATGGTTACATCAAATGGACTGATATTATCACCAGGATTAAGAATATATAACATTTTTTGAGCCATAATAAACCTTTGCTTGTAGTAGTGTTGTAAGAAAAAATACAAAATTATCAGTTGAAAAATGTTTTAGTTCATTCACAATTTTTCACCAATAGTGCCAATAACATCTAGTGCACGACAGCAGTACCCTCTTTCATTATCATGCATCAATGAAATGCCTATTTGTCGCTTATTGCTCACCCTTAAGTGATTCATTAAAACAATTAATGAATACTCTGCTCCAACAAAGTCAATGCTGACTTTTTCATGTCCCCAAGCACCTGAATCACAAAGTAGAATACCGGCCATTTCATCTTTTTCATATTGTTTTAACAGCTCGGTACACTCTTCAAGTGATGTGTCCCGAGATAGATTTGCTGAAATATCCATAACAGAAACAATTTCTGTTGGAACGCGATAAGAAATGGAATCTAACTTTCCTGCAAGATTAGGCAGGGCTAGTGCTGTAGATGCGCCCACATTAGTATTTGTTGGAATAATAGACGCCGCTTGAGTTCTGCCTAAATGGGCGTTTTTATGGAAACCATCAAGTAGGTGTTGATCGGATAAAGTCGGGTGGATAGTAATTATTCTGGCAAAATCAATACCAATATGCTTATCCAAAATATAAGCTAGTGGTGTCATTGCGTTTCCGGTACAAGTACTTGCAGATATTACATGGTGTTTTTGAGGGTCATATTGCTTGTGGTTAACACCATAAACCATACTTAAATCACAACCTAGGATATTCCAACTACACAGTATTTTTTTAGTGACTTGTAACTCAATAAGGTTGCGTAAATCTTCAATAGCGGCTGTCCCAGTTGCATTAATCAATATATCAAGTTCTAGATTTCTAAGTGTTATTAGGCTTTTATTATTCTCAAGCCCTTGACGCCGGTCAACTTGTAAGTAACGTATCTTTTTACCTGCGATAATGAGGAAGTCACCCTCATAATCTACAGAAAAGGGGGCGGGGCCGTAAGTGCTATCATAGGCTATTAAATAAGCAAGCTGTGAGATAGGCATAACATCACACAACACACAAATTTTAAACCGTCCTCCCTTTGATTGGATAAAATTGGTACGCAACATCGACCTGCCGACACGCCCAAGACCAATAATTCCAATTGAAATACTCATTGGTATTCCTTTCCAAGTTTAATAGTATTTGAGTTAAGGGACGTGCATGGAATAAGTTCACCAATTGCCGCAGTTATTTTGTGCATACCCCTAAGGCTGATATCAAGGTGTTTATTAGCTAAAAAAATACAGTACTGAAATAGCATTAATAGAGTCCTTCAAGAAAAAAACATAAGCAACTTAGGAACGTGCATGAAACAACTTACCGATTTCTAACTTGTCTTTTTGCTCCAGATGGAATGATCTCATTCGTTGCGTAGCTTGCTATGCGCCTCATGAGATCATTCCATCTGAAACAAAAATCCTACGTTATAATTTCGGAAAGCTATTCCATACACGTTCCTTATTTATCTCTTCATACTTTGGAAGTACAAATAAACAATTAATACGCTTGGTCTGCAAATTGTTTCTTATTTAAATATAGTTTATTTACAAAATAAAACTAGGGAGTTTCTGTTTTATCTAAAATGAAGGGTGAACTAATAAAGTTACACCGGACAGTCTTTTGTATGGGGTAAAATCAGCATACTATAAAGTTAACAGGTAGAATAAGGCTAAAGTATAATGTTCACGAATGTCCCAATTTTTATTTTTTAAAATATGAGTGTAAACAAAGTTGAAACAGCAGTGGAAAAGCTAATGTATGCTTGTCGCTGGATTTTAGCACCTGTCTATTTAGGCTTGAGTCTGGCTTTATTAAGTTTATGTATAAAATTTTTTCAGGAAATCTATCACTTTTTACCTCATATACTTGAAATTGATGAATCGACACTGGTTTTAAATTTACTCTCACTAATAGACCTGACTCTAGTCGGAAGTTTAATTGTAATCGTGATGTTTAGTGGTTATGAAAACTTTGTTTCACGAATGGATATCGGAGAAGATACTGAAAAATTAGATTGGTTGGGGAGTCATGATTATGGCTCGTTAAAAATGAAAGTGGCTGCCTCTATTGTTGCCATTTCATCCATTCATTTATTGAAAATATTTATGAATGTGCAAGATACCGATAATGATAAATTGATGTGGTATGTGCTGATTCATTTAACCTTGGTTATATCTGCTTTGTTTATGGGGTATCTGGATAAAATGTCTAGGCACTAAGAATGATCAAGTTAATTTTATTAGGGACTGCGGGCTGTCATTTATGTGAAGAAGCTGAATTGATTATGGCTTCTTGTCAGCAGGTTGATATTGAATTGATTGATATAGCTGAGCAGGAACAATGGCAGGAAAAATATGCTATTAGAATCCCTGTTTTATATCATTTGGCAACAGAAAGTGAACTAGGCTGGCCTTTCGATCAGCAACAAGCACAGGGTTTTATTGATAGTTTGGGTTGATTGGTGCAACCATTTAACCCAAAATTAAAGCAACCAGCGAGGCATTTAAGAAGTCATTTAACCGATGCAGAACAAGCTTTATGGTACAGAGTAAGGCGGAAACAAATTCGAGGTGTGCAGTTTTTGCGGCAGAAGCCGTTATTGAATTTTATTGTAGATTTTTACTGTTCTAAAGCAAAACTAGTGATTGAATTAGATGGCGGTCAACATTTTGAACCTGAATACTTACAAAAGGATATTGAACGGGATAAAGCTTTGAAAGAATTAGGGTTGTTGGTTTTACGGTTTGATAATAGGCAAGTGCTTACTGAGTTGGAGGCTGTGTTAGCCGTAATAGATAGTGTTGTTGAGGAGCGATTGAAGAATATTTAAAGAATCCCCCCTAACCCCCCTTTTTCAAAGGGGGGAATTTTAGAGAAATAAGGTGAGTTTGAAAAGAAGATGCTCTTTCTCTTCGCTCCCCCTTTTGCAAAGGGATTTTAGAGAGATAAGGTGAATTTGAAAAGTAGATGCTCTTTCTCTTCGCTCCCCTTTTGCAAAGGGATTTTAGAGAGATAAGGTGAATTTGAAAAGTAGATGCTCTTTCTCTTCGCTCCCCCTTTGAAAAAGGGGGATTGAGGGGGATTGTTTAAATAAAGGGTTTAAAATGACAAAACAATACAGAACAGAAAAAGACAGTATGGGCGAATTACAAGTCCCTGCTGAAGCGTTATATGCAGCTCAAACACAACGAGCTATTAACAACTTCCCTATCAGTGGATTAGCGTTACCTCCTGCATTTATTAAAACCGTGGCGTTGATCAAAAAAAATGCGGCTAAAGTCAATATGGATTTAGGTGTGCTTGATCAACAAAAAGGTGAGGCGATTGTTAGCGCTGCTCAGCAAATTATAGAGGGTCAACATCAAGACCAATTTCCTGTAGACGTATTTCAAACAGGTTCAGGTACCAGCACTAACATGAATGTGAATGAAGTGCTGGCTCATATCGCAACTGAGATTGCGGGTGTTAATGTGGGGGCTAATGACCATGTTAATATGGGGCAGAGTAGTAATGATGTGATTCCAACAGCAATTCATATTAGTGCAGCACTTGAATGTCAGAAAACATTGTTACCTGGGTTGAATCATTTAGCAGCAGCTATAGAAAAAAAAGCAGCCACTGTTGATAATATTACTAAAACAGGTCGTACCCATTTAATGGATGCTATGCCGATTAGAATGAGCCAAGAGTTAGGTGCTTGGGCTTTACAGATTAGAAATGGTGTTGATCGAATTAACGCCTCTTTAACTAGGGTCTATAAGCTGGCATTAGGCGGAACAGCGGTGGGTACGGGTATTAATGCAGATCCTTTGTTTGCAGAAAAATTCTCACAAGTTCTATCAGCAGAAACAGGCTTGCCTTTTCAGCCCAATGATTCGTTTTTTGAAAGCTTAAGTGCGCAAGATGCCATGGTTGAGCTCTCAGGGCAAATGAAAGTGATTGCTGTGAGTTTAATGAAAATAGCCAATGATTTACGTTGGATGAATAGTGGGCCTTTAGCCGGCTTAGGTGAAATTGAACTTAGGGCATTGCAACCAGGCAGTAGTATTATGCCTGGAAAGGTTAACCCCGTTATCCCAGAGGCAACAGCAATGGTAGCTGCTCAGGTGATTGGTAATGATGCGGCTATTACGATTGCAGGGCAAGCGGGTACTTTTCAGCTTAATGTTATGCTTCCTGTGATTGCTTATAATATTTTACAGAGTATTGATATTTTAGGAAATGTGTCTGCAGTATTAGCCGATAAAGCGATAGCAACTTTTGAGGTGCGAGAAGATAACTTACAACAAGCTTTATCTAAAAACCCTATTTTAGTCACAGCCTTAAACCCTATTATCGGTTATGAACTGGCTGCTAAAGTAGCAAAAGCCGCTTATAAGCAAGGTAGGCCTATAGTTGATGTTGCTGAAGAAATGACTAATTTAACAAGAGCTGAGTTAGAAAAATTGTTAGAGCCCCGTCATTTAACAAAAGGTGGAATTAGTCAGTAATTAGACTATTATGGAAATAATAACCCTATATTGTGAGTGGCAGAGGATGGCTTAATGGCGATTTTATTATGTAATAAATGTAGTTATTTGCGAGAAGTTTCTGATGATTTTGTTGGGAAAACAATTCAATGCCCCGTATGTAAAGAAATTGCGCCTATTCACGATGCTGTTGCCTTGGTAAAAAATGTTATTACCAAATACCAGCTACTCTCTGGAAAATACAGCAAAATAAAGGCCAAAATAAAAGAGTCTGAAGCAGTAGGGGATATTGAAAGCCTAGAAGATGATGTTGATCTGCATAATACATTAGCATTGACTAATGAGACCCAATTTAAACCCATCATCGACTGGTTTGATAGAAAGAATATAATTTTAGATATTGATACTAAAACTATTGATACCCAAGGTTTTTTTGATGAAGTTGCGGTTGCCTTAGGTGAAAATTATGAGTTTCTTAAAGCTATAAATGATCAAATAAAAAAGGCACAGCGAAAAGGGCACGGGACTCTCTCTATCCCCATTGCAAATAATTCTCAAAAACAAGTCCAGGCTTTAACTCATTATTGTAAAACACTTTATGACTTCTCTTTTGTCGCAAAATATTTTTATAATAAGCAAGATAAGCGGATCCATCTAACTTTACAGAAAGCACCTTCAGTGCTCAATTTTTTTAATGGTGAGTGGCTAGAATGGTTTGTATTTATGAAACTGTTAATCTTGTTCTATCATAAAAAGGTTCCTTTTTCTGCATTAAGAAGTTTTAAAGTACATTTTCCCAATGAAGATAAGCATGAAGTGGATGTTTTTTTTCTTATCAATAACGACACCCCATTATTTATCGAATGTAAATCAGGTGAATTTAGGTCAACTATTGAAAAGTATCAAAAGTTAAGAAAGCGGATGGGGATTGATAAAGAAAACTTTACTATGTTGGTGCTTGGATTAAGTGATGAGCAGATAAAAGGCTTAACCAGTATGTATGATATAACCTTTGTCAATGAAAGTAATTTTATAGATTATTTTTCAGCTATGTTGTGAAACAACTATTTCTAGGTAACCTTATTGAATAACCGTTCACTTCCTCCTTTGAAAAAGGGGGGCTGAACGGTTACCTTATTGATTATCTGGAAATAATTATAAGAAAATTAGGAACTTAATCTTTCTTTTCTATTTCTGGTTCTGATTTCTTAATAATAGCCGCTAAACAATCCATTACGCTAATTGTGTAGTTACTATGGGCTTCTGCTAGCTCCTTTGGTGAGCCAAAAAGGTGGCGTAACTCTTCAAGCATTTTTTGCTTATCCTTAACGGAGCTCATTGATAACATTTTTGTGTATTTTTGATAGGTCTCCAGTCTAGTTGGGTCAAATGGAAAAACGCCTGGCATTTCTTTACTGGATAGGTCTACGACACACTCTGTCATTTGTTCTGGGTCAATATTGTAGTCTTTAAGGTCTTTTTCAGCTTGCATTTCTGTCAGTACAGCTTCTTTATAGGCCTCTTTGTCGGCGCAGGCCGTTAAAAATAGAGATGCTGTACAAATAAGTAATATTTTTTTCATAGATTAGTCTGTTTAAGTATAAGTAGTGGGGGTTATTTCTTTCATTGCTTGAGCGATCCATGCCTCAGCTTCAGAGT
>Ga0256840_1003300_pt1 | contig 13196 bp, 14 predicted proteins | sample 355202metaG_FD_185969 | JGI IMG/M metagenome (GOLD analysis project Ga0256840, IMG submission 185969) | Hydrothermal vent microbial communities from Mid Atlantic Ridge, Atlantic Ocean - 355-202 | ecosystem: Environmental > Aquatic > Marine > Hydrothermal vents | place: Atlantic Ocean: Mid...
GATCGGGGCCTCGGGCGCGCGCATTCTCAACACTTTACTTTTTGAAATGAAGCGCCGCGATGCAAAAAAAGGGCTGGCAACGCTCTGCATCGGTGGCGGTATGGGCGTCGCACTGTGCGTCGCGCGCGACTAGGGGAGGGATCAAAATGACAAGAGTAGCACTGGTAACAGGCGGGACCCGTGGCATCGGCGCGGCCATCGCGGTAGCGCTGAAAGAGAGCGGCGCAAGCGTGGCGGTGAGCTATGCGGGCAACGATGACGCCGCCACAGCTTTTACGGAAGAAACCGGCATCAAGGCCTATAAGTGGTCGGTCGCGGATTATGATGAATGCGTGGCGGGGATTGCTGAAGTGGAGGCCGAGCTTGGACCGGTTGATATTTTGGTGAACAACGCGGGCATCACGCGCGATGGCATGTTCCACAAGCTTACCCGAGAGGCGTGGCAGGCGGTGATTGACACCAATCTCAACGGCGTCTTCAACATGACCCACCCGATTTGGCCGGGTATGCGCAGCCGAAAATTTGGTCGCGTCATCAACATTTCGTCGATCAATGGGCAAAAGGGGCAGATGGGGCAGGTGAATTACTCCGCGTCAAAAGCGGGCGATATCGGCTTTACCAAAGCGCTGGCCCAAGAAGGGGCCTTTGCGGGCATCACCGTAAACGCGATTTGCCCGGGGTATATTGGCACCGAGATGGTGCGCGCCGTTCCTGAAAAGGTGCTGAACGAGAAGATCATCCCGCAAATTCCGGTGGGCCGCCTTGGCGAACCCGAAGAGATTGCGCGCTGCGTGGTGTTCTTGGCCTCGGATGACGCGGGTTTCATCACCGGCTCCACCCTCACCGCCAATGGCGGGCAATTTGTGGTGTGACAATCGGGCGGCCACGCGGTAAGAGTTGCGAAACCTAACCGCGAGGCCGCCATGAAAATCGGAATTTTGGAAACGGGGCACCTGTCCGACACGCTGAAAGCCAAATACGGCCGCTATCCGGCGTTTTTTCAGCGCTTGGTCGGGCCGCATTTGCCGGAAGCCGCGTTTTTCACTGTGGCCATTGTGGATGGCGAGGTCGCTGAAAGCCCGCAGCAAGCCGATGGCTGGATCATCACCGGATCCCGCAGCGGAGCTTATGAAAACGAGCCGTGGATTCCGCCACTGGAAACCTTTTTGCGCGACTGCCTTAAAGCGCATGTGCCGGTTGTTGGCATTTGCTTTGGCCACCAGATTTTGGCGCAGGCCATGGGTGGTGAAGTGGTGAATTCAGACAAAGGCTGGGGCGTGGGCTTGCATGATTACACCCTCACCGCGCGACCAAGCTGGATTGAGGGTATGGATACGGGCTTCACCATCCCCGCCATTCATCAGGACCAAGTAGCCAAAGCACCCGAAGGCGCGCAGGTGTTTGCGCAGTCAGACTTCTGCCCGATTGCAGGGCTGGTTTATGGCGACCCGGACAAACCCGATGCCTTCAGTATTCAGCCGCACCCTGAAATGAGCGCGGCGTTTGTGGCGGATATCGCAGAAGAGCGCTTGCAGCACATCATTCCCGCCGAGACCATGCAGCCAGCCCTAAAAACGCTCGCCAAGCCAGGCGACCAAGCCGCCTGGGGTAAGAGCATTGCAGGATTCTTTAGGCAGGCTACAGCTGGGCGCTGACCCGTGCAATTTCTTCTTTTAGTCGGAGTTTTGCCTTTTTCATCGCCCCGATCTCGATGGTGTCTGCGCTCGGGTGGCGCTGGGTTTGCTCGATCTGGTTTTCCAGCTTCTCGTGTTTTCTCTGTAGTTCGTTCAGATGAGAGTTCAGATTCATCGGTAGCCTCCAGTTAGGTGTTTCCTTATTGTTAATACATATGAGTTGATCACAGAATTTCAATTCTGTCACGCAATCTTCACAGTATCTTTACAAAGCTAGCGGCCAGAAATGAACAAACCCTTACCATCTCGCAAGATTTCGCGCGCGGTTTGGCTAAAATCGTCCCCGTCTGCACCGTGGCTTTCGCCGCTATGCAGCACCAGCGGCGCGCAGAGGGTTAGCGGCCCCGCAGCCCCTTTGCGCGCCTGCACGATCACCCGCCGCGCAGCACGGCCGGTGCGGGCGGCCAGCGGTAAAATGTGAATATCGCCTGCCTTGCCAAGCCCGCTCAAAATATCGGACAGGCGCTCAGCTCTGTGAATTATCGTGATCCATCCCAATGGCTTAAGGCGCTTCATACCGGCGGCAAGCCAGCTTTCCAGCACGGCATCGCCCTCCAAAAACGCCGTTGCCTTCCCTGCGTTTTTCGGTGCCGAATGGCGTGCCGATTCAAAAAACGGCGGATTCATCATCACATGATCAAAGCTTTGCGCGCGCAGCGTGGCGGGCATATCCGCAAGGTCGCCCTGTACAATTTTCGCCACCAAGCCGTTGCGCGCCATGTTTTGCACCGCCAGATCGGCGTACTCCTGCTGAAGCTCTACCCCCGTGGCCCGCACCGGCACACGGTGCCGCAGGCAGGCCAGCGCGACCCCTGCCCCGCAGCCTAGTTCCAGCACCGTTTCGCCTGCCTTTGCCGGCACAGCGGCGGCCAGAAACACCGGATCTGTCGCCGCGCGATAACCGTTGCGCGGCTGCAGCATCTGTAAACGCCCATCCAAAAAACCGTCATCTGTCATCGGGCAACCCGTTATCTATACCGTTATCACGCAGCACTGCCGCCGCCACAAAGGCATCGCCCTCAGCGACCATCAAGCGGCGCGGAAAAACCCCGATAGAACCCTCAAGCACCGCCATATTTTCGCCGAGCACAAAGCAGCGAATTCCCTCGCCTTTTAGCAATGCGGTGGCAAATGTGACATCAAGCGCCTCGGTTGTGCGTAAAATCTCTTTCATTCGGTTACGTTATCGGGCAAAACTAGGGGCGTCGAGGGGCAATGCAGCCTCAGCTGAATTCGAGAGTAAACATGGCCCCTTTTGAGTATTTACAGGCACTGGTCGCGCAAGATATGGACGCGGTCAACACCCTGATTCGCACACGCATGACATCAGAACACGCGCCGCGTATTCCGGAAGTGACCGCGCATTTGGTCGAAGCCGGCGGCAAGCGCTTGCGCCCGTTGCTGACACTGGCCGCCGCCAATATGTGCGGCTATCAAGGCACCCACCACCAGCTTTTGGCGGCCACGGTTGAGTTCATCCACACCGCCACGCTGCTGCATGATGACGTGGTGGATGAAAGCGACAAACGGCGGGGGCGGCCCACCGCTAACCTGCTCTGGGACAATAAATCAAGCGTTTTGGTGGGCGATTACCTGTTTTCTCGCTCGTTCCAACTGATGGTGGAAACCGGCAATATGAAGGCGCTTGGTATTCTGGCCAACGCCTCCGCCGTAATCGCCGAGGGCGAGGTGCTACAACTGAGTGCCGCGCAGGATTTAGGCACCACAGAGGCGGTTTACCTGCAAGTCGTGCGCGGCAAAACCGCCGCGCTGTTTGCCGCTGCCTGCGAAGTGGGTGCCGTAATCGCGGACGCGCCCGCCGCCCATGCCAAGGCACTATTCGCTTACGGTGATGCACTCGGCGTGGCCTTCCAGATCGTCGATGACCTGCTGGATTTCGGCGGCACCAGTGCCAGTTTGGGTAAAAATGTTGGAGATGATTTTCGCGAGCGCAAACTGACCATGCCGATTATTCTGGCCGTCGCCAAAGCCAATGCCGAGGAGCGGGCCTTTTGGCAACGCACCATCGAAAAGGGCGACCAACGCGAAGATGACCTCGCCCACGCCTTACGGCTAATGGACAATCACGGCACGCTAACCCAGACCCGCGCCAAAGCGCTGGATTGGGCCGATGACGCCCGCAAAGCCCTGGCCCCGCTGCCAGACTCAGAACTAAAAACCGTGCTGGCCGACCTTGCCGGTTTTGTGGTGTCACGGGTCGTTTAAGCCCCGAGCCACACGCTCCGTTGAGACCACGGAGGGGGCTTGTTCCCAGACGGGTGCCAACCCTTGATATTGAAAGATTTTAGATGTTCAGACCCCGGCCTTGCCAAAAACTTAACGCAACAGGAATCGAAATATCGCAGATCTAATTACCTCGAAATATAAGCCCGAATTTCCATGGTAGACCGGCAAAGCTGGCCATCATACGCCACAGGCTCGCAGCCCTAGCGTAGTCGCTCAACTTTAGGCTGGAAAACCCCTCTAAAAATGACCACGACCATTTGGCCTCCGAATTCACCACACGTCACACAACCCGTTAAACTTTCGCCGCCACAACCCACCATTCAGGCTGCGCTCGCCTGAGCCGCGCCGCTGCCTGCTCGGCTTGCTCCACCGTTTCAAACAGCCCAAAGCAGGTGCCGCCGGAACCGGACATTCGGGCGCAGGCGCAGGCGGGCTCCGCGGCGAGTGCGGTGAGCACCTGTGAAATTGGCGGGCAAATCTTGATGGCTGCGGGCTGCATATCGTTGCGATGCGCCGCGATAAACGCAAAAAATTCTGCCGCAGAAAGCCCCGCGGGCACCGCCAGCCCCGCAGAATTATCCACATGGGTCAGCGCGCCAAAAACTGCGGCAGTCGAGACCGGCGCACCGCAATTTGCCAGCACAATCCCAAAGCTGGGCAGCGGCGGCAGGAGGGTCAGGCGCTCGCCGATCCCCTGCATTCGCAGGGGTTTGGACAATAGGCAGGCAGGCACATCGGCCCCCAGCGCGGTTGCATCGGGCAGCGGCCCATCGGCAAGCAGGCGCAGGGTGGCAGCAGCATCTGCCGAGCCGCCGCCAATGCCGCTGGCCACGGGGAGGTTTTTTTCGAGGGCAATATCGGCAGGTTTGCCAAGCAACTCCGCCGCGCGGGTGATGAGGTTATCCTCGGTCGACAGCCCCGCCGCGAAGGGGCCTGAAATACGCAGCCCCTTGCCCCCGCGCCGCAACATATCGCCGACTTCTGGAAAAACCACAATGGAATCAAGGAGGTGGTAGCCGTCTGCCCGCTTTCCGGTAATATGCAGGCTAAGGTTAACCTTCGCCCGCGCCAGCTCACTCATCGGCCAACACAGCATCTAGCCCGCGGGCGAGTTTATCGCGTATCCGTGCAGCCTCGCCCTCTTCGGGGCCATAAGACTGTGCCCGCCGCCACTGGAAACGGGCCTCGCGCTTGCGGCCTACCATCCAGAGCACATCGCCGTAATGGTCGCTCAAAATCGGGTCGATGGGCAGGAGTTTTACCGCAATTTCCATCGCAGCTTCGGCCTCCTCATAACGGCCAAGGCGGTAATACGCCCAGCCGAGGCTGTCGGCGATTGCACCGCTTTGCGGGTTGGCGGCGGCAGCGGTTTCGATCATGCCCAAGGCTTCGTCGAGCTTCACCCCTTGGTCGACCAGCGAGTATCCAAGGTAGTTGAGCACATCTGCTTGGTCAGGGTTGAGCGCCAGCGCGCGGCGGAAATCGGTCTCGGCAGCGGGCCAATTATCGGCGCGATGCTCGGTCACGGCACGGGCGTAATAAAGCTGCCATGCGGCGCGAATATCGGGTGCCGGAAGCAGGTCTATGGCTGTAGTATAGGCCCTGCGCGCGCCCGCGAGGTCACCATTTTGGCGGAGCACATCGCCGAGGGTTTTCCAGAGCGAAATCCCCTCGGGTTTAAGCTCAACCGCGGCGCGCAGGGTGGCGATGGCGCCGTCAAGGTCGCCCTGCGCGCGCAGGGTAAGCGCCCGCCCCGTTTTGGCATTGAGCGCCAGCGGGGCTGTGGCCGGCACGGCATCATAGGCCGCCAGCGCCAAGTCATATTGCCCCTGCGTGGTGAGAAGATCACCTATCAGCAGCAGCGCGTCGGCATTATTGGGCTGCAAGGCGGATGCCAGCCGCGCATAAAGCAGCGCTAGGCGGGCGCTGCCATCGGTGCCGAGCGCATCGGCCAGCACGAAAAAAGTTTCTGCGGGGCCGTCTTTGGGGGCGTGGATGCGGTCAAAAACCACGTCTTCGCCGGCGGCCAAGCGCGCCCGCAGCGCATCGGATTCCCGATCAGTAAAGCTGCGGCCCGGGCCGTTTACCATAAAAGCCAGCGCCTCGTCTGGCTGGTCGAGGGCGGCCATAATTTGCGCGTGAGAAAGCACAGCCCCACGGTTTACATAGGCACCGCCCGCAGCAAACACGGCGTTGGCCGCCGCGAGATCACCAGCATAGGCAAGCACCAAAGCCTTGTTATAAAGGCCGAAAGACGTGATTGCCGCATTATCACTGGCGGTGGTCAGGGTGGTTATACCCGCCTCGGCCTCGCCGAGGGCCACCTGCGCCCAACCGGTGAGCATTTGGGTGAGCAGTGGGTTTATTTCAAAATCGGAATCCGACAAAAGCTCGAGCGCAGCGCTGTAATCCTCGCGCATGAAGGCGCCGGTGATCATCACGGTATGGGCGTATTCATCGGTAAAACCGGCAGCGGCCATGCGGCGGGCGATGGCCTCGGCGGCGGGCATATCGCCCATGGCCAGATAAGCAAACAGCGCGCCTTGCATCACGTAGCCATTATCCGGCTCGGCGATCAGCGCTTGGGTGTAGTAATAGGCGGCTTGCTGGTAATCACTGGCCACATTGGCCGATTTCGCCGCCAAAAACGCGCCGGCAAAGCCCTCGGCATGGGCCATGGGCAAGGTAGAAAGCGCCAGCGTCGCCGCCAATGACAAGGTTTTCAGCAATTCAGGCATGGTCTACTCCGCGTTGTTTATCCCAAGATAGGCAGGGCGCGGGCGAAGTGCAATCAGCCAAACGAGCTTGTGATCATAAATGCCTACATATTCGGGTAATTCGGCCCCTCGCCCCCTTGCGGGCAGGCCCACGTAATGTTGCCGCTCGGGTCTTTAATATCGCAGGTTTTGCAGTGCACGCAGTTTTGAGCGTTGATTTGAAAGCGAGGATTGCCACCATCATCATCGCGGATAATTTCGTAAACGCCTGCGGGGCAGTAAAGCTGGGCAGGCTCACCGTATTCCGGCAGGTTCACGCGAATCGGCAGGTCGGGGTCGGCCAGTTTCAAGTGGCACGGCTCGTCTTCGGCATGATTAGTGGCGGAGAAGCTGACATTGGTCAGGCGGTCAAAGCTCAGCACACCATCGGGGCGAGGGTAGTCGATGACTGGATGGTCGGCGGCTTTACCTGTAGAATCAGCATCGTTTTTGCCGTGCTTCAAAGTGCCGAGCGGGTTGAATTTAAAGATATTGGCCACCCACATATCAAAGCCGCCAAAAATCAGGCCACCCAGCGGGCCAAAACGGCCATTTAGCGGGGCAACATTGCGCACGGGCTTCAGGTCTTTGCCGATCGGGCCTTCGCGCAGCTCGGTATCGTAATCCGCAAGCTCATCCCCCGCGCGGCCAGCAGCCATGGCTTTATGCGCGGATTCGGCGGCGGCAATGCCCGAGAGCATGGCATTGTGGTTGCCCTTAATGCGCGGCAGGTTGACCAGCCCCGCAGAGCAACCAAGCAACGCACCGCCCGGAAAGCAGGATTTAGGGATCGACTGAAAACCGCCTTTGGTAACCACCCGCGCGCCGTAGGCCACGCGTTTGCCGCCCTTGAGCACCTCGGAAATCATCGGGTGGTGCTTCCAGCGCTGGAACTCGTTATAGGGCGAAAGATGCGGGTTTTTATAGTTGAGATCAACAATGTAACCAACATAAACCTGATTGTTTTCAAGGTGATACATAAAAGCGCCACCACCCGCCTTCCAGCCCAGCGGCCAGCCCATAGTATGTGTGACTTCACCCTCGTTATGGTTTTCGGGCAGCACATCCCAGATTTCCTTAATCCCGAGGCCGAATTTGGGCACATCCGAGCCGCTATCCAGCCCGAACTTGGCGATCACCTGCTTGGAGAGCGACCCCCGCGCGCCTTCCGACAGAAATACATATTTGCCATTCAGCACCATGCCCGGCTCGTAATGCGGCCCCTGCGTGCCGTCAGCGTTCAGCCCGAATTCGCCCGCCACCACGCCTTTCAGCGCACCATCTTCGCCGTAAACCAGCTCGGAACAGGACATGCCGGGGAAAATCTCTACGCCCAGCGCCTCGGCTTGCTCCGCCATCCAGCGGGTCACGTTGGCCATAGAAACAATGTATTTTCCGTGGTTGTTCATCAAGGGCGGCATCAGAAAATTCGGGATGCGAATGCCGCCGCCTGCGCCCAGCATCAGAAAGCGGTCCCTCGAAACCTTGGTTTTAATAGGCGCGCCCTTCTCGGCCCAATCGGGCATCAGAGCCTCCAGCCCGCTTATATCCAGCACCGCGCCGGAAAGGATATGCGCCCCCACTTCGGAGCCTTTTTCCAGCACCACAACATTAAGGCCCGCATCCAGCTGCTTAAGGCGGATGGCGGCTGAAAGCCCTGCCGGCCCCGCCCCCACAATCACCACATCATAATCCATCGCTTCGCGTTCAATCTCGGCCATGCCAACCCCCAAATGTTGCGTCGCAATATGTATTGCAGGAGTTTACGCGCGCGTCAACAATGACACGGCGTCATATTGCCCAAAAACGTCTCCTTTCAAGCAATCCCGCAACTATCCCTTGCCGATTTCCTCTGCCCCCCATAATAATCACGGTTAAAGCCCCGAAAGCGCGGGCACCGAACGGAGTTAAACCATTGGAAAAAATCCACCTTACATCCACAGGGCAGGCCCGCCTTGAAGTCGAGGCCCGCGAGCTGAAAACCGTGCGCCGCCCGCAGGTAATCAAAGACATCGCCGAGGCCCGCGCCCATGGTGACCTGTCTGAAAACGCCGAATATCATGCGGCCCGCGAGGAGCAAAGCCACATTGAGGGCCGGATTAAAGAGCTGGAAGCGGTGCTGAGCCTTGCCGAAATTATTGACGTCACCAAGCTTTCCGGCACCGTGAAATTCGGGGCCACGGTCGAGCTGGCTGACGAGGACACCGACGAGGAAATCACCTATCAGATCGTGGGGCCGCACGAGGCCAATATCGACCAAGGCCTGCTCAACCTGCAATCGCCACTGGCACGGGCATTGATTGGCAAGGAAGAAGGCGATAGCGTAGAGGTGCGCACCCCCGGGGGTGTGAAAAGTTACGAGGTTTTGAGCGTAAAATTCATTTAATTCCATAGGAGGCAGCACCAGATGAACAGCCTTGGCGGCAGCTTTGGACCCAGCGCAGTAGAGGGGCGAGAGCCTTTTATTGCCACTGTTTTCAGTGCCTTATGGCTGATCGGCCTTGCTGCCTATGCGGCTGGCTATTTCGGGCTGATCGGTGAGGGCGTAGAGCCGCAAGGGCCGGTCTCGCTTGAGGTGATGATCTTTACCTTCGCCGCTATTTTGCCCATCGCACTGGTCTGGATCGGGGTGCTTTTGCTGCGGCGGTTGTCCGAAGTGCAGCGCGATGCGCGGGATCTCGCCGCCCAAATCAAGCGCTTTCAGGTTGGCCCAGCGGGCAATGCGGCGGCGCGCGTTACCCCTGCCCCCAAAGGCGATGCCGAAACCAATGCCAAGCTCGCCGCCTTGAGCGCACAAATGCAGCAGGTTGAAAAGGCGCTGGTCGCTATTCTGGCCGCCAAGCCCGAGCCGGAAGCCCCCTCCACAGCCGAGGCCCCCGTTGAAGAAGAGCCGCAAGCGCCGAGTGCGCCGTCTCACCCGCAAGGTGGCCTGAACTGGGATGAGCTGCTGCACGCGCTCAATTTTCCGTCTGATGAACAAGACCGCGACGGCTTCCGCGCCCTGCGCATTGCCATGGGGCACCGCGCCACCTCGCAATGCCTGCGCGCTGCCGAGGATATTATGAACCTAATGTCCCAAGACGGCATTTACACCGATGACCTCTCCCCCGTGATCGCCCCCGCCGCCCTGTGGCGGCAGTTTTCGGATGGGGCACGCGGCGACGAAGTGGCCGCGGTCGGCGGGATTCACGACGCCGCCGCCATATCAAAAATTCGCACACGTATGCGATCAGATCCGATCTTCCGCGATGCAGCCCTGCATTTTCAGCGCCAGTTTGACACCACCCTACGAGAGTTTTGCACCCACGGCTCCGACGCACAAATCGAGCGGCTGGCCAACACCCGCACAGGCCGGACCTTTATGTTGCTCGGGCGGGTTAGCGGCATGTTTGGCTAAGTGGGTATAGCCCTGTTCAATAGGCCGAAAACGGAGTGAAGCGCACAGGGTCGCCGGGGTGCACCTGCATGGCTTCATCGGGTAATTCCACAAATCCTTCCGCCCAGGCCAGCCCAGAAATGCGGCCCGAGCCTTCGGAGGCAAACACCTCGACGGTGCCATCAGGCCGCCGCCGCGCCCGTAAATACTCTCGCCTTCCGGCTTTTTTGCGCTTGCTAAAGGCGGCAGGCAGCAGCATAGGCTGTGGTAACTGCCAGCCCTGCCCCTGCAAGGTGCCCAGCGCGGGGCGCGCAAAAATCAGCGCGGTGGTAAAGGCCGCCACGGGGTTGCCCGGCAGGCCAAAAACCGGCAGGCCTTGCCACATAGCCAGCGCCAAAGGGCGGCCCGGTTTGATAGCCACCCGCCACAGCGCAAGCTGGCCTTTATCCGCCAGCACGGCAGACATATGGTCCTCATCCCCCGCAGATGCCCCGCCCGAGGTGAGCAGCGCATCACAGCTTGCCGCCGCCTTATCCAGCGCCGCCTCCACTGCCGCGCGGTCATCTGGGGCCACGCCGAGATCTACCGCCTCAAAGCCCCAGCCTTGTAGCAGGGCCAGCAGCATCGGGCGGTTGGCGTCATAAATCTGGTGGGCAGTGGCGGCCTCGAAGGGTTGGCGCAGCTCATCCCCCGTAGATAGCACCCCGACCCGCAGGCGCTTGTAAACCGGCACTTCGGCCACGCCGAGCGCCACCAGCAGGCCCAGCTCTTGCGGCCCCAAGCGGGTGCCCGCCGCCAGCGCCTCGGCACCGGCCATAATATCTTCGCCCATCGCGCGGCAATTTGCCCCCGCCTTAAGCCCCGCCTCAAAGTGCAGCACCTCGCCCTCAACGCGCACATCTTCCTGCATGATCACCGTATCCACCCCCGCAGGCAAGGACGCCCCCGTGAGAATACGCACCGCCTGCCCTTTTGGCAGCGCGCCCTCAAACGGCGCGCCCGCCGCCGAGCGCCCCTGCGCCAGAGGCAAGGCCTGCGCCCCCGTGCCCAGCGCCGCAAAGGCAAAGCCGTAGCCATCAACCGCCGCATTGGCATAGGGCGGATTGGCGCGCTTGGCCGCCACGGCCTCGGCCAGCACCCGCCCGGAGGCTTCGGTCACGGGGAGGGTTTCGGCCTGCATAACACAATGCATTCTAGATTCCAGGTGGGCAAGTGCCTCGGATACAGGGGTCCAGCGCGTGCCTGCGGGGAGGGCAAAACAGTCATCCTTAAGGCGTGGTGGCTTAGGCAAGGCCGGCCTCTTTCAGCACAAAATCGGCGATGGTTGGAATGTCGTTAATATCCAGAACAGGCACCGCAAGCCCGCCCAGATCATGCCCCGCCGCCACGGCTTTTATGCTCGGATCCTTAAGGGCTATCAGCGGGCGGTCGGGCTTGACCGAAGCCTCGATTTTAGCGTGGGCATTTTGCTTGAACCCCTCGATCAGCACCAGATCAACGGGGCTGAGCTTGGCCAACAGCTCATCCACCGATGGCTCGGCGGCGCCTCGCAGTTCGTGCATAATGGCCCAGCGATAGGCCGAGGCCAAAATCACCTCGCCCGCCCCTGCCGCGCGGTGGCGAAAGCTGTCTTTGCCGGGCTGGTCTACATCAACCGAATGATGCGCATGTTTGATGGTCGAAACCGTAACCCCGCGCCCCGTTATCTCTTCGACCAGCCGCTCGGTGAGGGTGGTTTTGCCGCTGTTTTTCCAGCCGGTTATGCCGAAAACCTTCATATTAACCCTTCTGCGCGCGCCATATCTGCGGGCGTGTTGATGTTGAAAAACGGATCATCTCCGAAGCCGTGAAACACGATGGACGCGCAGCCCAGCGGCTCGACCCATTGGATAACCTTGCGCAGCCCCGCCTGCAAGGCCGCACGCAGGTTTTCCCGGTCCGCCACATCATAAAGCGCAAAGGTGGGCTGGCGGAAAAAGCCGCCATCGGGGCGAGGGCTATGCACCATGGCCATGCTTTGCCCTGCGGCCTCACAGGCAAAACGCAAGCCGGTTACGAGCCGGGGCGGAAAGAACGGGCTATCGGCCGCAACGCTGACAATGTGGGAATGGCCCTGCGCGGCGGCCCAATCCATGCCCGCCAGCACCCCGGCCAGCGGGCCAGCAAAGCCTGCAATGCTATCAGGCAGCACCGGCAGGCCGAACGGCGCGAATCGGGCGGGGTCACCATTGGCGCTGAGCACCACGGCCTCAACCTGCGGGGAAATGCGGCTGATCACACGGGCCAGCATAGGCTGCTCGCCCAACGGCAGCAGGCATTTATCGCCGCCCCCCATGCGGCTGGATTGCCCGCCCGCCAGCACCACCGCGGCAATGCGGGCCTGCGGGCTAGAGGGCTTGAGGCGGGGCGCTTGTTGGGTCATTGATCAAAACTCGTGATTTCTGTTTCAGCCCGTTGGGCGCTATAGGGAGGGTGCAACGAAGCGAGGAGGATGTCCAGCATGGGCAGCGCATATTGGCAAGGTTTTCGGGCGGGCGCGCCCTTTGTGCTGGTGGTGGCTCCGTTCGGGCTGCTTTTCGGCGTGGTGGCGACCGAGGCGGGCATGAACCTATGGCAAACCATGGCGATGACGGTGCTGGTGATCGCGGGTGCCTCCCAATTTGCCGCCGTGCAGTTGCTATCAGACCACGCGCCGGTGCTGGTGGCAGTGCTCACAGGGCTGGCGGTGAATATGCGCATGGCGATGTATTCAGCCTCGCTCGCCCCGCATTTGGGCAAGGCGGGCTTGGGGATGCGGGCCTTGGTGGCGTATTTTCTGGTGGACCAAAGCTATGCGGTTTCGGTCGCGGAATATGAGCGCCGGCCCGCACGGCCTTTGCCGGAAAAACTGGCCTTTTTCTTTGGCTCAATGACCACGATCGCCCCGCTGTGGTATGGCTTTACGCTGGTGGGCGCTGTCGCAGGCGCGGCCATTCCCCCCGCCTATGCACTGGATTTCGCGGTGCCAATCACCTTCATCGCCATCGTCGCGCCCTCATTACGCAGCCTGCCCCATATCGCGGCGGCATTTGTATCGGTTGCCGTAGCTTTGGCGCTGGCATGGATGCCCTATAATGGCGGGTT
>Ga0256840_1003302_pt1 | contig 13193 bp, 13 predicted proteins | sample 355202metaG_FD_185969 | JGI IMG/M metagenome (GOLD analysis project Ga0256840, IMG submission 185969) | Hydrothermal vent microbial communities from Mid Atlantic Ridge, Atlantic Ocean - 355-202 | ecosystem: Environmental > Aquatic > Marine > Hydrothermal vents | place: Atlantic Ocean: Mid...
AGCTTTAAATATTTTAATAAAATCTTCTAAAGGTTCTAAAACGTTTGATCTTCTAAGTAATCCTGAACGTATACTTAATAAGATATTGTTAATAGATTTAAATTTATACCCTTTTGGAATAATTAATATAGGCAGTTCAGTTTGTTTTACTAATCCGCCTGTTATTCTTCCTAGATAAACAGATGAATCAGCCGCGCTATTTTTTGCTGATGCAATTATTAAATCAACGTTTAAAAGTGTAGCAACTCTATTAATACTGTCAACAACCTGACCCTTAACTGTTTTTGAAATAATTTCAATTCCTTTTTTATCAACATTTGCTAAAACATGAGCTAATTCTTCTTCACTATCTCTTTCTAAAAGTTCATTCATATTTTTTAATACACCTGCAACTTTAGTAGTTCCAAAAACTTGAATCACATAAATTTTAGCATTAACCTTTGAAGCAAAATCTATAGCATACTGTAATGTGTAAATTGCTTTTTCAGAATCTCCTAAAGGAACTAGTATTGATTTCATAAAAATAGTATTAAAGTAATTTTTCAAAACAAATATAAAAAAAGCTTTATAGCAATTGCTATAAAGCTTTAAAATATTATTATTTTAATTAATACCTGTAATAATCTGGTTTAAAAGGCCCTTCAACTTTAACACCTATATAAGCTGCTTGGTCTTCACGTAATGTTTCTAATTCAACACCTATTTTGGCTAAATGTAAACGGGCTACTTTTTCATCTAAGTGTTTAGGTAACATATAAACCTTATTTTCATAAGCTTCTCTATTATTCCATAATTCTAACTGAGCTAACGTTTGGTTTGTAAAAGAGTTACTCATTACAAAACTAGGATGTCCTGTAGCACAACCTAAATTAACCAATCGTCCTTCTGCCAAAATAATAATTTCTTTATCTCCAATAGTATACTTATCAACTTGCGGTTTTATTTCAACTTTGGTACTTCCATAATTTTCGTTCAACCAAGCCATATCTAACTCATTATCAAAATGTCCAATATTACAAACAATGGTTTTATCTTTCATTTTCTCAAAATGTTGTGCCTGAACAATATCTTTATTTCCGGTAGTCGTAATAACAATATCAGCATTGCCAACAACACTGTCTAATTTTTTTACCTCAAAACCATCCATTGCAGCTTGTAAAGCACAAATTGGATCTATTTCTGTAACGGTTACAATAGCTCCTGTTCCTTTAAACGATGCAGCAGTACCTTTTCCAACATCTCCATAGCCACAAACTACAACTCTTTTTCCTGCCAGCATAATATCAGTAGCTCTTCTAATTGCATCAACAGCACTTTCTCTACATCCATATTTATTATCAAATTTAGATTTCGTAACAGAATCATTTACATTAATAGCTGGAATTGGCAATGTTCCTGCAATTACTCTATCGTATAAACGATGAACTCCTGTTGTGGTTTCTTCTGATAATCCATTAATTCCTTTTGCCAATTCTGGATATTTATCCAATACCATATTGGTTAAATCTCCTCCATCATCTAAAATTAAATTTAACGGTTTTTTATCTTCTCCAAAAAATAATGTTTGTTCAATACACCAATCAAATTCTTCTTCATTCATTCCTTTCCAAGCATAAACTGAAACTCCAGCAGCTGCAATTGCCGCAGCGGCCTGATCTTGTGTAGAAAATATATTACATGAGCTCCAAGTAACTTCAGCTCCTAAATCAACCAAGGTTTCAATCAAAACTGCTGTTTGAATTGTCATATGCAAGCAACCTGCTATTCTGGCTCCTTTTAGAGGTTTCTTCCCTTTATATTCTTCTCTTAAACTCATTAGCCCAGGCATTTCAGCTTCAGCTAATTCAATTTCTTTACGCCCCCAATCTGCTAAATTTATATCTTTTACTTTATATTTTACGTAAGTTGGTGTTTCTGTACTCATATTTATTAAATTTGTCTTTTATTTAAAATCAACTAAAATTAGTTTGTTGATTTTGCAAAAGTACAAAATACCTTTGAGATTATAAATGCCTTTATTCAAAACCATTAAGCCAACTAATAATTCTTCAATATTCATATGGAAAATTGAAGAATCTTTTGATGAATTACTAGAAAATACGGATTTAACTGATAACAGTAAAGAAAGGTTGTTTTCTATGAAATCTGAATTGCACCAGCGCGGATTTTTAAGTGTACGTCATTTACTAAAAGAAGCAGGATATTCAGACTTTGATTTATATTATAATGGAAATGGCAAACCTCATTTAACTGACAATAAATATATTTCCATAACACATTCTTTTATTTTTTCAGCCATTATTATTAGTGATAGAGAGGTTGGAATTGACATTGAAAAAAATAGAGAAAAAATAAAAATTATTCAACATAAATTTGTCAATTTTGAACGAGGGTTTATTCATAAAGATGATGATTATATTGAACAACTAACCGTAATTTGGGGAGCTAAAGAATCTCTTTATAAAATTTATCCATATGGTGGTTTAACCTTTAAAAATGATATTGATATTAACCCTTTTCAAATTTCTGATAAAAAAACCACAGGCTATATCAAAGTAAAAGATTGGTGCAAAAAATATGACATTCGCTTCGAACAACTTGAAAATTTTACTCTTGTTTATGCTTTAGCCCCCAATAAAGATGACTGAATCTATTTTAGCATACATACAAAAATCCTCAAAGAAAGGTAAAAAAATATTAGCTGTTTTATTAGACCCCGATAAAACTTCACTACAGAAAATTCCTTCAATTTTAAAAAGAATAGAGAAACTAAATGCCAATTTTATATTTGTTGGTGGAAGTTTTGTAAAAAATGGGACTACAGATTTATTTGTAAAAAAATTGAAAAACCATACTAAAACACCTATTGTAATATTTCCTGGAGATTATTCTCAGGTAACTAACAACGCTGATGCTTTATTATTTTTATCGTTACTTTCTGGTAGAAATCCAGAATATTTAATTGAACAACAAATAAAATCTGTTCCATACCTGAAAAATTCAACGCTAGAAATTATACCTACTGGTTACATTTTAATTGATGGAGGCACACATTCATCTGTATTAAAAATTAGTAATACAACACCTATTCCCCAAGAAGATACTGAATTGGTTATTGCAACCGCAATTGCTGGGATGTACAAAGGAAAACAATTAATATATTTAGAAGCTGGAAGCGGAGCCAGAAATCCTGTAAATTTAGATCTAATTAGAAAAGTAAAACAACAAATTTCAATTCCTTTAATTGTAGGTGGAGGCATAAAATCTACTCAGCAAATAAAAATGGCTTTTAATAGTGGTGCAGATATTGTTGTTGTTGGGAATGCTTTTGAAGACAACTTATTATGAATGATTTAATTAACTTTTTTACTGAGCCTTACCAAACTGCTAGCGCTTTAAATATTTTGTTAGAATTTATTGCTGCTCTATTTGGGGTAATTAGTGTTTTTTATGCAAAAAAAGAAAATATTTTAGTTTTCCCTACAGGAATTATTAGTACAGCTATATATGTTTATCTACTTTCTCAATGGAACCTTTACGGAGACTTAATTATTAATATTTATTATACAATAATGAGTTTGTACGGCTGGTATATGTGGAGTAAAATAATAGATAATAAACAGCATCACATACCAATATCTAAAACTAACAAAACAGATAAAATAAAAGCATTTGGTATTTTTGCTTTTACATCTATTTTTGTGATAGTTGTTTACAGGTATTACAACGTGATGCCAAACAATTTAGGTTTTAGTGATAGTATTAATTACGCCATTACAAAACTTACTTCGGGAAATTTAACTAACTTTAGGCAGGGAACACCTTATTTGGATACTTTTACCACTGGAATATTTTTTGCCGCAATGTGGCTAATGGCAAACAAAAAAATAGAAAATTGGATACTGTGGATTGCTGGTAATATTGCTTCTATTCCATTATATTTTGTAAAAGGATATGGCTTTACGGGAATTCAATACAGCATATTTTTAATTTTAGCAATACAAGGATATTTTACATGGAAGAAAAACTTAAACAACAAAAAACAAACATTATAAAAATTGTACTTTTTGGACCAGAAAGCACTGGAAAAACTACACTCTCAAAACAATTAGCTAGACATTATAATACTGTTTGGGCTCCAGAATTTGCTCGTGAATATTTACAAAACAAGTGGAATAACGAACGTAAAACATGTCAAAATTCAGATTTATTACCAATAGCTAGGGGTCAAATGGAGTTAGAAAATGATTTAGCCCAAAAAGCCGATAAAGTACTAATTTGTGATACAGATTTACTAGAAACCAAAGTATATTCAGAAGAATATTATGGAGGCTATGTGAATCCTAAATTAGAAAAAGCTGCAATACATAATACTTACGACTTATACTTGCTTACCTACATTGATACACCTTGGGAAAAAGATGATTTAAGAGACCGCCCCGAACTTCGTTTAGAAATGTTTAAGGCCTTTGAAGATGCTTTAATAAAATATAAGAGACCTTATATTTTATTAAAAGGAGATAAAAAAACTCGATTTGCAAAAGCTATAAAAAAAATTGATGAGATATTAAATTCAAAACAAAATTTACAAAGTTTTTCGGATAATTTAATTGATTTAGATTTACATTTTATGCATCAACAAAATGACGATTTCAACAATCAGATGTAAATGGATAATGACAAAATCATAAAAGAACTTAAATTTAAAGCCAATAGAAGCAGTGGAGCTGGAGGGCAACACGTAAACAAAGTTTCTTCAAAAATTGAATTATCTTTTGATATACAAAACTCCTCTGAACTTACAGATGAGGAACAACAATTATTATTAAAAAACTTAAAAACAAGGCTTACAAAGGAAAATATTTTGTTGTTACAGTGTGATGAAAGTAGAAGTCAGCATAAAAATAAAGAAATTGTTATAAAGCGTTTTTTACAACTTATTATTAAAGGTTTAAAGATTCCCAAAAAAAGAAAATCAACAAAACCTACCAAATCAAGTATCCAAAAGCGTTTAGAAAAAAAGAAAAAACAAGCACACAAGAAAGCACTTAGAAACAAACCTAAAATGTTGTAACAACTTTCTTTTTTATTTCTTCTCTACATAAACTAATTCCTGTAATTTTTCTGCTCCTTCAATTGCTTTTTGCAAAGACGTTACATATTTACTGTCTTCAGTAACTTTAATTAATGCCTCTATTGGAAATACTCCTGATTCTTTAATCCAATAAGATACCGCACTTAATGCAGCACCTTTTTTACCTCCAACCTTTAAAAAATCTTTGGTAATAAAAGAGTTATTACAATTAATTTTCGCATCAACATAAACCTTAGAGTCATCTGTAATTCTATTTTTAACCTTGTTCCAGCCATCTTCAGTTACTACCAAAACAGCATTAGGTTCTTCTAACCCCGTAAAATATATAGGTTTTTTTGATAAAATTACTTCAGCAACTGAAAAACCAGTTCCCACCGTAATAGGGTATTCTCCTTTCATTGTAGCGTACAAACCAGATAAAATTGCTGCTTGAGCTAACATTTTTGCTGAAGATTGTACTCCTCCTCCTGCAGACCCAGCAATAACAATACCTATACTATCATTTATTTTCGAAGTAAATTGAGGTGTTAAAATTTTTGATTTATCTAATAACGAGGTTGTATTCTGCTTAATACTTACACCTACAGAACGGTTATTGGTGAGCTTTTCTTCTGCAACAATATAATGTTTCATTTCTGAAATCTTTTTCATTCCATGGGATGTGCATAAACTAGATAATTCAACTAATGAAAATCCTGAAATGCTAATAGCTTCTTTAAGTACATCTGTAAAATTTGAAATATTGTTAACACGAACACTAAATGCTGCACCCGATTGATGTGCTAAGTTTACAACATCATACGGATCTGCATCATCATTACTATGCTTGTATTCTTTAAATTCATTAGTAGATAAACCACTCATTTGTCCACCTGTCATCCCGTAAAGTAAGTTGTTTATAACAACCAAAGTCATATCAATATTTCGTCGAGCAGCCTCCAAAATATGTTGCAAACCAATAGTTGCTCCTCCATCTCCTTGAATGACAACAACTTTTTTATTGGAATTGTCTAATCCTAATGTTACCCCAACACCCAAAGCAGGAGAACGCCCATGAAGACCATGAATAGTATGTGTAGCAAATAATGGATCTACCAATCCTGAACAACCTATATCACTAACTATAATAACATCTTTAGATCCATAGCCTAAATTTTCTAACGATTTAGAAATACTTTTAACACAAATACCATGTCCACATCCTGGACAAAAAGGCATCTTAGTATTGGTTAATATTTTTTCTACTGCTTCCATAAATTCGATTCTAATTAATTTACAATTTCTTCAATTTCTGAAGGTGTTAGCATGCTACCAAATTTAGTAGCCACTTTAACTTTAGAATTTTTTCGTTTACCAAAAATCATTTCTTTATATAAACCTGTCATATTTTCTTCAGCAAACGTAACTATTTTATAAGAGTCTATGATGTTGTAAATATTTTGTGAAATTGGCAATATGGTTTTTACTATTAACAATGAAACTTTTTTACCTTTCTTTCGTAATAAGTTAATAGCATCTCGAGAAGCATCTGCTGATACACCCCAAGTTACAATTAAATCATCAGCACCATCATCAGCATCAAGTTCAAAAAAAGAATATTCATTTATTCTCTCTTCTAATTTTTCACGAAGTCTCCAAGTATTAGCTAAACTTTCAGGTGTTCCTTTACGAATTAGCCCATCATTATCGTGTGTTGAGGCATTAAACCGTGTTTGATATTCATTATTCCCTAAAGGGTAAAATGTGGGTACCCTATCTTTACCTGCTTTATAAGGTTTATAGGGTGGTTCAACTACTTTTGGCGTTCTATTAATTTGCTCTAATGGTTCTAGTAAATTGATATTAAAACTTCTTTGAGTCATTACCAATTCCTTTGACGTTAAAATAATTACAGGTGTTCTAAATTCAATGGCCGTTTTTACTGCTTTATTTGAAAGTGTCCAAGCATCATTAAAGTTTGAAGGAGAAAATATAGGTAGTGGAAAACCACCAGAAATAATTCCATCTAAAAATTTTAAATCTCCTTGAGCTCCAGTTGTTGCAGACCCAGTACTTGGCCCTAACCTTTGCGTAATAACCAATACCATTGGCAGCTCCATCATATAAGCCATGTTTAATGTCTCGGTCATTAGTGCCAATCCGGGGAATGCTGTTGCTGTTACTGGGATTTTTCCTGCTGCCGAATAACCACACATCCATTGTAATACAGATATCTCGTCTGGACCAGCTAAAAATTCTGGGAAACGTTCTTTTGAATAACTGTAAAATAAATTGGAAGGAGTTATTGGATATCCTATAAACACATCTGCTCCGGATTGTACAAGTGCTTCTGTAATAATTCTTGAGGCATCAATCATGACATTTTTTGAGGGTTTATTTTTCAAAATATCACATTTTAAAGTTTGACCCTAAAGGTATTATACTTATTTTGAATACGCTCTTTTTTTTTGAAATTTTTATTTAAATTTAAACTCCTTGTAAAACAAAAATTAATGATACAATCTCCCTTTTATAATTTATCAAAAAAAGCAGAAAAAAAATTAACTGTTATACTGTCTATCTTTATTGTTGTTTTAATTTTTATTATGCATTATATAGATACTAAAATACAAAACGGAGTTACCACCAATGGAATTATTTCTTTTGAATTGGCTAAAGACTTATCTAAATCTATTTCTATTTTAAATTCTTGGAATATTTTATCAAAAATTTCAGTAGGAATAAGTTTAGGAGTTGATTTTTTATTTTTAATAATATATTCGCTCTTCATTTCTCTAATAATTCACAAGTTAAATGAGAAATTGTGGAAATATAAAAAAATGTATAGCTTAGGAATTGTATTGATATGGTGTATGTTTTTAGCTGCATTTTTTGATATAATTGAAAATATTGCTTTAATTAAATTATTGTTAGGTAACCTAAAACAACTATGGAGTAGTCTATCATATTATTTTGCCGTTGCTAAGTTTTCTTTACTAGCTTTTGGAATTTTATATATTATTGTAAATCTTCTTTTTATAATTTATCAAAAAATAGTTGGTAAATTCTCCTAAAACCAATTAAAAATTAAGTAATTTTACTCCATCTCAAAAGGGGTGCCATACAGGCTGAGATTAAACCCATTGAACCTGAACAGGTAATGCTGTTAAGGGATACTCAAAATAAAAAACTGAGTAACAAATTAAGTTAAACATCGATTAATTACCTCTTTTTAAATCGTTTTATTTTATATTAAATGAAACTATTTTTAAAACAGAACTTTAAAAAAGTAAAGCAACTAGTAGCTTTTTTAATTATTGCATTCTCAATAAATGCAAATGGACAAACATTATTTACGCTAACTGGAAAAGTTGTTGATGGAAATCAACCTCTATCTGGAGCTAGTATTCTAATTAAAGGAACTTCAAATGGTACAACTTCTGATTTACAAGGGAATTTTAAATTCCAATTAAAAAAAGGAAATTATACTTTGGTAATAAGTGTAATTAGTAATCCAAAAGAAATTACCGTTAATTTAAGCAGAAATAAAACTATCACCATAAACATGGCAGATAGTTTTGTGAATTTAGAAGAAGTATTAATAAGTGCTGTTCGGGTAAAAGAAACATCCCCTGTAACTCACAGTAATATCACTAAAAAAGAGTTAGCAAAACGAAATTTAGGGCAGGATATACCCATACTTTTAAATTATTTACCATCGGTAGTCACTACTTCTGATGCTGGTGCAGGAGTTGGATATACCGGAATTAGAGTTAGAGGAAGTGATGCTACCAGAGTTAACGTTACCATTAATGGAATTCCGTATAATGATGCTGAAAGTCAGGGAACATATTGGGTTAATTTACCCGATTTTGCTTCTTCAACTGAAAGCATACAATTGCAACGTGGTGTTGGAACGTCAACCAACGGTTCAGGTGCTTTTGGGGCTAGTTTAAATATTTTAACAGATGCAATTTCCGAAAATTCATACGGTGAAATTAGTAGTTCAATGGGGTCTTTTAACACCTCTAAAAATACAGTTAAATTTAGTACAGGTAAAATTAATAACCATATAGAATTTGCAGGACGGTTTTCTAAAATTGATTCTGATGGTTATATTGACAGGGCTTTTTCCAATCTTAAATCCTATTTTTTACAAGCTGCTTATGTTGATGATAACACATTAATTAAGGCTCTAACTTTTGGTGGAAAAGAAAAAACATACCAAGCTTGGTACGGTGTTACTAAAGACGAAATGGCAACATTGGGTAGAACTTACAACCCGTATTTTTATGATAATGAAACCGACAACTATCAACAAGATCATTTTCAATTACTTTGGAATCAAAAACTATCAAAAAATTGGAGTTCTAACATAGCTTTAAATTATACTAAAGGAAAAGGTTATTATGAACAATATAAAGCAAATCAAGATTTTGCTGATTACGATTTAGCACCTATAACTATTGGTAACGAAACTATTGATAAAACCGATTTAATTAGAAGAAGGTGGTTAGACAATGATTATTATGTTGCAAATGCAAATGCAACATATTTAAATAATGACTTAGAACTTATTTTTGGAACATCTATAAGTTATTATAGTGGAGGTCATTTTGGCGAAATTATTTGGGCACAATATACTGGTGATTCACAAATTAGAGAACGTTATTATGATAGTAACACCCAAAAAAATGATGCCAATATTTTTGGAAAATTAACGTATCAATTAACTGAGAAATGGACGCTATTTACTGATTTACAAGGACGCTTTGTAAAGTTTAAAACTAAGGGGTTAACTTCTGATAGAATTCCAATAAATATCTATAAAAATTACTCATTTTTCAACCCAAAAGCAGGTTTAACCTTTAAAATCAACAATGGTAATAGCATCTATTTTTCTGTTGCAAAAGCTACTAAAGAGCCCAACAGAAATGACTTTAAATACGGCGTAAGTACAGCTGAAAAACTAACTGATTTTGAACTTGGGTGGCGTTATAAATCAGAAAACGTAGCTGTAAACACCAATATTTATTACATGAAATACAAAGATCAATTGGTTTTAACAGGAGCTATTGATGATACTGGTGATTTTATAAGAGCAACAAGTGGTAAAAGTTACCGATTAGGATTGGAAATAGATGGAAAAATTAAACTTAATAATCAGTTTAGTTGGCAACCAAATATTGCTATAAGTAGTAATAAAAATCTTGATTTTGTAACTTCATGGAATGGAGAATTAGTGAGTTTAGGAAAAACCAATCTTTCATTTTCTCCAAATATAGTTGCAGGAAATTCATTTACTTATACACCAAATACAAAAATGTATATTTCTCTACTTTCAAAATATGTAGGAGAACAGTATATGGGAAATATTGATAACAAAAATTCAAAATTGGAACGTTATTTTGTAAACGATTTAAATTTTTCCTATGAAATTAAACCTAAAAAAATAATTAAATCTATAGTGTTTACAGCGTTGATAAATAATATTTTTAATGTTGAATATATTTCAAACGGATATTATTATACCTATGATGATACTTGGTCTGTACCAGGTGAAACCACCACTTTAGATGGAGCAGGGTATTATCCTCAAGCCACTAGAAATTTTTTGGTTGGAGCTACTCTAAAATTTTAAAAAAGAGGCTGTCTGAAAAGCAATTATACTTGTCATTTTGAACAAAGTGAAAAATATCAACATCTTGATATACAAGTGTTTAATTTCAAGGAGATTCTTCATTTACATTCAGAATGACACTTTTAGACAGCCTCTTTTTCATACTTCTATCCCTTTCATCATTTTATTCCAATATAAATAAGGCAATAAATATTTTTTTAGAATCCATAAACGCCAATGTTCTTTTGAAGAATCACTAATCATCAACGGGAATTCTTTTAATTTAGGATCTGGTTTAAACTCTTTTGAATAATCAAATTCTGCCAATACCATTTTCCCATAACCTGTAATTAATGGACAAGAAGAATATCCATCGTATATTTTAGTTGCCAACTTACTACTACTTAATAAATGTAAAATATTTCCAACAACTACAGGCACCTGTTTTCTTATCGCTGCTCCTGTTTTGGCAGTTGGCAGTTCACAAACATCTCCTACCCCAAAAATATTAGAATACTTTTTGTGTTGCATTGTTCCTGAATCAACAGATAACCAGCCTGATTCCGTAGCTAAAGGAGAATTTCTAATAAAATCTGGTGCTTGTTGTGGTGGTGCCAAATGCATCATATCAAAATGAATGCCTATTAAACCATCTTTTTCAATGGCTTTTATATCTTTATAATTATGCTGAATTTCTTTATCAACAACATCACCTTCTTTAGCTTTAATTACCACACAATCATTACCATCATCCGATTCTTTTAGAATTTCATACCAAGCAATTTGTTCTTTTGCATCAACTTTAACTAATTTATGATAAAACCGAACATTAATATCCTTTTTATCTATAACTTCCATTAATGTTTTGGCTACTTTTTTTACTGCAAAAATAACATTACCCGGCATTGCAAAAACAATATTTGTTTTATCTCTAACACCTATTTTAGTAAAATACTCATCGGCTAAATACATTATTTTTTGAGGAGCTCCCCCACACTTTATTGGAGTTGAGGGTTGTGTAAATAAAGCGGTGCCTCCTTTAAAGTTTTTAAGTACTTCCCATGTGTGATTAGGGTCTGTATAATTGCTACAAACTACGCCTTTATCCATCGCTTCTGATAAACCTTCTACTAAATCTGGAGCAATTTTTAACCCTGGAGCAACCACTAAATAATCGTACGTAAATTCATTCCCTTCTTTAGAAATAATTTTGTTGTTTTCTGGATCAAATTTATCGGCAAATTCTTTTATATGTTCAACTCCTTTTGGAATTAACGAATCCATAGATTTTGCTGTTTTTTCAAAATCATACGTATTTGCTCCAACTAAAGTCCATGCTGGTTGATAATAGTGTTTTTTTGCAGGATCTAATAATCCAATTTTAAGCGAATTGTTTTTTCGTTTTAACATAGATGCAACCATTATTCCGGCCGTACCACCTCCAATGACTAAAACTTGAAAATGTTTTGACATTCTTTTTAATTTTTTTAGTTAGTAATTTAGAAATTTTTAAAGGCAAAAATTACAATAAAAAAGCCTTCTTAAAGTGATTTAAATCACTTTAAGAAGGCTTAACTAATTTGATATTATTCTGCTACCATCCTTCCTGTGGCACAACTCACAAAAGATTTTGCTTTATGAATAATTGTATTGTCTCCTCCAACTTCTGGATAACCCATTGCAGATAATTTTTCTTTGACTGACTTTAAGACTTCTTCTTCTTTCGAAATAAAAGAAACTTTTGAAGTAACTACATCAATAGATACATTCTCAACCCCTTCTAATGAAAGTAATCCTTTTGTAATAGTGTTTGCGCAACCATTACATTTTAAATTTAATACTTCAATTGTTGTCATCAACTTATTTTTATTTATTAAGGGTAAATTTAATACTTTATGAATGTCCTCCAACAACAATTTTCATTACTTTTAAATTTAATCTAAAAAAGTTATAAACTTGAAAAATAAAAAACCTTCTCATAAATCTCACCATTTTTGTTGGTTCTGTTCCATATGAAATATTACTATAAGGAACTGTTTTCTCTGTCATACTATTTTTTTTTAACTATTCGTATTTTATTCTGGTATTAACCACCAAAAAGGTTTTGCTTTCGCTTTATATAAAAACATATAATGCATAAACAATTTCATCCAATGTCCAGCTGTACCTACAACCCCAACTGTATCTTTTATGTTTCTTCCCCATTTAGGGTATTTTTCCCAATCAGGCACAATAGGATTTACAGTCATAACAGCAGCTTGACCTTTAAATAATCCATATCCTGCAGATACAATACATGCTGCTCCCATATGTGCCATAGAAGCCTTATGCTTATGAATCATTTTACCTGTTTTAACTGCATGAATAATATTTTGCGCAACAATTTTACCTATTACGCCTGATGGCATTCCTGTTCTAGGTGGAGTTGGAAATATTTTTGTTCCGTTTGGACTTTGCATTGGTTTAGACATTCCGTGAGGTGGAGCAAATGCAATACCT
>Ga0256840_1003303_pt1 | contig 13188 bp, 9 predicted proteins | sample 355202metaG_FD_185969 | JGI IMG/M metagenome (GOLD analysis project Ga0256840, IMG submission 185969) | Hydrothermal vent microbial communities from Mid Atlantic Ridge, Atlantic Ocean - 355-202 | ecosystem: Environmental > Aquatic > Marine > Hydrothermal vents | place: Atlantic Ocean: Mid...
TAATCAAGCTGCCTATATAACAAGTGAGTGTTACACCAAAACAGTTGATAAAAACGGTATAAAACATAACCCTTGCTACGCTTGTCATATCAACTCGGTTGAACCAAACTATACAAATGATGAATCTTTGCAAGCTAGTTACGATTTTCCTGAATATGCTACTAAAAATCACTGGAGCAATCTTTTTAAAGATAGAACAAAAGAAGTAACCAAGATAAGCGATAAAGAGATACTAAAATATGTCAGAGAAGATAACTATAAAAATTTATCAAAAAGATTAAAGAGATTACCAAAAAGTTGGGATGTAAACAAAAACGGTAAATGGGACGGGTATAAGCCTGATTGTAACTACAACTTTGACAAAGATGGCTTTGACAGGGACAAAAACGGCAAGTTAACAGGTTGGGTTGCTTTTGCTTATCGTCCGTTTTTGGGAACTTTTTGGCCTACAAACGGTAGCACTGATGATGTTTTGATAAGGCTTCCTAAAAAATTTTGGAAAGATAAAGATGGAAAGATAGATAGAAAAATTTACAAAGCCAATCTAAATATCCTAAAAGAGCAGATGAGAGATAGTGCTGATAACTATAAAAAGTATTTTATAGGTTTGGCAAGTGATATAAGAGCAGTTCCTAGGCTTTATCCAAAAGGAACGGAGTTTTTGCATAGTGTCAGATATATAGATATAAAAAATGGCAAAGCTTGTATGGCAAAGAGGATGAAAGAGTTAAGGTATGCCAAAAAAGTCTCCTATCTGAACTACTCACAGCTAAAAGTGAAAGCCGGTCAGGATGCAAAGGATATGATAGACAATCCTGACGAACTTGAAGTCTTTAGGGTAGGTAACTCCGAGAGGGGATTGTACACTAAAAACGGATGGTTTTACGAGGGATTTATAGAGGATAAAAGAGGTGAACTTAGACCCCAAAACTATGAAGAGACGCTTTACTGTGTCGGTTGTCATAGCGGTATAGGAGCTACGACTGACTCAACTTTTGCGTTTCCGAGAATGGTAAAATGGAGATGGATGGGGGATTTTTCATTAAAAATAGCTGACAAAAACGGTGAATATAAAAAATATCTGCTAAACAATATGAGCGGAAATGAGTTTAGAGATAATGAGGAGGTTATACATAAATTTTTTACAAAAGATTTTAAACCGAAAAAAGATGCCTTTGCAAAACTTGAAAAAGATATATCCTATCTTCTTTTGCCAAGCAAAAAAAGAGCTTTGATACTAGATAAGGCTTATAGGGTTATCGTAGATGAACAAAGTTATATCTACGGCAGAGAGGGACATGTGAAGCCTTTGGAAAATGTATATAAAAGTGTTAAACAAGGGCAAAGCACAAAACTAAAAGTGATAATTAGGAAGTAGATGATAGATATAGAAAAAAGCATAAAAGCCAAAGCACCAAAGATTGAGCAGCTACCGTCGGTTGTTAGGAAGTCGATCATAAATATTTTAAAAAAGATACTCCATGAAAAAGAGATAAACGATTTTTTAAAGGAGCATAAAGGTGAAGGAGCTTTCGCATTTGTAGAGTCTATACTTGACTACTTCTCCTTTGGATACAAGGTAGCCCATAATGAGCTTGAAAATATACCCTCTAGTGGAAAAGTCATCATCATAGCAAACCATCCATTAGGAGCACTCGATGCTTTGAGTTTGATAGATATGGTCTCTAAGATAAGAAAAGATATAAAAGTAGTTGCCAATGATGTTTTAAGTTCCATTGAACCGCTTGCACCCATACTCATAAAGGTAGATGCTTTTGGAGGAAGGATAACAAAAGAGAGTATAAAAGAGATAAACAGCTCTTTAAATGAAGAGAAAGTTGTTATATTTTTTCCATCCGGAGAAGTCTCAAGGCTTAGAGTTGACGGTATAAAAGATGGCAGATGGAACAAAGGCTTTTTGAACTTTGCTACAAAAAACAGAGCTCCCGTGCTTCCTGTATATATCAAATCAAAAAATTCCCTGTTATTCTACATAGTTTCTTGGATCAATAAGGCATTTTCAGCACTTTTATTGCCTAATGAGATGTTTAAAAAAAGAGATAAAAGTTTGGAGTTTAAAATAGGGAAGATAATCCCATATAAAAGTTTTTCCGATACAAAGATAGATACAAAAACAAAGGTCAAACTATTTAAAAGGCACTTGTATAGAGTAGCAAAAGGAAAAAAGGGCATCTTTACCACCCAAAAATGTATAGCTCACCCCGAAGATAGACAGCTTTTAAGAGATGAACTAAAAGAGTGCAAAGTTTTAGGCAAAACCAAGGATGGCAAGATCATATATCTTTATGAGTATCAAAAAGAGTCGTTTTTATTAAGAGAGATTGGAAGACTAAGGGAGCAAACTTTTAGAAAAGTTGAAGAAGGTACAGGTAAAAAACGAGATACCGATGAGTTTGACAGATACTATAAACATATCATCTTATGGGATGAAGAGGTGCTTGAGATAGTAGGCTCTTACAGGATAGCCGAGAGTGATTTTGTTTTTGAACACTTTGGAGCAAAGGGTTTTTATAGTAATACTCTCTTTGAGTTTGAACCGGATTTTCACAACTATCTACACAATTCCATAGAGCTTGGAAGAAGTTTTGTGCAGCCAAGATACTGGGGAAGTAGGGCGCTTGATTATCTTTGGCAGGGGATTGGAGCATATCTGTATAGAAATTCTCATATAAAGTATATGTTTGGACCGGTTAGTATCAGTGGCGGGATGCCTAAAGGGGCGCAAAATCTCATAGTTTACTACTATAAAAAGTATTATGGTAAAAAGGACTCTACTTTTATCAAACCAAAAGATCCATTTATCATCTCTCATAATGAAACAGAAGAGTTGGAAAAAATTTTTAACGGAGTTGATGTATTGGGCGGATATCGTCTGCTAAAAGAGCATCTGAGTTGTTATGGTGTATTGGTTCCGACTCTTTATAAGCACTATACTGAGCTTTGTGAAGAGGGTGGAGTCTATTTTCTGGATTTTAACATAGATAGACTCTTTGATAACTGCGTAGATGGATTTATAGTGGTCGAAACAGATAAAATAAAACAGAAAAAACGAGATAGATATATCAAAGGTTAGCCATATTAAAGGGTTTGCCGAAAAAATATCCCTGGGAATTTTTTATATTTAACTCTTTTACTTTTTGGTAAATTGACTCATTTTCAACAAACTCGGCTACAGTTGTTAGGTTGAAATTGTTTGCTATCTCTTTTATATGTTTTACAAGAGAGTAGATGTTTTCATCCATATCTATATCTTTTATCAAAGAGCCGTCTATTTTTATATAATCTATAGGGATATTTTTGAAAAGATAGGCAAAGTTTGAGTATCCGCTTCCAAAGTCGTCGATGGCTATCTTGACATTGAACATTTTAAGTATCCTTATATTTTGTGAAACGGTAGGATCATTGATGATCTCCTCATTTTCAAGAAGCTCTACTATAAGTTTTTCCCCTACATCATACTCTTCTATTTTGCCAACAAGGTATCTTATAAATTGTAGGTTTTTTATCTCATCTATTGACAGATTTATAGAAAAATTTGTATCAAGTTTACTGAATTTTTTAAAACTTTTCTCTATTACTATCTTTTGTATAGCCTCATACTGATGGCTCTTTTTTGAAATTTCCAAAAAGTGATAGGGTGTATATATCTTATCTTCATATTTTAACCTGACAAGCACTTCATATTTTGCGATTTGTTCTGTTTTGTTCTCTATTATAGGTTGCACATAGGGGATGATGCCGTCACTGTTTATAGCAGTATCTATGATATCTTTCCACTTAAGCCTCTCCCTCTGCTCTTTTATAAGAGGTAGATTGTCGCTAAAGAAGGAGACTTTTTGTCCTCTTTTTTTTGCGTGTTTTAGGGCTATATCCGCCTCTATCAGACTCTTTCCTATACCTGTTGTGAGGTCTATTTTGATTTGATTGTTCTTAATAACAAATCTTTTATCTTTTAACTGTTTATTTATTTTGTTTATGATGCTGCTTATACTGTTTTTATCTTTCTCAAGCAGAGCATACTCATCAGAGGGAAGTTTGTATATAGGATGCAAACTGTTTAAAAATTTACCTACTTCAAGCAAAACGGTATCCCCGTTATCTATACCGTAAAAGTCATTTATATCACCAAAAGAGTCGATATTTAATATGGCTACAAAGTTCTCATCTAAGTCCATGATGAGCTTTTCTCTGTTTGGTAGGGATGTAACACTGTCTGTAAAAAGATTTTTTATAAGTTCATCTGTTCTCTCTTTTACTTTGCTGCGAAGCTCTTTATTAAGTGTATTTAATTTCTCCTCATTCTCCTTTATCCGTTTTTTGTATTCAGAAATGATTTTGCCTATGGTAAGATTCTCTTTTTTTGTTACATATAAAGATAACAGAATAATAAGCAGTATCAAAATAGAAGAGATAAGAAAAATATTCTCTATCTCTTTTTTAAACATTATATTTTTGTTATATATCTCACTTTTGATGTCATTGAGAAAGAGAGTTGAAAATATAACCCAGTTATAAGGCTCATAAAGTTTGATGTAAGTTATCTTTTTGGCTAAAGGTTTGGAAGGATCTTTGCCGAAGGATGTAAAAGTTAAATACCCCTCTTTTTTTGAATTGATAATTTTTAAATACTCTTGTCTGTATTTTTTATTTGAGCCTATTTTTTTGCCATTCATTAATGGCTTTATCGGAAGAGAGATAACTTTTGCAAAATTTTTACCTCCGTTAAAATTCAGTATCTTCAGTATGGCTATGTACCCATTGTTTGATTTGCCAAATTTTATATTGTTTGTATAATTAACAGCAAGTTTTTTTATGTGATTGTAGATATCTTTGTTATATATACAGGTTGAAAGAAGATATCTGTTTTTAATAAAATGGCTAAACATTACCCTGTGCCCTATGTGGGTTTTGGTGTTTGTATAAAAGTTATCCCTATGGTTTTTCAAAAGAGTATCTATCAGTTTTTTTCGTCTCTCTTTGCTAAAATCTTTACAGTTTGAGTAGATAAGATTGCCTTTTGTATCGGTTAATATGAACCTTATAAGCGGTTGGATTCTGGATACGCTTTTTAATACTCTGTCAAACTCATCTTTGTTGTAAGAGAGTAGCAGATTTGCTGTTTGTAGATTTTTTCTCTCTAACTCTCTTACCATTTCATTAGTTTTATCAAGAGATATACTCTTGATAAATTCTATGGTATTGTTTGCATGATATTTGATAAGACTCTTTTGGTTTTCAATATAGCTTCTTTTGTATCTTTTAATCTCCTCGTTATAGTTTGATGTCAATACATAGTAGATAATCAGCCAAAAGCTTACTGAAAAAAGGAGTATGATGATAATAGCGGAGTTGGTATTGTGTTTTTGGATACTCTCTTCAATATCTCTTTTCAACTCTACTCCTCAACATCATCCTTTTCGCCCCTTTTTCTCGGGAAGATAAGTATCGGTGATCCCTCAAAGTCAAAATGCTCTCTTATGGTATTGACAAGGTATCTTTTGTAGCTAAAATGCAGGGATTTTGGCCTATTCATGACAAGTGCTATACGAGGAGGTCTTATGTCAAACTGCGTGGCGAAAAATATCTTAACAACCTTTCCCATATCACTTGGCAAGTGATGCCTTGAGTTGGCGAACTTGATAAGCTCATTTAATTTGCCTGTAGGTATTCTTCTTGAGTAATTTTCATAAACTTTTAGTATCATGTCGTTTATCCTGTGCACTCTCTTTTTTGAAAGTGCTGAAACTGTTATAATAGGCGTATAGGAGAGAAATTTAAATCTATACCGGACATCTTCTACTATCTTTTTATACTCATCTCTTGCTTTATCCCATTTGTTTAAGATAATGATAGAGCCAAGAGAAAACTTATCTACCAGACTTGCTATCCTCTCATCAAGCTCTTTAAACTCTTCACTTGCATCTAAAACTATAAGTGCAATGTCCGCATTTTCTAGCATCTTTTGGGTTCGATTTAGCGCATATCTCTCTATACCTTCTATCTTGCCTCTTTTTCTGATGCCGGCTGTATCAACAAAAATGATATGTTTGCCATTATAGTACAAAGTCTCATCAACGGGGTCTATAGTAGTGCCTGCTATTTGGCTTACAACCGCTCTATCTTCTCCTATCAGGGCATTTAAAAGCGAGCTTTTTCCTACATTTACTCTACCGACTATCGCCACCTTTATCTCGTTTGATTCGTTTTGTAGTTTTTGCTCTATGGAGTTTTTACTCTCCTCTTCTAAAAGCTCTTCAAGAGATAGATCTTCATCATTTTCAAGTTCTAAGGTTTTTGTTTTTGGCAGCCTTTTGTAAAGCCAATTTATAAGAGGTGTTATGCCTCTGTTGTGCGAAACGGAGATGGGAAATATATCGTTAAAGCCAAAGCTTTGATACTCCCAGACGATCTCTTGCATCTTGTCATTGTCTATCTTGTTTATAACAAGAGCCAACTCTTTACCAAGCTTCGTAAGCTCGTAAAATATCCTTTTATCTTCATCGCTTGGAAGCATCTTGCCATCAACCATGTAGAGGATGATATCAGCCTCTTTTGCAGCTTTTAGCGACTTCTCTTTGACGACTTCAAACATCTCATCTCTATCATCAAGTCCGCCGGTATCCACTAAAAGTGCCTCTTTGTCATCTATGACTATTTCACTCTTTTTTATATCTCTTGTTGTTCCGCTAACATCCGAAGTTATCGCTATCCTTTGTCCGGCAAGTCTGTTAAAAAGTGAGCTTTTACCGACATTTGGTTTCCCTATCAAGGCTATGGTTTTCATATATGCTCTTTATTGTTTATTTTTTCTATGTATATTGATTGACTTGGAAATGCAAAGCTTGAGCCGTTTTTCTCTACTATTTCCATGATCTGCAGGTAGATATCCTCTTTTGTTTTTAGGTATTCGCTCCATACGGCGCTATTTACAAAAGCGTAGATAAAAACTCCCAAAGCACTATCTCCAAACTCATCAAATCTAACAAGTATGGTTTGATCTTTTGCGATGTCCGGGTGAGAAGAGAGAAGTTTGGTTATATCTTTGACTATATTTTGTATAACTTCTCCCGGGGTATCGTAAGTAAGACCGATTCTTAGCTTGATCCTTCTTTGACCTCTTCTTGAGAAGTTTTCTATCGGACTGTTTGCTATGGTTTGATTAGGCAATATTATAAGACTCTTCTCAAAAGTTCTTATCTTTGTTGTTCTTAGTCCTATATCTTCTACCGTTCCCTCAACCGAGCCTACTTTTACCCAATCTCCTATCTTTAGAGATTGATCGGCCAATATAGTTAACCCACCGAAGAGGTTTGCCGCTGTATCTTTGGCTGCCAAAGCAAACGCCAAACCGCCGATACCAAGAGAAGCGATAAAAGCACTGACATTGATACCCCAATCCTGTAAAATCGCCACCAAACCGACGACAACTATAAAGGCTTTTATGCTTTTTATAAGAAAGTTGCCTATCTCTTTATATAGATCTTTGCCAAATTTTTTGGAAAATTTATAGATATATTCATCAAAGACCAAAACAGCTTCGAAAATTATCCAAAAGACAACAAAGGTGATCAGAGTTCTAATAATGTGATATAAGAGTGCGTTATCTATCTTTAATATAACAGAAAAAAAATAAAAGCCGGCTATAACAAATGAAAATCTAACAGGGCCTTTTATGATGCTAAAAAGTTTGTCGTCAAAGTGTGTTTTGGTTTTTTCAGTAAATCTTTTAGCCATTTTTAGAAGCGTCAAAGTAAAAACTTTTCTCAAAAACAGAAAAAGTAAAAAAACAAAGATAGCCAAAGCTATCCTATATAGCGGTATCTCAAAAAAGGTTATATTTATATAATCAACTATCTTGTCCAAACTTATCCTTACTTATAAAAATAAACCTTATTTTAACAAAGTTTTGATTAAAATACGCCTTGTCAAATTACCCCACATTAAATGGTGAGGTTTGAAGATTTCTAAGCGACTAAGTCGTTTAATTTTAATCTTGGCGGATGGTTGACGCACCCATATCGGTTGGCAACAACTGGATGTTGATACTGACCGTTACTTGTTAAGAATTTGACAAGGATATTTGCTGCCCCATTGACATCGGCATTTATTAAATATCCTTGTGAGGTTCTAAACAGACCTCTTTTAGCTCGCTTACCTTTATAGGTATTGTGTTTTTTTACTGGTTCATTGTCAAGGTAAGAATTTTTAGAAGTATAGCTCTCTTCTTGAAGATGGTATTCTATGCCTAATTGTTCGCACTTGCTTTGTAATTTTCTCTTAAATATACTATAAGGAATATTTACAAAGTTTTGGTTATTTTTCTTACCGATATTAATATTTTGTTTAATACCTGAGAAATCTCCAAGAACAATAGAACCAATATTCTTTGAAATTGCATAATCAGTTATATATTTAACAGCTAAATTAAAGTAGTTGTTAATTTTACTGTATCTCTTGCGAGAAAGGTTTAACATCTTTTTAGAGACTTTGATGTTCTGTCTGTCTAAAATGGATTGATAATATGCTTTTTGTTTGTTATAATGTCGGTTAATTGATTTGATGTATCGCCCATCAATAATAAAAGACGACCCGTCATTAGAATCAAAACAAGTTGCAAAATTATCTAAACCCATATCAATAGATAAGTAATTATTCTTATCCACTGATACAGGTTCAAACTCTTTTTTATAGACAAACTCAATATTAAATTCCATACCATTATATACAGGCAGTATTCTAACTTCTTGGAGTTTATCTACTGTTATATTTTTTGGTAGTTTGAATTTAAGTTCTTTGAATGGTGGATTATGTTTTTCTCTAAAAGCTTTAGATAAACCTATAACTACATACCCTTTACGAATACGAGCTGAACGACCTTGTATGGTTATATTCATAAGCTCATCTTGTTTTTTATAGTGTGGTATTCTTATTTTTTCAGTATATTTGCCTTGTGATTTAAGTTTTAAAAGTCCGAAAAAGCTTTTGAAATTTCTATCTACAATACGAAGTATCTGTTGAGATGTATTACTAAGTAAGAGTTTATAGTTTTCATTGTCTTTGCATTCATGGTAATTTTTTGTATATAGCAGATAGGCATTATTATTAAAATAATATTGTCTAACACTATATAGTCCTACATTATAAAGTTTTGCGGAGTAGTAAGATAACTGTTTAATAATTTCAAGTTTTTTAGAACTGAGTTTTAACCTGTTCTTTTGAGTCGGTATCATAGATTTCATATAGTAAGTATATAAAAATTATAGTATAATGTCAATATAGAGAATTTCAGCAAAGCTGATTATTTCTCCTCACCGCTTTGAAAGGCAATGTCTCCGAAATATCCGAAATAAAGGAATAAGATGAAAAAAATTATCCTGTTTTTACTCATCATCTTTACCACTTTTGTGGATGCAAAAATGATAAAAGCTACCTACAAAGTCAGCTTTGGTATCTTTGGTAGTATCGGAAAAGCTACTGCTATCTTTGAAGTTAAAGATAAAAAGTATCATATATCTATAAGTGCAAAAGCAACGGGTCTTGCCAAAGTTTTAAGTGGTGGAAGAGTAGAGAGTTACGAGAGTGAAGGTAGGGTTGTAGATGGTGTTTTGGTACCTGACATCTACAAAGGAGTTACAAAAACAAACTCAAAGAGATCCGAAAAAATCTACTACTTTTTGCACAAACAAAAAAGGGTTGATCTTTTAAAGATAAGAGAAAAAGATGGCAAAGAGAGTAAAAGTGAAGAGAGTTTAAAATATTATGCAAAAAATGATATATTGAGCCTCTTTTTTAACATCAAGCACTTTTTAAATGACTTTCATTTTCGTGGTAAAAAAGTGCTATATGCCGTTGGGGCAAATAAAAAAGATGGTAGGGTTGATATCATAGCTCCAAGTGGTGAACAATTAAAGAGATTAAAAGATGATCTTGGCAAGAAAAGAGGCAATTTCCTTATAGTTTTTATCAATCAAAAGATATTTGCAAGTAAAAGAGGAGAGCTCTTTTTGGATATAAATGATGAAGGTATGGCCACCAAAGCACTGCTTAAAGATGTTATACTTTTTGGTGATATAAGAGGGGTGCTTGAAAAAGTTGAAAAGGATTGATAACGGGCTTAGACAAGGAGTTATATATATGCTCTTTGCCTCTTTTTGTTTTGCTGTTATGGGTGGCTTTGCTAAGGTGTTATCTAAAGATTTTAGTGCTATCGAGGTGGTCTTTTTTAGAAATATCTTTGGTATAGCCTTTTTGCTGATAACGATACTAAAGTACCCCATAGTCCAAAAAGGGGGAAAGTTTTGGTTACTGTTTTTCAGAGGCTTTATCGGCTTTTTGGCACTCTTGGCATTTTTTTACAATATAGCTCACATATCACTTGCCGAGTCTATGACCTACTCGAGACTCTCCCCTATATTTACTGCGCTTTTTGCCTATATCTTTTTGAAAGAGAAGTTGTATGTCTATGGATGGATGGGGGTTTTTACAGGGTTTGTTGGCATACTTTTTATAACAAGACCTTCAGGCATCTATGACTTTGACAAATATGACCTACTTGGTATATTTAGTGGGGTGGGAGCAGCTTTGGCTTATACTGCCGTTAGGGAGCTTAGGGAGTATTATGACACAAGAAGTATAGTTTTATCTTTTATGATTATAGGGACTATCGGACCTATGGTATTGATGGGAACTTCTCAATTTTTCACCCCGCCAGACCTAGACTACCTCTTTGCCAAATTCATCATACCGGAAGCAAAAAGTTGGGTATGGATAGTTTTGCTTGGTTTTAGCGCAACTTTAGCACAAGTTTACATGACTAAAGCCTACGCCTCAACCAAAGCCGGCATAGTAGGGGCTATCAGTTACAGTAATATAATATTTTCTATCTTTATAGGAGTTTTACTTAGCGATAACTTTCCGGACTTTTACACATCCATAGGCATAATTTTGATAATTGCTGCCGGTATATTGGTAGTAAAATCGAAGTAGAAATCAAATATAATGTATTATAAATAATACAATTTATTGAAAATAATATATTTTTTAAGATACATTATGATATAATTAGTATGATCTAAAGGAATCAATATGCAAAATCTAATCTCTTTACTTATTGAAGATTCTACCAATTTAATCTCTTTATGTGATATAAAGTATAAAAGATACTTTTATAACACAATAGATTTTAGCCAAAAACTTGTGGGTGTTGTTGGTGCAAGAGGTGTTGGAAAAACAACAACACTTTTGCAATATTTACAAAATTTATCTTTGCCTCACCATAAAAAACTCTATATTAGTGCTGATATGATTGAGATTTCAGATGTGCATTTGTTTGAGATAGCAAGGGCATTTGAAAAATATGGCGGAGAGGTTTTGGCTATTGACGAGATACATAAAAACAGAAGCTTTGAGCAGGAACTAAAAAATATCTACGATAGACTACAATTAAGGGTTATATTTAGTGGTAGTAGTGCGTTAAAAATTGAGTATTCAAAAGCGGATCTGAGTAGAAGAGCTGATATTTATAAAGTTTTTGGCTTGAGTTTTAGAGAGTTTTTAGAGATAAAATTATCCGCAAAATTAAAATCATACTCTTTGAATGATATATTGTTAAATCATACTGATATATCTGCATCCTTGATAAGGGAGTTTAAGCCACTGGAGCATTTTATAGAATATATGAAATATGGATATTATCCATTTTATTTTGAGGAAAAAAAGAGATATTTGCAAAGGCTTGAAAGAACGATAAATAGTGTTATAGAAGTGGATTTGCCATCAATTTTTTCTATGAAGTATGAAAACATAGTAAACTTGAAAAAGTTAATAAAACTTATATGTAGTAGCGTTCCATATAAGATAAATATAAGTGAGCTTAGTAAAAAAATCGGAATAAACAGAGATAGACTATATTTATATATCGATTATCTATCAAAAGGTTCTATACTCTTACCCCTAAAGGCAAAAACAAAAGGTGATAAAATATTTACAAAGCCATCTAAATTATATCTGCAAAATCCAAATCTTTACAGCGCATATTGTAAAAATAATCAAATAGGGACTATAAGAGAATCCTTTTTTGCGACTATATTAAATATTAATCATACTATAAACTACAGTGATAAAGGCGATTTTTTAGTAGATAATAAATATACCTTTGAAATTGGTGGTAAAAACAAAAGTTTTAAACAGATAGAAGATATGCCTGACTCTTTTGTGATATCGGATGATATTGAAGTAGGTTTTGGCAATAAAATACCTTTATGGTTATTTGGATTTTTATATTGAGTCTTAAAGCATTATATGGCTGTTGAGATAGTAGAATTTAGATAGGGTTGGTGCCCTATCTAAATTATTTGGTGTGCGCTTTATGAGCGGCTATTAAGTCTTCTATATTTGCGCCTAGGACATATACATTTTCGTATCCTAAGGCTTCTAGATATCCCATGACTCTGTTTGCAAACCACCCTTTAAGGCAAGCTATCAGGATTACAGCATCTTTGTTCTTAGGTAAAATATCCAAATATTCTGTAAAACTTGGGTATGGAGTGTAGTATGCGTTAGGTATGTTGGCTTCTTCGGCATTTTCACCGACAACCTTTGCAGGAGGTCTTACATCAAGTAGTACCGCGCCAACCTCTTTTATAAGTTCTAAAGCTTTTGCCATATCTACATTGCCTAACATTGGCTTTTTTGTATCCAATTCTATAGCAGCTTTAACTCTTTCTGTTACATTTTGATCTAGTGTTTTCATTATGCCCTCCTTGATTTTATTTATAGTTATTTTACAACTAATAAAGAAAAATATCAAGATAATATTATTATAATTTTTATAACTGATGTTACGCACCCAAAGCACACCTTAACAAATAGAGAAAGTGTTAGATTTGTTCAAAAAATTCTGAGGGCTACCCATAGATAACTTGATGAAAGTTAATAATTAAAAATAAACTAATCATAAAAAAACGGTTAATAGGATAAAATTAGTCCTATTTAATAAAATTTGTGCTATAATGGTGTAAAAGTTTCTTAAAAAGGGAAAGAGATGTCACAAAAAGAGTTGGACAAGGCACTAAATAGCGAGTATGCCTTAGGCTTTGATATAGATATCGAACAAGATACGGTTCCACCGGGACTGGATAAAAATACCATAAGATATATATCAAAGAA
>Ga0256840_1003304_pt1 | contig 13185 bp, 13 predicted proteins | sample 355202metaG_FD_185969 | JGI IMG/M metagenome (GOLD analysis project Ga0256840, IMG submission 185969) | Hydrothermal vent microbial communities from Mid Atlantic Ridge, Atlantic Ocean - 355-202 | ecosystem: Environmental > Aquatic > Marine > Hydrothermal vents | place: Atlantic Ocean: Mid...
AGCGTTTATGGAAAAAGGGTGAAAGCAGCAATCATCTCCAGCATATTCAGTCATTTTTTATAGATTGTGACAATGATACACTGCTTATCAAAATCATCCAAGATGGGGTTGCTTGCCATACGGGAAGGCGTTCATGCTTTTTTACCGAGCTAGAGAGTGGTGATGCCATTTCGGAAGTAGAGGTTGATACTGCTGCGATGTATGGTGTTGTAGATGAGCTCTATCACACTATCTTAGAGCGTAAAAATGCCGACCCTCAATCATCTTGGACTGCAAAGCTTTTATCTGGTGGCGATAATGCCATTTTGAAAAAAGTTATTGAAGAGGCAGGTGAATTTAGCTTTGCTATTAAAGATGGCAATGAGGATGAAATTATCCATGAATGTGCTGATTTAACCTATCATGTGCTTGTGGCGCTAGGTCATAAAAATATCTCTCCTGATCGTATCAAACAAGAACTAGCTCGCCGTTTTAATCAAAGTGGTATTGCAGAGAAAAATTCACGCTAATTATGAAACAGAAGCTCATTGCCTTTATTGATACTCTTATTCTTTATGACTATATTCTTTTTGGAGCGGTTGGCGTACTCTTTATACTCTTCTTAATTTTAGCTATCTTGCTTCGCCATAAAACAGCTCTCTCTGTTTTGAGCGTACTGATAGCTTTTCTCATTTTGATACTAGGCCCTACGCTTGGCTATATAAAGATGCACCAATTTCTCTATAAAAATGAGGTAAATATAACGAAGGTTCAAAAACTAGAGTTTACGGATGCCTTACTTATAGAAGGTACCTTAAAGAACAACTCTAAAATGGATTTTCTTACATGTAATATAAAAGTAGCTGCCTATAAAGTCACAGGAAACAAAATAAAAGATATACTCTATCCTTTTAAGCCGTTTAAAAAAGCTTCTCTAAAATTAGATACAATGATAAAACCTAAACAAAGCAAAAAATTTAAACTCTTTTTAGAGCCATTTCATTACTCAAAAGAGTACAATTTAAGTACAGGAGCGAACTGTAGATGACACACTTAACTATCGTACATTACCTCGTTTTAGCCGTTATTGTACTCCTTTTTCTTTTAACTGTTATCCTCTCTCTTCGTGAAAAAAATCCAAAAACTCGCACATCCATGATACTCTCATCTTTTGGAGTTATGGTTTTACTTGCAGGGTTTCTTATGATGGCACTAGACAAATATACAAAAATAGCAAAGATTAGAGGTCTAAAAAATACAAGACTTCTTATGAATGAGCAGATTGTCTATAGTGGCTATGCCTATAATGCAGGAAAATACACTATAGGCAAGGTTGAACTAGAGATAAAACTTGTCAATAAAGGGCATGCTACAGGCAATGTCAAAGGAGGAAACTTCTATAAACCGAGTGGGTTTATGGACTTTATTGGTGGAGGCGATACAGCCAAACGCAAAAACAAACCACAAACTATTATCCGCACCTTTGTTGTTGCAAAAAATTTAAAGCCTGGAAAAGCAAAATACTTTAGCGTTCGCATGCCTTATCCGCCCTACTTCACAAGTACGGCTGATTATACAAGAGTTTTTGCACACTAATATTTCAAACCAACTCTCTTGAGAGCTTTGTTAATATTGCGGACTTGTTCATTGCGATTACGGCACCACAAAGGTGCTATCAAAGAGTCATCATCAATCCCTGCCGTAACTCTTTGAACATGTATATCTGCTGGTTTTAACTGCAAGGCTTCTACTAAAACATCAAGATACTCTTCTTCGCTAATTGGCGTAAATTCGCCACGCACAAATTCATTAGCAAGCGCGGTGCGTTTTACCACATAGAGCGGATGGTATTTCACTGAGTCGATGCCCCAAGAGTAAGCCTCTCTCGCAGTCTGCATCATCATCTCACGATCTTCACCTGGAAGCCCAAAGATAAAATGCCCACAAACATTTAAGCCGTACGCCTTAGACTTCAATATCCACTCTTTCACATTAGCGCTGTCATGACCACGGTTGATACGCTCTAGCGTTTCATCATAGACAGATTGGATGCCAAATTCTATCCATATCTCTTTCTCGCGTGAAAGCTCTTGGAGGTACTCTAAAACCTCTTCGCTAACACTATCAGAGCGTGTGCCTATGCTCAAACCCACAACATTATCAAAACTAAGTGCCTTATCATAAAGGGCTTTGAGTGTTTCAAAAGGGGCATAGGTATTTGTAAAAGATTGAAAATAGACGAGAAATTTTTCTGCTCCGTATTCGCGCTTCTGCTTTTCACTGATAAGCTCAAACTGTTTTTCAAGCTGGAGTAACTGTTTTTCTAAGTGAGGGTTCTCTTTTGAGTCCATATTTAGAAAAAAACCTTTAAGAGGCTTCACGCTATCTAAGCTAGGACTAAAAGAGTCATTTTCACAAAAAGTGCAACCCCCTTTTGCAACATTACCATCGATATTAGGACAGGTAAATCCTAAAATAGAGACGGGAGCTTTGTAAACTCTAGTTCCGAACTTCTCTTTTAAATAAGTACCAAATGTATAAACTTGTTTCAAATCACCTACTCTGGGTTAATAACATACTCACCTGTAAAACAGGCAGTACAATAGCTAGCTTCTTCACCTTCTACACTTCGTAAAAGACCATCATTGCTCAAATAAGCAAGAGAGTCAGCCTCAATATAGCGTGCAATCTCATCTGCGGACATATTTGCCGCAATAAGTTTACTCTTATCAGGAGTATCTACGCCATAATAACATGGGTCAGTCGTTGGAGGAGAGGAGATACGCATATGCACCTCCGTCGCCCCAGCTTCTTTGAGCATACGGATAATACGACGACTCGTAGTCCCACGCACGATAGAGTCATCAATAACGATAACGCGCTTGCCTTTGATAAGCTCCTCAATAGGAGAGAGTTTCATCTTCACTTTCATCTCTCGCATCTCTTGAGTGGGCTCAATAAAAGTCCGTCCAATGTAGTGATTTCTCATAATTCCCATCTCAAAAGGGATACCACTCTCTTGAGCATACCCAAGTGCGGCAGGTACACCTCCATCAGGGACAGGGATAATCATATCTGCTTCTACGGGTTGCTCTTTTGCTAACTCTCTACCCATATTTTTACGCATTTGATAGACATTTTTTCCAAAAACATTGGAATCAGGACGCGCAAAATAGACATATTCAAAGATACAGTGCTTCGGAGTCGGCTCGAAGAGTTGAATAGAACGAGGTGCCTTATCTTTTTCAAAAATCAGAAGTTCCCCTGGCTCTATATCACGAATAAACTTTGCACCTATCAGATCAAAAGCACAGGTCTCAGAAGCCACAACATAACCATCACCAACACGGCCTAAGCTTAGTGGTCTAAATCCATGCGGATCACGCATAGCAAACATTTTCGTTCTACTTAAAAAGACTAAAGAGTAAGCGCCCTCAATCTTTTTAATCCCATCTATAATACGAGCAAGAAGTTTTGTCTCATCACTTTTAGCGATAAGGTGAATAAGGTTTTCCGTATCCATAAAGGTCTGAAAAATAGCTCCTTTACTGATAAGATCTTTACGAACTTCCTGAGCATTGGTAAGATTTCCATTGTGAACAATTGCCATTTCACCTAGGTCATAACGCGCAAAAACAGGCTGGGCATCAAGGATAGAGTCATCCCCTGCAGTTGAGTAACGGGTATGCCCAATAGCACTTGTTCCCGTCAAGGTCTCAAGTTTTTGCTCATTAAAAACACGAGTCACTAAACCACGGTCTTTAATGGTACGGAGTTTCACGCCATCACTTGAACTAATTCCTGCCGCTTCTTGACCACGATGTTGGAGTGAATGAAGCGAAAAGAAAGCTAACTTTGATGCCTCTTCGTGACCAAATATTCCAACAACTGCGCACTCTTCGTTTAGCTCTCTTTGCATATACACTTCCTATTCAAGTTCTAATGAGTCTGCAATAGAGTAGAGACCCGCTTCTTGCTTGCTTAACCACTCTCCTGCGCGTATTGCACCTTTTGAAAAAGTATTACGACTTGTTGCGGTATGATTAAGCTCAATAAATTCACCATCATTATAAAAACCAACGGTATGGCGTCCTACAATATCGCCACCACGAAGCGCCATAACTGCTATCTCTTCTTGGGTGCGTTTTCCAATATTTCCGTTACGACCACTTACGCGCACCTTATCCAAATCTAAACCACGACCTTTTGCGGCAGATTCAGCAAGCGTCAAGGCAGTTCCACTTGGTGCATCAATTTTATGGCGATGATGCTGCTCAACTATCTCAATATCAAAGCCTTTGAGTCGCTGCGCTGCAATATTTACAAGTTTACTTAAGAGTGCAACGCCTAAAGACATATTTGTTGCATACAAAATAGGCATGGCTTCGCTAGCTTGTTGTAAAAGATTTGTCTGATGGGTATTTAAACCTGTTGTACCAATAACAAGTGGCGTTGGATGTTTTAAAGCAGCTTCTAAAAGTGATTGTGTTGCCTCAGGTGTGGAAAAATCAATCACAATATCACTTGCATTTAAAAGTGTTGCTATATCTTCTGTCGCCAAGACTTCAGGAGTCAGAGAAAAGGTTAATTCTCCATATACATGTACTGCCGAGAGCGACAACTCTTTTTCTTGTAACAGATCCTCAATTATCAACTGACCTACGCGCCCAGTTGCTCCAAATAAACCGACTTTAATCATAATTTACTCACTCACTTTTTCATCTACATAGGCGATTGCCTGCAAGGCTGCTACTGCGCCATCTCCTGCCGCTGAGACAACTTGTTTTGGTGCATCAACACGCATATCCCCTACCGCAAACAGACCTGAAGTACTTGTTCGCATAGAGATATCTACTAAAACTTCACCATGCTCATTCATATCGCAAATAAAAGATCCATCTTCTTGTTTTAAAACTTCATTATTAACATCATTACCTACAAAAGTAAATACACCTGGCACTTCAATATCACGACTTGTGCCATCTTTAAACACAACACGCAAACCCGTAACTCCCATAGCGTCACCATATACTTCCTCAGGAGAAGCATTTAAAACAAGTTCGATATTTTCAGTTTTTTTGATGCGTTCTACTGTATTTGGTGCAGAACGAAACTCATCACGGCGGTGAACCAAATAAACCTTCGCACAGATTTTTGCAAGATACAGAGCCTCTTCAAGAGCAGTATCACCACCACCAATAACAGCAACCTCTTTGCCTTTATAGAAAAAACCATCACAAGTTGCACATGTGCTGACCCCTTTTCCAAAAAGCTCATCTTCGCCTTTGAAGCCAACACGGCGTGGCGTTGAACCTGTTCCTACGATAACTGAATATGCTTCAACATTTGTGCCATCACCTTTAAATATAGTGAAGTTTCCTGCATCATTTTTACTGACACGAGTCACTTCAATCATCTCATGAATAAGACCAAATTTTTGACACTGCTCAGGCCATGGCGTCATCAAATCCATACCTGTAATTTCACCTGTGACCCCAGGATAGTTCTCTATCTCCGAGCTATTCATAATTTGACCGCCTGGCATGCCTTTTTCAAACATGACAACATTTTCTAAACCGCCACGAGTGGTATATAATCCAGCAGTAAGACCAGCAGGTCCTCCGCCTATAATTGCACAATCAAGTATCATCTATAAATCCTCTAAATTCAGTTTTTTATTCGTATCTAATTTTCGTATCATACTATCTTGTTTATAAAGACTCTCTTTGACTTTTTTGATAATAAAAACAGTAGGGACATTATAGATATTAAAACGTTGAATAAACTTTAATAAGGTATTTGTTCCACTTTTTACAAAAATTATTTTTTTCGTTGAAACCACGCTCTCTTGGTAGTAATCAACGGCTACAATAGGGTATTTACTTTTTGCTTCTTGTATGGTTTTTGTTGCACCTGGCTTATTTGAGCTATAAAATATAACAATATATTTTTCTGCCTTAGGAGTAAAAATATCCGTTTTTTGATAAAAAACCCACTCTTTAAAGTCAATAAATTTGAACTCTGAAAATTTGTAGTTAAAGTAAGCAAAAGCGGCGGCTATCATTGCAGCGCCAAAAAAAGAAGCAAGTAGTGTTGATAGCGAGAAGAGACTTTTGCCTCGTCTTGCCATCTTTTTAACTCAACCTATGCAAGAAATGAGTTAATTTTGTCAGCGTACGCTTGTTTAGAAGCAGCACCAACCATTTGGTCAACCATTTCACCATCTTTAAAGATAAGAAGTGTAGGAATTGAACGAATTCCGTATTTAGTAGCTACATCTTGCTCTTCATCAGTATTTACCTTTGCGATAGTTGCCTTGCCTTCAAAGTCCTCTGCCAACTCTTCAATAATTGGAGCGATCATACGACACGGTCCACACCATGGAGCCCAAAAGTCCACCAAAGATACACCCTCAGCTATTGAAGCCTCAAAATTGTCATCTGTTAATTCTACGTATTTTGCCATGTTTTTTCCTTTATAAGTTTTAGTAGCGTAATTATACCTTTGCTAGTCTTTACTAGGACTGATAATATTACGATTTTAAATCAGAGAAATTTTATCTTATTTAAAAATATATTGCAAAAAAGTTTTATTTTAAGAAATATTTTTAAGTTTTATATAAATTTAGTTATAAATACACTACAAGGAAACATATGAGAGTTTTACTAAATGGTCTTGGAAGAGTTGGAAAAAATATACTTCGCATCTCTTTAGAAAATAGCAATTTTACTATTGTTGCTATTAATGAGCTCAATTCTAATCTTGAAAATATTGCTTATACAATAAACTATGACTCCACATATGGGAGGTTAAGTGAGCCTTTTATAGTAGAGGATGAGAGTATAAAAAATTCCACTTCTAGGATAAAAATATTGAACGAGGAATCACTTTTTGATATTGATTATAAAAAGCACAATATTGATATCATTATTGATGCGAGTGGCGTGAAGCATGATACGCAAAAACTTAAAACCTTACATGTAAAGGCGCTCTTTTTAACCCACCCTAATGCTGATGCAGACATAAACATCATCCTAGGCGTCAATGAAAACCAGCTTCAAAGCTCACAGCACCGTATCATCTCTACGAGTTCTTGTAACGCTACTGCTTTGCTCCCTGCCTTACATGTAATAGATAAAAAATTTACTATTGAGTGTGGAGAAATTACAACTATTCATCCTTGGCTTAACCATCAAAAACTGCTTGATGGTGGCTGTATTGGCTCAAAAGATAGAGATGTTACATGTAACTTTGAATTTGGACGCTCTGCCACGCAAAATATTATTCCAAGTCAAACCACAACCATAGAAGCTTGCTCATACATTTTACCTCATATAAATTCTACGATTATTGGTTCAAGCTCTTTTCGTGTGCCAACAGAGACGGTAGGGGTTATAGAAGTGATTTTACTTGTAAAAAAAACATGCACCAAAGAGGCATTAGAGCAACTTTTATATGATTATGAAAAAAATCAGACAGAAAAAATCTTACTCAACAACAGACAAGCCTTAGTCTCAAGCGACTTTAAAGCACAAGCCTTTACTACCATCATCGACCATAGATTTACAGATGTAAAAATGGATAAGATGATAAAACTTAGCATCTGGTACGACAACGAATGGGGCTATGCCTCAAAAGTTATCGCTATCGTCAATAAACATATCTCTTTGACATAATGTGACAATCTCTTTTATTATACTTCTTTTAACGAAGGAGTTTTATGGTTACTGAAATATTAAAACGCAATGGTAAATCTGAAGGTTTTCACGGTTTTAAAATCAGAGACGCTATCAAGAAAGCTTTTGCAAGCGAAGGTGTCATTTTTGACAGCAGTGTCTGTGATAGCGTTATTGAAAAAATCTCTTTCCGACGCGTTGTTGCTGTAGAGGATATTCAAGATATTATCGAAAAAGAACTCTATAAAGCACGCTATTTTGATGTTATGAAATCTTTTATGCTCTATCGTCATATGCACAAAATGCAAAGAGAACATCTTTTAGGGCTCAATGATGACACAACCTATATCAATGCTGCACAAACAATAGAAGAGTACATAAACGGAGAGGACTGGCGTATCAAAGCCAACTCGAACACTGGCTACTCTAATGCAGGACTTGTCAATAACAGCGCAGGAAAGATAATCGCTAACTACTGGCTAGATAAAATATACTCTAAAGAGGAAGGATATGCTCACCGCAATGGAGATTATCATATCCATGATTTAGACTGCTTAACAGGATACTGCGCAGGATGGAGTCTTAGGGTTTTACTAGACGAGGGTTTTAATGGAGTTCGTGGGCGTGTTGAGTCTAACGCACCTAATCACTTCCGTGAAGCCTTAGGACAGATGGCAAATTTTCTAGGTATTTTACAGAGTGAATGGGCTGGAGCACAGGCATTTAGCTCTTTTGATACCTACCTTGCTCCTTATGTTTTTAAGGATCAACTCTCTTTCAAAGAGATAAAAAAAGCAGTGCGTAGTTTTATCTATAACCTTAACGTTCCTGCGCGTTGGGGGCAAAGTCCTTTTACAAACATAACTATCGATTGGACAGTGCCAAGTGATTTAAAAGATCAAATCCCTACCCGCCTCCAAGAGCATCTTTTCAAAGGGATTGACAATGCAACCCTCTCTTCTCTTGCCAATAAACGCGGCGTTGAAAATTTACAGAGCATGTGCTATAAAGATTTCCAACATGAGATGAACCTTATTAACCGAGCTTATTATGAAGTGATGACAGAAGGTGATAAAACAGGGCAACCTTTTACCTTTCCTATTCCTACTGTAAATATTACAGAAGATTTTGACTGGTACGGAGAAAACACCGATTTGCTCTTTGAAAATAGCGCAAAAATTGGTTCTTCGTATTTTCAAAATTTTATCGGTTCACAATATATGCATGATGAGACTGGAAAACTAATCGAAAATCCTGAAGCCTACAAACCTGGGCATGTTCGCAGTATGTGTTGTCGTCTGCAACTTGATTTACGCGAACTCTTAAAGCGAGGCGGTGGTCTTTTTGGAAGCGCAGAGATGACAGGAAGTATCGGTGTTGTTACTATCAACATGGCACGCTTAGGATACCTTCATAGCGGAAATGAGAAAAATCTCTATAAGGCCTTAGAGCATTTATTAGAATTAGCAAAATCTACTCTTGAGAAGAAGCGTATCTTTATTCAAGAGATGTATGACAGAGGTCTGTTTCCATACACAAAACGTTATCTTCGAGGTTTTAATAACCATTTTTCCACCATAGGCGTCAATGGGCTTAACGAAATGATTCGTAACTTCAATGCTGATGAGTATGATATAAGCACCCAAAAAGGAAGAGAATTCTCATTGCAAATATTAGAATTTATTCGTCTGCGCATGGTGCAATTTCAAAAAGAGACTGGCAACCTCTACAACCTAGAAGCCACACCAGCAGAAGGAACAACCTATCGTTTTGCAAAAGAAGATAAAAAACGCTACCCTTCAATTTTACAAGCAGGCTTTGGAGAAAATATCTACTACACCAACTCCTCACAAATCCCTGTTAGCTTTACCGATGATCCTTTTGAGGCTCTAGAGCTTCAAGATGAGCTACAATGTAAATACACAGGCGGAACAGTTTTGCACCTATATATGCGAGAACGCCTAAGTTCAACTGAAGCGTGTCGAAAATTTGTAAAAAATGTTATTACAAATTTTAGACTTCCATATATAACCATCACTCCTCTTTTTAGTGTATGTGAAAAACATGGTTACCTAAGCGGTGAACACGAATACTGCCCAAAATGTGATGAAGAATTAATACAAAATCATTTAAAGGAAGAAAAAAATGTCTCATGAAGCAATACTAAAAAAGTTACAAAACAGACGAAGCAAGTGCATCATCTATACCCGAGTAATGGGTTATCACCGTCCCGTGGAGAGCTTTAATATAGGGAAAAAAGGTGAACACAAAGAGCGAAAAAGCTTTTATGAACGCTCACTAAATTGTGCATAACCTCTCTCCTGTTTATGATATAACACCCTTTAGCTTACTAGATTATCCACGGTATCCTAGTGCAATCATCTGGTTCGCTGGGTGCAATATGCAGTGCCAATACTGCTATAACCCTGAAATAGTTTTTTCAAAAGGGAAAAAGAGCATAGAAGAGACACTCAATTTTTTAAAATGTCGCCAAGGTTTATTGGAGGGTGTTGTTCTTAGCGGTGGCGAAGCGACAGAATATCATGGGCTTCAAGAATTTTGCAAATCCATTAAAGCCCTTGGCTACAAAATAAAACTTGACACCAATGGAATCAATACCAAAGTCATAAAAGATCTGCTCGAAGCAAATCTTGTTGATTTTATAGCCTTAGATTATAAAGCACCTCGCAGTAAATTTTACACAATCACCAAAAATAGAAAGTTTGAGCATTTTCAAAACACCCTAGATCTTTTACTTACGAGCAATAGTGATTTTGAAGTAAGAACAACCCTTCACACTGACTTATTAGATGTTGATGATATTAATCTAATTATCGACGATCTTGCACAAAGAGAGTATGCGGGCACTTATTATATACAAGAATTTAAAACTGGGGTAAAGACTATTGACAATCTACCAAAACCCCTTATGGATTTCGCTACTGACAAACTCTCAAAAGCCTTACATGTAAGCGTGCGTCAGACCTGAATTTTACGATCCAATGCAATTGTAAATACCGCTCCTTCGCTATCATTATGTACTAAAAGTTTTCCACCACAATGTTTTTGCACAATTGTTTTTGACATATATAATCCCAAACCTGTTCCATTTTTCTTCATCTTTGTGGAAAAATAAGGATCAAAAATTTTGTCTATAATATCTTCTGCAATACCGCCACCATTATCGCTGATACGCAAAATAAAAGCATTATTCTCTTTATAGCTTCTGATTTTTATAGTTGGATTTTCACTCTTTTTTTCCATCAAAACATCTTCTGCATTTTTAATTAGATTTAGAATAACCTGTTTTATTTCATTAGAATATGTTTCAAATTTATCTTCTAGCTCTAATTGTAAAATCAGTTTAATATTTTTTGTCTCTAAAGAAGTTTCAACTATCCCTAAAACTGACTCAACGAGTTGCGTATAGCTTGTCTGTGTTATTTTCTTATTTGATTTAAAAAATTCTCTAAAGTCATCAATAGTCATGCTTAAATGCTGAGAATATTCAGTTATTTTTTGTGCTAGTTCTATTGCGTTTTCTTTTTCGAGAGTATTAATTTCTGCCTTAAGGACTATTGCCGAGCTTGTTGCACTAATAGCTGAGAGAGGCTGCCTCCATTGATGTGCAATCATTGATATCATTTCACCCATCTGTGCAAGCCTTGATTGCTGTATCATTTGTACATCTTTTTCTCTATTTTTTTCTACTTCATACTTCACTCTATTTTCAAGAGAATTATTTAATTCAATAACCTTTTCACTCTGTATTTTAAGTTTTTTATTAGATGTCTGTAGTTTTTCAAACACTGCTTTTTTCTCTTTTTCTCTTCTAGAATCAACACTAGAAAACCAAAGCATAAAGATAAATATAACAACAAAAAAGCTAATAACCAACTCAAACGCATCTTCTAAGTTTTGCAACGCCAATGATATGTTTTTTTGCTCTTCTAAGGTAAATTCAATAACAATTATAGCAACTACTTTATCCGCGACAATAATGGGCTTTAGATAGCTTGCTCTCTTGTTTTTATCTTGCAGGTATACACTGCTTTTGGAATCATACACTTGAGTGAAGTCCTCTTTATTAAAGACATTATATAGAGCATAAAGACTATTTTTCTCTTCTAAAGTTTTACTACTATCTACTAAAATTTTAAATCCACCATGAATATTTTTCTCTTTAGCAAGAATATATATATACTGATATTTTGTTGTAACAAAAAGTTTCAGATCTGATTCAATATAAGATTTTATAATTTCATCTTCTTGAAGTGCCTCAGCTAAATCTTCCTCAACTATTCTAATAATGTCAGCTACTAAGTTATCTGCTATACTCGCAACATATTGTATATTTGCTTTTTGGTTTACTAAAAAAATTTTCTCTTTCGTTACAGAAAAATAAAAATACAAGACAAAACTCATTCCCACAAGGGCAACGGCAAATATATTAAATACATAAGAAGCTTTTATCTTTGAAAGAAAATTCATTATTAAAATTCTACCGAAGCTCTAAGATAATAATAGGCACCACTATATCCAAATGGAGAGTATCTTGAATAAGGTTTTATCCCATTTTCTCCATAAAAATCACCCGAGAGACCATCCCATTTATTTGGGAGAGTATCAAAGATATTTATAGCACCTATAGATACTTTCAATGCATTATTTAGCTTATATGTCACATCAAAATCACTTAGCCATGCAGCATCAAATTTATACTTTTTCATATCTCTTGCCTGCATATATTCACCATATCGACTTATATTCAATGTTACGCTTATTTTTTCGTAAAGATAGTGAGCCAGAAACCTCAACGAATCTCTTGGCTGTCCCTCTTCCAACATCGTTACAATCTCTAATTTTTCTGCGGAATTTATTTTGTTGTTATTTTGATTCACTGTATTTATATTGTAACTATACCAAAGACTCATATCTAATTCCGACTTATTTAAAAGGTGATATTTGTGCTCAATTTTAATATCAATTCCTTGTGTATTGGTGCTTTGCGCATTTGTAAAGCACCTTGCTGCGCTTACATTATATTTTTTAAAAATATCTTTTTGCTCTTGTGTTCTTGGGGATAGCTCTGGTGTCAAAACAATTTTATCTTGTACATCAATATAAAAATAATCAAAAGATATAACTATATCTTCACTGCTCTTATAGATGCCTCCTAGTGTAAAATGTTTTGACTTCTCTGATGTTAAATCTTTTGCACCCATCATAGTCGCAATCTCATGATCTACTCTAAAAGTTCCCTGTGTGCTCAAGTTTCCTTGTGCATTCACGAAAGATGATGTTTGTGAATAGCCTTTTTGTGTCAAAGAAGGTGCTCTAAAACCTGTGCTAGCTGAAGAGCGTAGCACTAAATTTTTATTTAAAGAATATTTTAGCGCTATCTTGCCGTTTGTGGTATCTCCAAAATCAGAGTAATTTTCATAGCGAAGAGCCGTTTCAAATTGAAAATCTTCTGTAAAATCATAAAGATTATCAACATAAAATGCATAACTTTGACGAGATTCGTCTA
>Ga0256840_1003305_pt1 | contig 13184 bp, 18 predicted proteins | sample 355202metaG_FD_185969 | JGI IMG/M metagenome (GOLD analysis project Ga0256840, IMG submission 185969) | Hydrothermal vent microbial communities from Mid Atlantic Ridge, Atlantic Ocean - 355-202 | ecosystem: Environmental > Aquatic > Marine > Hydrothermal vents | place: Atlantic Ocean: Mid...
AAATACAAAAAAGCATACTGCTACTTCAATATTTATTCTTGATGAAAAATCTGTTTGCTAAATAATAAGTGCAATTATTTTATGACAGTATTGCAAAAGTTGGTTTTTCAGGACTGACTATATAGCTTAGTTTTGAATTACCGTGGTTATACAATACAAGACTTGCAATTAGAATTTAATTTGGGTATAATATATGTATTGATAAATAATTGAAAAGCCAACCTTACTGTGAAGTAAGCTCGGAAAGTTATGGGTCTCAAACTTGAGATCGCCAGACTACCAAATGTATATTTATACTCTGCATTTTTTCTTTATCTATCATAATTTTACAGTTTTATGTGTATTGCTTACATGTAACAAACAGGAGAAAATTATGAAAAATTTAGCCAAATTAGTTTTTATAGCTATTGTAGTTATAACACCGTTAGTCGCTCAGGACAATATCAAAATCAATTTTGATAAAATGAATTCATATAACAGGGCTGTCCCAGCAATAAATCTTGCATATAAAGCAAAATCAAAATCAAAAATTGCTTTTATTTTATCGTATGCGAATAGTATTTTTAATTTTGAACACTCTTTGGTAAAGCATCTTAAGATTACCGATACAAGACTGGTACTAAGTTATAACTTCTAGATTTATTTTATATGTTTAGCGTAAAGTTTTTCTAAGAGTTTAGTTTGTTTTTTGGCTTCTTGCAATCTTTGTTTATTTACTAAAAAAGCATCTATTGCAAGAATAAGAAAAAGAGAAATAAAAATGAATACAAGCGTAGCAAAGATTGCTATAATGAATCCAAAGTTTATAAATATTTTAAAAGTGAGCAAAGCACCAAAAAGCACGATAGCCCATGATGCTCCGAGCAAAAAGCCTATAATTTTTTCATAAATATCTTTTTGCATTATCAGAATTAGATACTCTCATCAACGATTAATGAACCGCCAAGATATACATAAGTAAGCATCATAAAAATAAATGCTTGCAAAAATGCCATAAATGTGAGTAGTGCAAATGGAATGATAGGCAATACCCACGGAGCAAGCATCAGAATTACCATCAAAAACATATCATCCCCTTTTACATTTCCAAAAAGACGAAAAGTAAGAGAAATAATACGAGAAATATGAGAAACTATTTCAATAGGAAACATTAACCAGTATAACCACCAAACAGGTCCAAGGAAGTGTTTAAGGTAGTGGAGTAAACCATGTTCTCTTATACCGACAAAATTGTAATATACAAATACTGTCAAAGCAAGTGCCAAAGGCATTTCCAACATTGCAGTAGGCGCTTCAAACCCTGGAAAAATACCAATAATATTGGCAACTCCTATAAAGAGACCTAGCGTTGCCACTAAAGCAACATACTTACGAGCATGTGAACGACCCATAACATCAGTACCCATAGACCATACACCGTGAACATATGCTTCCATAAGATTCTGTGTACCTTTAGGTACAAGCTGTAAATTCGCCATAGCTACTCTTGCTAAAATTAAAGCTATACCTGCTGATAGCAACATGTGACTCATAAAAATAAATGTTTTATCTTCTGAGATAAGTCCGAAAAAAGTAAACAATTCACCCATAGGTGTGCTCCCTTGTCTTTAAATATTGTCGCAATTATACTCAATATTGCATTAAATTATTCTAAGTCTTGCTATAATTGTTGTAAGAAAATTCTAATTTAGGGAGATTTGATGAAAATTTTAAAATCAATCGTATATATCGCACTCAGTAGTTCTCTGCTTTTAGCAGCCCCACAGCAAGGTAAAAAGAACAAACAATTACAAAACATAATACAAACCGGTAAAAAAAGTTCTCTTTTACTGCTAAAAACTTTAGGTTCAAATATGAAAAAAAACATGAAAGCAGGCGGTCCCATGCAAGCACTTGATTTTTGTTCACAAGAAGCGTATACCCTTACAGAACAAGTTAACAAAAAGCTACCCCAAGGTGTAACAGTAAAAAGAATCAGCAGTAAATATAGAAATCCGGCAAATCAACCACAGGGAAATGAACAAGAGGTTTTGTCATCACTTAAAAAATTGCAGAGTTTACATGTAATACTGCCTAAACAAATTGTTCAAAAGGTGAATAATCATACATACAAATACTATAAACCTTTAATCATTAAGAAGAAAGTATGTCTTAAATGTCATGGCGATATTAAAAATGTGGCTTTAAAACATGCTATCAATGAAAGATATCCGACGGATATGGCAAAACACTATAAAATGGGTGATTTACGAGGGGCTATCGTCGTAACGATTGATAAATCTGTAAAGTAGGTTTTCCTACTTTACTTAGCAAATTCGATTGCTCGACTCTCTCGGATAACATTTACCTTAATTTCACCAGGGTATTGCACCCTCTCTTCAATTTCTTTTGCAATTTCTCTCGCCATTAGAATTGATTCATCATCATTTACCAAAGTGGCATTTACAATAACTCTTACTTCGCGACCTGCATTAATCGCATAGGCCTGTTTTACACCACTATGCAATGATGCTATCTCTTCTATTTCCGTAACACGCTTTAAAAAGCTTTCTAACACTTCTCGTCTTGCACCCGGTCTTGCTGCTGAGAGTGCATCTGCAGCACAAACTGCGCCACATTCTATAGAGTTAATTTCCTGCTGTCCGTGATGTGCATAAATGGCATTAATGACAACTTCATCTTCATTGTATCTACGACAGATTTCAGCTCCCAAATCAACATGATTTCCATCCATATCGTGTGTCAATGCTTTTCCTATGTCATGCAAAAGCCCTGCTCGTTTTGCCAAAATCGGATTGCCACCCATTTCTGCAGCCATGATTCCTGCCAAATGTGCTACTTCAAGCGTATGAGCAAGTGCATTTTGTCCATAACTCGCACGGTATCGCAATCGTCCTATAAGTTTCACAAGCTCGGGATGCATTACACCAATATTCATCTCTGCAATCAACTCTTCACCCTCTGCAAGTATTTTAGACTCAAATTCCTCTGAGACTTTTTTAAATATCTCTTCTATTCTTGCCGGTTGAATTCTTCCGTCTTCTATGAGTAACTGCAGTGTTTTTGTCGCAATAGCGCGACGATAAAGATTAAAACTGCTTACAAGAATTGCATTTGGCGTATCATCTATAATGATATCAACACCCAAAAGTGTCTCCAACGCTTTAATATTACGCCCTTCTTTACCTATAATACGCCCTTTAAGTTCATCACTGTCCAAATGAACTAAATTCGTGAGTCTCTCAGAAGCAAATTCTCCTGCAAAACGGCTTGTTGCCTGCGCTAAAATAAAATTAGCTTTGCGTTCACCCTCTTGCCTCGCTTCATTTTCATATCTTCGCACAATATGCGCTATCTCTCCACGAGATTTCTCTTCCATTTTTTCAAGAAGAACATTCTTAGCCTCTTCTTGTGTCATTCCTGCACTATGTTCTATTGTATGCACAGCCTCGTCTATCTTCTCTTCATATCTTTTTTTCAATGAATTAAGTGATTTTTCATTTCTCTCTAAATTAACTTTTTGTGCCTTGATTTTGTTTAACTCAATCTGAATTTTTTTCTCTTCATCCTGTTTAAAACGCTCAAAACTTTGTTCTTTTCGTATAAGTTTATCTTCCCTTTGAGAAAAATCCGCACGAGCACGCTCTTTAGCACTGTCAAATATTTTTTGTGCTTCAAATTCTATTTCAAGTGACTTTAGTTTTGCACGCTCAAGAAGTGTTTGTGCCTCATTTTCAATGGCTTTTGCTTTAGCAACAGCCTGCTGTGTATATACATCAAAATTTGCACCAGTTATTTTTTTAGAGATGAGAAATCCTACCACTCCACTCACTGTGGAAATTGCGCCACCAAGCAGTATTTCATTTAACATCTTATAAACCTTTTTATATAAAAAACTTTAGCCAAGTTTTCGCATGATTTTACTCGGAGTAATCAGTACATCACAAGAAACATCATATGTATCACATATCAATTTATTCGTGTGACAAAGTTTCGGTTGTACAAAAATAGTGTATGGTTTTTCTTTTAATTTTGCAAAGAAACGATCATACATTCCTTTTCCAAAACCGATTCTTTGTAAATTACCGTCAACTCCTACTGCTGGAACTATAGCTATATCAATTTTATTATTATTTCTTATTGTATTTCCCGCTTCTAAAATACCAAACTTTTTTTTCTTAAGCGGTAATCTAAATGGTACCATTTTAAAACTTTCGCCTTGCATAAACGGCACAAAAACATCATGTTTTTCTCTCATTATTTTTAAGCTTTTGAGTATATTTGCTTCATACGGCAAGGGATAAAAAAACAAAATTTTCAATTTTTTTTTACTTGAAAACTGTTCTAATTCTTTTAAAAGTGCACTATTAATCAAATAATTCTTATAAAATTTGTTGTGTCGTGAGGATTTTTTTATCTTTTTAAGACAAATTTGTCTAAAACTGTTTTTTGTAAGAGTCATATTAAATCTTTATCGCTATAATTTTACATATTTTACACAAATAAATAAACAAAGGCAAAAACTCTATGAGAAAAATTCCACTTTTAACAACTTTACTAACAATTGGCTTACTTTTTGGGGGCTGCTCTAAAGAAAAAGAAAACAATACACAAAAAGCCAATTCACTACTTGCAACAAATGAAATTGTATTAACATCACTCAACAACAAACAATTAGTTGTGAAAAAAACAGACAAGGGTCTGCAACTTGAAGGGGCTAAAGGCAAAGTAGTTATGTATGATATATTTGCAACATGGTGTCCACCTTGTCAGGCGGAGGCTTCCCACCTTGCATCATTGCAAAAAAAGTATAAAAACAAATTAGTCGTCATCGGTATTACAGTTGAAAATGGTATTCCTAATGAGAAACTTGAAGCATTTAAAAAACAACATGATGCAAATTATACACTCGTTAATTCAAGTGCAAACGCAAAAATCATTAATGAAATAGCAAAAAAATTAAAACTAGGCAGAGATTTTGGTATTCCACTTATGGTAATGTATAAAGATGGAAAAATCGTAAATTATTATCAAGGAGCGACTGAAGAAGAATTTATAGAAAGTGACATTAAAAAAGCTCTGGACATATAGATATGTTTGGTTTTATAAAAAAATCTCTGAGCAAAACTGTTGCTGCCATAAAAACAGTAGCACCTAAGAAAAAACTCACTTTTACCAAAGAGGAACTTGAAGATATTTTACTTGAAGCAGATGTAGAATATGCATTGGTAGAGATTATACTCAATGAAATTTATCAAGACAAAATCACTCGTGAAATTCTTCGTTCCAAACTTTTAGCAACATTGGCATATACCTCATATACAGAACCTCAGTTCACACCCCCTTTTGTAGAACTTATAGTCGGTGTCAATGGTGCCGGTAAAACAACCACAATAGCAAAACTGGCATACAAATACAAGCAAGAAGGCAAAAAAGTTTTACTCGGAGCAGGCGATACTTTTCGTGCCGCAGCTATTGAGCAACTCACACTCTGGGCAAATAAGTTAGACATTCCTATAGTTTCTTCAAAACAAGGACATGATAGCTCAGCCGTTGCCTATGATGCCATAGATTCTGCAAAAGCAAAAAGCTTTGGGAATGTCATCATAGACACAGCTGGACGACTACATACACAAACAAACTTGGCAAATGAACTGAAAAAAATCAAACGCATCTGTGATAAAGCCCACAAAAGTGCTCCTCACAGAACAGTACTTATCATAGATGGGACACAGGGAAATTCTGCAATTTCTCAGGCAAAAGCCTTTAATGAGATGATAGGCATAGACGGCATCATCATCACAAAGCTTGACGGTACTGCAAAAGGAGGAAGTATCTTCTCCATCGCTTATGCACTCGAGCTTCCTATCCTTTATGTAGGAACAGGAGAACAACCAAAAAACCTTACCCCCTTCAACAAGTATGAATTTGTCGATGGTCTACTTGATGCAATCTTTATGGAAGAAGCCTAAAAATCTTCTTCTCTTCTTTTAATGGCAAAATGCCATATTTTAATTATAAAAACAAAAAACTCACTACAATACTTTCAAATATAAATATAAAAGATAGAGACTATGGCAAAGAAAAAAATAATGTTTGAGTGTCAACACTGTGGACTTACAACACCTAAATGGATGGGAAAATGTACAAATTGTGGCGCATGGGACAGTTTTATTGAATTAAACGAGCATCAGCAAGAAGTTGTCAAACAAACAAAATCAACGACATCTACGGCTGCCAAGGCTATCAGTATTAACGATATAGTAGAAGAAGAAGTTTATAGATTTTCTTCACTCGATGACGAACTTGACAATGTTTTAGGCGGTGGCATCGTTCCCGGTTCACTTACTCTCATAGGAGGAAGTCCGGGTGTTGGAAAGTCCACTTTGCTCCTCAAAGTCGGCTCAAATATTGCATCAACAGGCAAAGATGTTCTTTATGTCACAGGCGAAGAATCAGCAGGACAGATAAAACTGCGTGCGAATCGTCTCAATTCCAACCATGATTCACTCTATCTTTTAAGTGAAATTAGACTCGAACAGATTTTAGTCGAACTACAGCATAGAAAGTATGATTTTCTTATTATCGACTCTATTCAAACAATTTATTCTGAAAATATTAGCTCTGCTCCGGGAAGTGTCACACAAGTGCGTCAAATAACATTTGAGTTGATGCGTATTGCCAAAGAGAAAGATATTGCCATTTTTATCATTGGGCATATTACAAAAGAAGGTTCTATTGCCGGACCTCGTGTACTCGAGCACATGGTTGATACCGTCCTCTATTTTGAAGGGGATTCTTCTCAAGAACTTAGAATTTTAAGAGGCTTTAAAAACCGTTTTGGTGCAACGAGTGAAATAGGTGTTTTTGAGATGAAAGCAGAGGGACTTGTCAGTGCCACAGACATTGCTTCACGCTTTTTTAACCGTAATTCAAGTCAAAGTGGTTCAGCACTTACCGTCATTATGGAAGGTTCTCGCCCTATCATATTAGAGGTGCAGGCACTTGTTTCAGAATCACACACGCCAAATGCAAAAAGACAGGCAACCGGTTTTGATAACAACCGATTAAATATGCTTTTAGCACTGCTTGAGCGAAAATTGGAAATTCCTCTCTCCGGTTATGATGTTTTTATCAATATCACAGGTGGCATAAAAATCACTGAAACCGCAGCAGACTTAGCCATACTTGCAGCGATTATCAGCAGTTTCAGAGACAGAGCTATATCCAAAGAAACGATTTTTATCGGCGAAGTATCACTTGTAGGTGATGTCAGAGAAGTGTACGCGCTTGATGCAAGGCTCAAAGAGGCAAATATGCAAAATATCACAAAAGCACTTGTTTCAAAAAAACCACTTGAAAAAACAGCTATAAAAACTTTTATAGTCGATGAAGTAACAAAACTGTTAGAGTGGTATTAAATTTATACAATTTAAAGTTATATTTGCACAATTTCGTTGTATAATCATGCCATACTAAAAAAAGGGTGAAAATGATTGATACTGAGTTTAGAAGTGAAGAGAGATTTGCGAGATTGTCTATTGCTTATGATACAGCTGAAGAAAAAGAGTGTGTAAATTCACATGTCGATTCCATTATTGCAAAATATACACATAAACCAGAAGAAATATACACTACAAAAGTTACTAACGGTAAAGAAGTTTTAGTCATTGAATACCATGATTCTAATCGTGAGACCGGAGATATTTTTGAAGATATTATGAAATCTTTAAATATCACCTGCTGCTCATAAGGAATAACAATGAACCTAGAAGAATATGCAAAAGGGAATGAGCTTTTTAGAAGTTATTTTAAAAAAAATAAAGATTCTCTTCTTCAGCTTGTAAAAAGTGGTCAATCTCCTAAAGCACTCTTTATAGGCTGTTCAGATTCTAGAGTAATCCCAGATCTTATGGTACAAACTAATCCGGGTGATTTATTTGTGGTTCGCAATGTCGGTAATTTTGTTCCACCTTTTAAACCTGATGAAGATTTTCACTCTACCGCTTCGGCTATTGAATATGCTGTAAGCATATTACATGTAGGTGAAATAATCATCTGCGGACATACGCATTGTGGAGCTTGTGAACATTTATATGAAAAAATGGATGATAACCCGCACCTTATTCATACAAAAAAATGGCTAGAGTTGGGTGAGAGTGCTAAAAAAGCAGCAATTTTAAGTCTGGGAGCCAATGCCCCTAAAGAAAATCTACTCCGTCTTACAGAAAAACTCTCTGTTATTAAACAAATAGAAAATATACTTACCTATCCGAATGTTCAACAAAAATTTGAACAAGACGAGTTGCATATACATGGCTGGTGCTATGATGTAGAAACAGGTAAAATAGAGTACTATAATGCTGATACCTATGAGTTTTTACCATTAAAAGATTTGACACTAGAAAATTAAATTTATAATTTTTTATAATTTCTGATATACTAATAAAAATAAAATCGTAATTTCAAGGAAGAAGAATGGCTGAAAAAGAAGAAAAAACAGAAGAATCTGCACCCAAAGAAAAAAAATCAAGTAATATGCTGATGATTATAATCATCGTGGTTTTGATTTTAGTCATTATAATCGGTGCAGTAGTTGCCGTACTCCTAATGGGTTCAGATGAAGAAACAGTAAAAAACACTGCTCCTCAAGCAAAAGAAAGGAGTGTTTCCTCTCAAAGAAGCAGAGCTACAAACGATGCCTTTAACGACACAAGAAAACTTGATCAGATTGGAACATTATACCCGTTAGATACTTTTACGGTAAACTTAAAAAGTGATTCAGGAAGAAGATTCCTTAAAGTTACTATGTCATTAGAACTTGACAATCCAGAATTAAGCCATGAACTTGATGCAAAGGCGGCTGTACTTCGAGATAGAATCATTAGAATATTAAGCTCTAAGACTTTAGAAGAAATATCTTCTAAAAAAGGAAAACAAAAAGTTACCGAACAAATTATGGATACGCTAAACTCTATGATTACAGACGGGCAGATAAAGGGCATTTATTTTACTGAATTTGTCATTCAATAAGCAATGATTGGTATAGATGTCATAAAAACATCTCGCATGAACCGTTTAATAAAACGGTTTGGAGAGAAAGGGCTTCATAGGTTTTTGTCAGAAGATGAAATGCTACTTGTCAAATCTTACAAAACTGCAGCAGGTTTTTGGGCCACGAAAGAGGCTTTTTCAAAAGCTTTAGGGGTAGGAATAGGTTCGGACTGCTCATTCTTTGATATTAAAATTTATAAATCTAAAAAAGGAGCACCCCTCCTTTCTCTTTCAAAAAGCATAATTGAAAAATTTCAAATCCTTGATGTATCTTTGTCTATTACACATGACGGTGAATATGCAATAAGTGTCGTTCATATAAAGTCTTTATCCTCCACCGACAAAATCAAGCAATTCTAATTTATCATTATCTTTTAAAATCTGTTTATCCCAATTATTTTGTTTAACTATTTCCATATTAAGTGCGGCTGCCATCACTTTATCAACTAAATTAAGCTCTTTTAATATCTCTAAAAGCGTCATACCATTTTTAAATACTTTGATGTTTCCATTTACTATAATATTCATTAAAAATTCCCCAATTGTATTTCATATGTTAAATTGTATCAACTTTACTTGAATATATATGTAATCTTTGATATACTAATTCAAATTTTAAAAAAAAGTTAAATAATTATGATAAATTCACAAGAATTACTAGAGAACGCTAAAGACCTAAAATTATTGTTTGCTGAAGACCATAATGAATTAAGAAAAGCTACGACAGAAATTTTGAAAACTTTTTTTCAAACAGTTGATAGTGTCGTAAATGGTGAAGAAGCTATACAACTTTACACTAAAAATGGTTCAGATTATTATGATATTGTCTTAACTGATATAAAAATGCCGAAATTAAATGGTGTATTACTAACAGAGGCTATATATGCGATTAATCCAAAACAAATAATTATTGTTTTATCTGCCCATGATGAATCTAGCTACCTTCTTCCTTTGCTAAATCTTGGTATTGAACATTTTCTAAAAAAGCCGATTGATTATCAGGAGCTTATAGAAGTTTTAACAAATGCAGCTAAAAAAATCAAACTTATTGCTAATACAATCGAGAATTCTAAGAGTTCTTATGTTCATCTCAGTGATACATGTAAATATGATAAAATTAAAAAACTTTTTTATAAAAATGAAAAAATAATATATCTCACAAAATATGAGATAATTTTCTTTACATTATTGACTGAAAATATTGGTAAAATTTATTCTAATGAAGAAATCGTTGCTTATTATCAATCACTCAACGAGATTGTAGACCCACAAAACATTAGGAAATTAGTTTCTAAACTTAGAAAAAAAATACCCAGCAATCTCATTGAAAGTATTTATGGTATTGGGTACAGGCTTGTACCCACCACCCCAATGCCATTAAGTTAAGCAGCTTTTTCGGAACCCGGACTTTAGTCCGGGCTGAGAGTGGCAAGACTATTGCAACAGCCGGCACTGAAGTACCGGTTCCAAGAAAGCATTAATTTTATAATTTAGAAATATACTTTGCCACAGCGTTGATGTCAGCATCAGAAAGTTTTGAAGCTTGCCCTTTCATAATAGCTTTCATGGCGCCACCGTATGTTCCGTTTTTATAGCCGTGAAGTGCAGTTATGATTTTTGCTTCACTCCATCCCTTGATAATTTGAGATTTTCCTAAAGCTTTTTTCTCCGCATGCACACCATGACAACTAGAACAAACCGTAAAAAGTTTTGCACCATCTGCACTTGAAATATTCTTGACTGCAGGAGTTGCTTTTGCAATTTTAGTAACTTCTGCAACAGTTTTTTCTACCGTTTTTTCTACTGTAGCTGTCACTTGCTGTTGTGTGGCAACAACTTCTTTAATTTTTGGAACTGTTTCATCTTTTGAAATTTCTTTGACACTTTGTGTCGTCTTTGTTACTTCAGAACTTTTTTGAGAACTTTTTTCATCACTGCACCCGACAATTAACATTGCCAATACAACCGATAATACTATTTTCATTTTCTTACTCCTTAATTGTTTATTAGTTATTATACAGTATAATAACTTTAATTTAATAAAGTGATGACAACGATGAATTTTGAACCCTATCCATTTGAAAAACTTACAATTTTACTTGAGAATATAAAACCAAACAAAGGCTATTATCCATCTGTTTTAACGATTGGTGAACCACAGTTTGAAACACCTGATTTTATACAAGAAGCATTAAAAAACAATACAGCCCTTTTAAAAAAATACCCAAAAACAACGGGAGAAACAGTTTTAAGAGAAGCCCAAAGAAATTTTGTCGCTAAAAGATTCAATGTTAGCTTGAATGACACACAAATTATTCCCACATTCGGAACCCGTGAAGTCCTTTTTAATTTCCCACAGTTTTTACTGTTTGACAAACAAAACCCCGTTATTGCCTACACCAATCCTTTTTACCAAATTTATGAAGGTGCGGCAATTGCAACACGTGCAAAAGTAATTCATTTAAATTTGAGTAAAAAAAACAACTTCAAACCTGAAATAAATGAAAAAGAATTAGCCCAATGTGATTTGGTCATACTCAATTTTCCAAACAATCCTACAACAGTAACACTGAGCCTTGAAGAGTTGGGAAAATGGGTACAACTCGCACTCAAACATGACTTTGTTTTACTCAATGATGAGTGTTATAGCGAAATATATACAAACAAGCCGATTCCTTCCCTACTTGAAGCCGCGTTACATGTAAACAATGACAGTTTTAAAAATGTTTTAGTCATTAACTCCATTTCCAAACGCTCTTCTGCACCGGGTCTTCGTTCCGGCTTTATCGCCGGCGATGCCACAATACTGCAAGAGTATATGAAATACAGAACCTACATAGGCTGTGCTTCTCCCCTGCCCTTGCAATATGCAGCAGCGGCGGCATGGAGCGATGAAGAGCATGTTGCTAAAGCAAGAGCTATTTATAAAGAAAATTTTCGTATTGCACATGAAATTTTAGGCACAAAAATTCCCGATGCTACTTTCTACTTATGGCTATATGTCGGCAATGCATTGGAATTTACAAAAACACTCTATAAAAATTACAATGTTAAAGTTTTGCCGGGCGAATATTTGGCACGAAAAGATGCAAAAGAGGAAAACCCGGGCAAAGGGTTCATCCGTATCGCACTGGTTGAAAACCCACAAAAAACCAAAGAGGCACTGTTAAGAATCAAGGAATGTTTACATGAGCAAAAATAAAAACAAAGTTCAAGAGTTAAAAGAAAAAGTTTTAAAAGCACAACAAGAAAATGACATAGCTGCACTTTATGTGTTAGAACAACAAGCACATGATATTTTTGACGAGGAAACCATTCAGGGTTTTTATGCAAATATTCTTGACTTGGCATTGGAGCGGCTCACAGAGACATTAGAAGCACATAGAGCAATGAATATGAATGAAGTACAAGACTTTGCAACCCTTCGTGCTTTATATGAATATGCCATTGAACACTACTCTGCCGGTAAAATACAAGACGCGGCTGCACTATTTGAAGTGCTGAGCGGACTAAGTAATAATGAAAAATTTTCTAATGCTTTAAAACTCCACTGGATAGCAGCTCAAGAAAAAATTTCCTTTGACGATTTTCTGGATAGAATAGCGGATATTGAAGCCACACAAAGAGCCGGAACTTTCTACATAAGCGAGTTCAAGCCTGAGGCACAAAAATTGCTAGATACGTTAAAAGACAAAGGTGCTAAAACATGAAAATACATTTTATCGGTATCGGCGGCATAGGCATCTCTGGTCTTGCGCAATATATGCACTACAAAGGGCATGAAGTCAGCGGTTCAGATATAAAAGAGACTGTCATTACTAAAAAATTGCGTTCTTTGGGCTTACATGTAACAGTACCCCACTCTGCTGATGCTGTTAGCAATCATGACTTAGTCGTTCATTCTGCAATTATTCGTCCAGACAATCCTGAAATTATCGCAGCAAAAGCAAAAGGTATAGAAGTCCTTGCCCGTCGTGAAGCATTACCAAAAATTTTACATGATAAAAAAGTATATTCTGTTGCGGGTGCACATGGAAAAAGTACTACGACTGCTATTCTTGCTGCTATTATGAATGGTTCTGCAATCATTGGGGCAGAGTCAAAGGAGTTTAGCTCAAATGTTCGTTATG
>Ga0256840_1003306_pt1 | contig 13179 bp, 12 predicted proteins | sample 355202metaG_FD_185969 | JGI IMG/M metagenome (GOLD analysis project Ga0256840, IMG submission 185969) | Hydrothermal vent microbial communities from Mid Atlantic Ridge, Atlantic Ocean - 355-202 | ecosystem: Environmental > Aquatic > Marine > Hydrothermal vents | place: Atlantic Ocean: Mid...
TTATTTTGAAGATGAGTTACAAAATTACTTTGTTTAAAAATTATTTCAGGTAGTATAACCACACCGAACTTTGCGATACCATTACATCTTTGCATCAAAATATAAAAAAATGAAAGCATACATAAATAACCAGCCGCACTCAATAAAACCTAACGAAACTATTTTAGAATTTGTTAGAAGAATAGAATCTGAAAAAATCCCTACAATGTGTCAAGATGATCGTTTGGAAAATTTTGGATCTTGCCGAGTTTGTTCCGTTGAAATAGCACGCGAGCAAAATGGAGCAACCAAAGTCGTTGCATCGTGTCATACTCCGGTAACAGAAGGATTGTATATTTATCCGCAAACCGAAAAAATAAAAAAATTACGTAAAAATATCGTCGAATTGGTTTTAACCGATTATCCTTACGATAAGGTATTTGCCGAAGAAGGAAAAAAACCGACACCTTTTCAACAAACAATTTCCGAAATTGGCATACCAAATGTGCGTTATCCAAAAGGGAAAACACATCAATTTTTAGAAAAAGATGATTCACACCCTTATATAAAATCCGATTTATCGCAATGTATCAATTGTTTTAGATGTGTGCGTGCGTGTGAAGAAATTCAAGGCGAAATGGTACTAAATATGAGCGGAAGAGGTTTTGCAAGTCATATCATCAAAGGATTTGATACTAATTTCGATTTATCTGCCTGTGTGTCTTGCGGTGCCTGTGTGCAAACTTGTCCGACAGAAGCATTAACCGATAAATTTAAAACAAAAACACTAATTGCAGATGAAGTAATTAGAACAACTTGTACTTATTGCGGTGTTGGTTGCCAATTGGAAGTGAGTAAAATTAACGGCGAAATTAAAGGGATTCAAGCACCAAATACTGCCGAAGTAAACCAAGGACACACTTGTCTTAAAGGACGATTTGCATTTCAGTTTTATAATCATCCTGACCGATTAAAACAACCTTTAATCAAGAAAAACGGTAAATTTAAGGAAGTATCTTGGCAAGAAGCATACGATTTGATCACCAATAAGTTGTTGGCAATCAAAGAAAATTACGGTGCAGATACCATAGGTGGAATTTCTTCGAGTAGAGCTACAAACGAAGAGAATTATCTGATGCAAAAAATGATACGTGTAGCAATAGGAACCAATAATATTGATGGCTGTGCCAGAGTTTGCCACGCACCAACAGCATACGGAATGCAAAAATCTTTTGGAACCGGAGCAGCAACCAATTCGATTAAAGATTTGGATAAAACAGAATGTATTTTCCTTTTCGGAGCAAATCCAACCGAAGCACATCCAGTAACCGGAGCAAAAATAAAACAATTATTTATGCAAGGTATCACCTCAATTGTGGTTGATCCTGTAAAAACAAAATTAGCAAAATTAGCAACGTATCATTTGCAATTACGTCCCGGAACAAATGTGGCTTTACTTAATATGATTGCTTATTTTATCGTTTCCGAGAATTTGGTAAAACAAGAATTTATCAACAAATATACCGAATACTACACCAATTTTAAAGAGAATTTAGTAACGTTAAATATCGATGAACTCGAAGAACTCACCGGTGTTTCAAAAGAATTGGTTAAAAAAGCGGCAATCGCTTATGCGAAAGCAAATTCGGCAATGGAATTCCACGGCTTGGGTGTAACCGAACATTATCAGGGAAGCAAAACTGTGATGTTATTGGCAGATTTGGCTATGATGACCGGAAATATAGGTAGAGAAGGAGTTGGTTTAAATCCGTTACGCGGACAAAACAACGTACAAGGAGCAGCTGATATGGGTGTACAACCACATCAAGGAGCCGGTTATTTAGATATTAATGATGCTAAAATTAAAGAGTATTATGCAAAAAAATACCAAGTTGCCAAGATGCCTGAAAAAGAAGGCTTAAAAATTCCGGAAATGATTAATGAGGCGATGAACGGAAAATTTAAAGCACTTTGGATTATGGGTGAAGATACCTTAATGACAGATCCTAATTCTAACCATATTCGTAAAGCTTTTGAAAAATTAGATTTATTAATTGTGCAAGAATTGTTTATGAGTGCCACAGCCGAAATGGCAGATGTGGTTTTGCCTGCATCGAGTTATTTTGAAAAAAACGGAACTTTTACAAACGGCGAACGTCGTGTGCAACGTGTTAATAAAGTTGTAGAGCCAATAGGTAATTCTAAACCAGACGGACAAATAATAATAGATATGATGTATCGTTTAGGTTACAAACAACCAACAGGAAAAGAATATGACGCTGTAAAAATTTTGGAAGAAATTGCAGATGTAATTCCGTTTATGAAAGGTATTTCTTGGGATAAATTAGGTGAAAACGGATTGCAATGGCCGGTAACCGAAGATGGTAATTCCACCGAAATATTACACAAAAATGGTAAATTTAAAAGAGGAAAAGGAAAGTTTCATTATTTTGATTTTGAAGAATCACCTGAGTTAGTAGAACATGCAAAAAAATATCCGTTTATTTTAACTACGGCTCGTCAATTGGAACATTACAATTCCGGTACAATGACAAGAAGAACGGATAATCAAAAAATTTCACCAAATGATTATTTGGAAATTAATCCGTTAGATGCTGGAAAAAAAGGTATTCAACACGGCGATAAAGTCCGTATTTTTTCAGATAGAGGAAGTGTGGAAATTCCGGTAAAATTAAATTATACCGTAAAACCGGGAGTTGTACGTACTACATTTCATCAACCGGAAGTTTTTATTAATATTATCACAGGAGATGTTGGTGATAAAGAAACCTTAACTCCTGAATATAAAGTTGTTGCTGTTGATTTTGAAAGAGTGTAAATTAGCAAGGTTTTTAATTTTACAGTTAATATGTAACAGATGCTACTTTCAATTGGTAAAATTTGTTATTAATTTGCATTATATTTAATAACCGAAAATCATAAAAGATGAATCAACCAAAAGAATTATGTCCAACTGCTACGAAATCCAGAGCAGATTTAGGTGCATTAATTTTAGATATAAGACCAAAAGAAGAAGTAGCAGTTTTTCATTTTGATGTGCCTAATTATAAAAATATTCCGGTAAATGAATTGCAAAATCGTTTGAACGAATTACCAAAAGATGAGCGTATTGTTTGTGTGGATAACAATCCTGAAAATGCGGCAATCGTAGCACAATTTCTATTGCAAAACGGATTTAAAAAAGCGTATTACATGAAACGAAGTGTTGTAAAATGGGTTTCAAAAGGATTTCCTGTTATCGGTAATTTATCCGGAGAAATAGAAGAACACAGTTGTGGTTGTTCGCACTAAAAGTAAAATATAGTTAAGCAAAAATTACTTTTTTATTTTTGGGTATTTGGCATTCTCGGCGTCCATATCTATAGAACGAGCAAATTCGCCATCAATATAGAATTTCCATAAACCTACTTTTACGTCGTTTTTATAATTTCCTTCTTCTTGTTTTAAACCCGTTAGACGGTTGTAAAAAATTGCGTAACCGTTTCGCTTTCCGTTTTTATAGGTAAAATCTTCAAAAATTTTGTTTTTTATAGAGTAGCGTTGGTATTTACCATCTAATTTTCCGTTTTTATAATTTGCAACAATCGTAGGTTTGCCATCAGGATAAAAAGTTTTGTATGCTCCGTTTAACTTTCCGTTAAGGTAATTTTCTTCAATCATAATCGATTTGCCGTCTTTATGATAATAAATCCATTTACCAATTTTATTTTTGCCTTGCATCTTTCCTTCACTTTCAATTTTTCCGTTAAGGTTATAAAAACGTACAAAAGCGATATCGGAATTTGGTTCAAATTGGCGTATGATAATCGGTTGCTTAGAATCTAAAATAGAGTAGTGTTTAAATATACCAACCTCTTTTCCGTGATTAAATTTTCCGGTGTATTTTATATTGCCGTTTTTGTAATATTTTTTCCAAATACCATGTCTTTTTCCATTGGTATCAAATTTATTTGTTTGAGCAACGGTTCCGGCAAACGATAAAATAATCAATAAAATAGTAGCGTAACTTTTCATTTTTGGATTTTAATAGCTGTAATTAAACGCATTTTTAGAAAACTATTGTATGAAATGCAAAAAGTATTCCGTTTTTATAATATTTAGAGATTTGTCTTCTGTGTTCAATATAAACTGCCAACTGTTAACTCTCCAAAAAACTAATTACAATTCCGTCTTGGTAAGTCGTTCATATAAATACCTTTACTTTTATCGATAAAACGCCAAACACCGTTAATTTCTTTTTTTTCGCCTCCTAAAATAGATGCTTTGTTCTTGTCCATTTTAAAGACTAATTCTTCTCTAATTGTTTTGTTGTTTTGAGTAAATTTACAAACGGTATTGGCTACATTTCCGTTTAGAACACCTTTAAAAACCCCTTTGTTAGGTTTTCCTTTTTCGGGATAATAATCATAATTGCTATAAACACTGTCTTTATCGATAGTTGCTTCCAATATTAATTGATTGTTTTCAATCTTAGAAAAAAAGCAGTGTTTTCCTTGATTTACAGAAGTTTTTTCTACTTCTGGATCAGTATTTTCAATCGCTTTTTTTTCTTTTTTACAGGAAATTAAACTCAATGTGAACAATAAAAATAAAGTTGTAATTCGCATAATTTTAAGTTTGATTCTTGCAAATATAAAGTTTAATCATAAAATAAATCATCTTTAAAACCAATTAAATATAATTTTTTTTGAGCTCTGGTAATTGCTGTGTAAAGCCATCTGTAATATGCCAAATCCATTCCTTCTTTTAAATAAGGCTGCTCAATGATAACATTTTTCCATTGTCCACCTTGTGCTTTATGACAAGTAACTGCGTAAGCAAATTTAATTTGTAAGGCATTGAAAAAAGGATTATTTTTAACTTCTAAAAACTGTTTGTATTTTGGTAAATCGGCATAATCCTCACTTATATTTTGATATAATTTAGAGGAATCTTCATACGTTAGCGAAGATGTTTCTTGTGTTAAAGTATCTAACATAACTACTGTATCAAAAGCCGGTTGGTTAGGATAATCAATCATTTTTACAGTTACTTCGGCAAAGTTAAATCCGTATATTTCTTTAAATCCGTTTATTTGTTTAATTTGGCAAATATCTCCGTTTGCAATGAAATCTGTTTCATCACTTTCTTTTAGCCAGTAATAATTGTTTTTAACGACCATTATATAATCTCCGGAAGCGATTTGATTATCTTCATTTCTAATTTTAGAACGGATTTGTTGGTTGTATTGGTTGGCTCTTTTATTAGAACGAACAATAATTGTAGTATCTTCAATGCCAAAATTTTGATAGCATTCATTAATGGCATTCTCTATATCATAGCCATCGATTAAACGGATAATATCCGGATATTGAGCTTGAAATTTAAAAGAAATACCATCGTAATAATTGCCAATAATTTCACGTAATTCGGTTGCATTGGTTAAAATACCGGAATCTTGATGTTGACGCATAACTTCGTCTAGCTCTGTTTCAACAACATCTTTTTGATAATTAAAATTTAATTTTGAAGCATCTAACGCCGGACTTAGATGTAATTTTACAGGAGGTAATTGTGCGGTATCACCTATTAAAATGAGTTTACAATTTTTACCGGAATAGACATATTGAATTAAATCTTCTAATAAAGAGCGAGATTCAAAAATTTTAGTTTGGTTTGAAGCATCCGGAATCATGGAAGCTTCATCAACAATAAAAAGAGTATTGGTGTGTTTGTTTGGTTTTAAAGTAAACATAACTGCACCTGAACTATTTTTTTTAGGAAAATAAATTTTTTTATGAATGGTAAATGCTTTTTTGTTGGCGTAATTTCCGATTACTTTTGCAGCTCTTCCGGTAGGAGCAAGCAGAACAAATTTAAGTTTTAAATGCCATAAATTATTTATTAATGTAGATATGGTTGTGGTCTTACCTGTACCTGCGTAACCCTTTAACAAAAAGAGTTTGTCTTCCTTTTTAGAAAAAATAAAATCACTTAACAATTGCAGTAATCGCTCTTGTGAATTAGTAGGCGAAAACGGAAATTGATCTAATAATAAATGAAAAAAAGTAGTTCTGTTAAATGGCATAGATTAAAATATTACGACAAAGGTACAAGGATATTTTATAAATTGATTGCAAAAAATTTTTGTACTTCAATTTTTTTTGTAGATTTGCCTTAAACCTAGAAATAACAAAAAAATAAACAAAAATGATTATATTACTTTACATTTTATTAGCTTTAATAGCGGTTGCAGTGGTTGCATATTTAGTGGTAAACAAAATTCCTAAAAAATTCCATTGGATTATTTCATTGATTTTATTGGCATTAATAGTATTTATGTCTAAAAAAATAGTGGATAGTATTATGAAACCAATTCGTTTTAACGAAGAAAAAGTAAAACGCTATGCTAAAGTTATCGATAATTTAAAAACTATCCGTCAGGCGGAAATTGCTTACCAAAAAGTAAAAGGTAAATATACTGATAACAAACAAGCTTTAATTGATTTAGTTGATAAAGATAGTTTTGCAATTGAACAAACAAGGAATGAAATTGTTAAAGTAAATAGAGGAGGAGGTATTGTAATTGATAAAGAAATACGTGTTGTGGATACAATTGGTTACAAACCGGTTAAAGCCGAATTTGCAGGTAAAGATTACAAAAGTATGTTTGATTTAAAGAAAAAAGGTATTGATGCTGATGTTGAATTGAAAACCGATACTATCGAAAAAGTTGAAGGTATTAAATCTTGGGTATTTGTTGCACGAGTTCCAAAAGAACAAGTATTAAAAGGAATGGATCAGTATTTAATAGATCAAGAAAAAGCAGCATTAGGAGGTACTGAAGTAAAAGGAGAATACATACAAGTTGGTTCTTTAACAGATGTAAAAACAAACGGAAACTGGCCACCATTTTATGATAATAAAGACGAAAAAGATAAAGAGTAAGCATTTCGATGCTAATTCAATTATAAAGAAACATTTATCCATCCAATTTAGTTTGGATGGATTTTCTTTTTGTGTCTGTGATTTACAGAATAAAGAAGTTTTGGCGTATAGTAAATATCTTTTTGACCATCAAATTAATACGCCCGAAAAACTTTTAAGAGCAATTAGGCAAATATTTTTAAAAGACCCGGAATTACAACATACATTTGATTCCGTTTTGGCTTTACATAATAATGAATTAATCACTTTTGTGCCAAATGTTTTTTTTGATAAAGAAAATTTAAAAGCGTATTTACAATATAATAACAAACTTTTGGCAACTGATTTTTATATGTATGATTCCATTAAAAATCAAGATATGAAAGCTGTTTATGTACCTTATGTGAACGTAAATAATTTTTTAATTGATAAGTTTGGAAGTTTTAATTACCGTCATGCTTCTTCTGTTTTAGTAGAAAATTTATTGGAAGAATTTGCAGGTAAAGACAAACGTATTTTTATTGAATTATCCAATTCTTTTTTTAAAATTTGTATCACACAAAATAGAAAATTATTGTTTTTTAATACATTTGAATATAAGACTGAGGAAGATTTTATCTACTATATATTATTTACTGCAGAGCAATTAAAGCTTGATTTAAACACAGTAAATATCTTTTTTTTAGGTGAAATAATTAAGAAAAAAGAACTCTTAATAGCTATTGAAAAGTATTTTAATTCTGTTAAATTAATAGAACCGAAACCATTATTGTCAGATGCTAAAATTGAAAAACAATTGGCAATTGAAGAATATGAATTATTTTATAGTAAAAATTAAATTATGCGAATTGTTTCCGGTAAAAATAAAGGAAGAAGGGTAAATGCACCAAAATATCTTCCGGTAAGGCCAACGACCGACATGGCAAAAGAAGCCTTGTTTAATATATTAAATAATCGTTATTTTTTTAATGAAATTTCAGTTTTGGATTTATTTTCAGGAATTGGTAGTATTTCATTAGAATTTGCATCTAGAGGAACTGAAAATATTACTGCTGTTGATGGTTTTTACGGCTGTGTAAAATTTTTAGAGAAAGAAGCAGAAAAGTTAGATGCAAAGATAGATTTGGTAAAAAGTGATGTTTTTAAATTTTTAGAGAATCACATAACCAAATACGATATTATTTTTGCCGATCCTCCTTATAATTTTGAATTGGATAAATTTGAAAAAATACATCAACAAGTTTTTAAAAATAATCTGTTAAAAGAAAACGGTTTATTAGTAATAGAACATTCTAAAAATACCGATTTAAAACACTTGCTTCATTTTGAACAAACAAAGAAATATGGTGGAAATTTGTTTAGTTTTTTTAAGTATCTTTAAAAGTAAGCTGATTTTTATAAAATTTCAATGTACACGTCAATTTTACCAATGTATCATTCTGAATGAAGCGACCTAAAGGAGCGTAGTGATGAAGTATCTCTTTTAGAAATATATTCTTTTAGTTGTAAATTTTTAAAATAATTCTTTGATTTTGTGATTTTTTTCTCCTTTTTGGGTTTTGTTTCTGTGAAAAAATAAAAATACTATAAATTGAATAAAAAAATCCGCAAAAACTGTACAGTTTTTGCGGATTTAATAGTATATAAAAGACTATTATTATTTTTCTGAGCTCATTTTATCGGCTAATAATAAAGCGTTGTAAGCATTTAAAATTCTTCCTTTTTTAGACATTGAGTCGAAAGGAATTTTTTCGTCTTTTGTTCCCGGTTTAATAACATCACCGTGATATTCAATACCGGAATCTATTAAAATTTGTTTTACTTCTTTTGCAGTTAAATTAGGATAGTAAGCTCTAATTAATGCAGCAACTCCGGCAACTTCCGGTGAAGCCATTGAAGTACCTTGAATAGATTTGTATTGATTGTCTTTTGGTACTGTTGAGTAAATTTCTAATCCCGGAGCAAAAATATCTACTCTGTCTTTTCCGTAGTTAGAAAAACCTGCAACTAATTTATCATCAAAATGACGTGTCATTGCTCCAACAGTAACTACATTATCTGTAATTTCTTTATTTGGTGCATCAGGAGAATCGGTTGGGAAATGTAAATTTTCTGCTAAATCGATGTTTTTACCATCATTACCTGCGGCTTTTACTAATAAAACATCGTGGTCTGCCGCATATTTCATTGCATCATAAACCCAATCACTATGAGGAGAATAAGGTTTACCAAAACTCATATTTACCACTTTTGCACCATTATCTACTACATAACGAATCGCTTTTGCAACATCTTTATCGTATTCATCTCCATCAGGAACAGCTCTTGCTACGATAAATACTACCGGAGCAGCTACACCATTCATTCCGATGCCATTGTTTCTTTGAGCACCTACAATTCCGGCAACGTGTGTACCGTGTAATTCGTCTGGTCCTGCTCCTAAAACGATGTTGTTTCCGTAACCCGGTTTGTCGTTCCAATCGTCCGGATTATCACCTGTAACGCGACCTTTAAAATCTAAATCATACATATTAGCTCTACTTTTAAAGTAATCTACACCGTTTTTTATACGTTTAGCAAATTCTTTAACCGATTTACCGGCACTTAGAACTCTAGGCAAATACATTAAAGCAGGTTTAACGGCATCGTTATCTGCATATTTTTGTACATCTTCTAAAGTATAGTTTTCTTTACCTAATTTTTTTCTAAGAAAAGTGTCTGCAGCTGTAATTTTATTGTACAGATCTTGATAGAATGCCATTTGTCCTTTTGCTTTTTCTCTTTCGGTTTCTACCTCTTTTTGCATTTTTAAGAATTGTTGGTATTCTGCTTTATCAGCTTCTGCAATTTGATCTTCGGTTTTACCGGCATATTTTGGTGATAATTTTTTAACCAATCTGGTAACTTCTAATTGTTCCGGTGCTGCACTTCCTTTTTCACCTCCTAAGAAATTCCATCCGTGCATATCATCAACATAACCGTTGTTATCATCATCTTTTCCGTTTCCGGCAATTTCTTTTGGATTGGTCCAGATTTTATTTTTTAAATCTTCGTGTTCAATATCTACACCTGAATCTACGATACCTACAATTACGGTTTTCGGTTTTTTGTTTTTTACAAAGTCGTATGCTTTATCTAAACTTATTCCGGGAACAGAATCTGTAAAAATATCCATATGTGGCCATTTACGGATTTCTTCTTCGGTCATTTTTCCTATTTTTGCAACAATTCCTTCGGTTGAAGTAATCATAGCAGGTCTAACAGCCGTTGTTTTTGTTGTTTTTTGGGTTGATTTACAACTTGCTAAAGCAAGAACAACACCAAGAGATAGTACTAGTTTTGTATATTTCATTGTTTTGAGAATTTTAATTAAATATTTCGTTAAATTTAAAAGTTTTGTCTAATCTGGCTCCTTTTTCGGTGTTTTTTACCGTACATAACTCATTAAAAGCATCGTGTTCTAAAAAAAGGTAATATTCTTCGGCTACAGCCTTATCTAAAAATAATTTTTTTTCGTCTAAAGTGAGTAAAGGTCTGGTGTCATATCCCATAACATACGGCAAAGGAATATGCCCAACTGTTGGTAATAAATCTGCCATAAAAACAATGGTTTTACCTTGATATTTAATCATTGGTAACATTTGTTTTTCGGTATGTCCGTCGGCAAGAAAAATATCAAATCCTAAATCGGAATTTTTTATAATGCGATTATCATTTAATTGCACATATTTTAATTGTCCGCTACTTTCCATAGGATGGATGTTTTCTTTTAAAAAGGAAGCTTTTTCACGAGCATTTGGTTCTGTTGCCCATTTCCAATGATTTTGGTTGGTCCAAAAAGTTGCATTTTTAAAGGCAGGTTCGTAAAAAGTTTTGTCTTTGTTCCATTGAATTGCCCCACCGCAATGATCAAAATGCAAATGTGTTAAAAATACATCGGTAATATCATCTCTGTGAAATCCGATTTTTTTTAAGGATTTATCCAAAGTAAAATCACCAAATAAGTGGTAGTAACCAAAAAATTTATCTGATTGCTTGTTACCTAAACCGGTATCGATTAAAATTAAGCGTTCGCCATCTTCAATAAGCATGCATCGCATACTCATTTCAATAAGATTGTTGGCGTCTGCAGGATTGGTTCGTTGCCAAATAACTTTGGGTACAACACCAAACATAGCACCACCGTCTAACTTAAAATTTCCTGTTTCAATAGGATGTATTTTCATCTTTTTAATTAAGGTTTACAAATATCTAAAATTCTTCTTAATTATTTGTTAATATGTTGCTAAAAAACAAGAGATGTTACATTTTTAAATAAAAAAACCTCGATAAATAAATCGAGGTTCTTATTTTGAGGTGTCGAGCGGATTCGAACCGCTGTACACGGTGTTGCAGACCGTTGCCTAGCCACTCGGCCACGACACCCTTTTAATTGGGTTTGCAAATGTAATAATTTTTTTGAATAATTTTTGGATATGTATAAAAAGTTTTTTCATCTTTTTTTCATACTTTTGAGTACAAATATATTCAGATGAAAAAAATAACCTTATTCGTTTTAATTTTTGCTTTTTTCTCTTGTAAAGCAAGACCAATTCAGGATGTAAAAATACCGGTTTCAAAAATAGTGCAAAGTTCAGTAAAATCGGATTCTATTCCTTTATTAGATGATAAAGTAATTGAATATTATGCAAGTTTAATTACTGAAGAAGATTTGAAAAAACATTTGGTAAAGTTAACTTCAAAAGAATTTGAAGGAAGAAAAACCGGAGAGAAAGGACAAAAATTAGCGGCAGATTATATTGTTAATTATTATAAAGAGATAGATATTGCTCCTGCATATGAGCAAACCGGAAGTTATTTGCAAAGAATTCCGAAAGATTTTATGCAAGGTAGAGCTAATGCTGATTCCGAAAATGTTTTAGCCTTTATTTACGGTACCGAAAAACCGGAAGAAATTGTGGTAATTTCTGCTCATTATGACCATTTAGGAGTTGGTAGTAATGGGAATTATTATCCCGGAGCAGACGATGATGGTTCCGGAACAGTTGCTTTGTTAGAGATTGCTCAGTCTTTTCAGAAAGCAGTTGTCGAGGGAGAAGGGCCAAAGAGATCGATTTTATTTTTAAATTTAACTGGCGAAGAAGAAGGTTTATTTGGCTCAAAATATTATAGTTCGCATCCGGTTTTTCCTTTAAAAAATACAATTGTGGATTTGAATATTGATATGATAGGTAGAGTAGATGGTAGACATAAAACCGGTGATTATGTGTATTTAATAGGTTCAGATAAATTAAGTACAGAATTACATTATTTATCGGAAGCTGTTAATAAAAAATATACAAAATTGGATTTAGATTACAAATATAATGATGAAAAGGATCCTAACCGATTTTATTATCGTTCAGATCATTATAATTTTGCCAAAAACGGAATTCCGGTTATTTTTTATTTTAACGGGACCCATAAAGATTACCATAAAATAACCGATACAGAGGATAAAATTGATTATAATGCTTTGCAAAAAAGAGCACAGTTGGTATTTCATACAGCTTGGCAAATTGCAAATAAAGAAGAGCGGTTAAAAGTAGATGTTATCAAGAAGTAAAAAAGCCAAAGATTTATCTTCGGCTTTTTTATGAAATATTTAAATTTTTTTTAGTTGTAAATGTTTTCTTTACCAAATTTTTTGGTTAATAAATAATAAAACATTGCTCTGTATTTATTTCGGTTAGAAGATCCTAATTGTTCGCAAACTTCTTTGATTGCTGCATCTAATTTTGCATCGTCTTTTAGACCTAATTTTTTAATTAAAAAATTGTTTTTTACGGTTTCTAATTCACTTTTTTGCGTACAAGAAACTGTTGCTGCATCTTTGTTGTAGATAGAAGGACCACAACCAATGGTTACTTTTTTTAATAAATCCATATCTGCTGTTACACCTGCTTTTTCTTTTAATTCTTTTGCGTATAACGCGATAAGTTCATCTCTTTTACTCATAATTTTTTGTTTTTTAAATGTTGATAATTAATGATTTGTTTAAACACATTTCAAATATAAGAATTTTTATGCGATAAAAAAAATTATTTTAAATTCGCAAAATATTCTTTTAATATGATGTCATTTAGCTCTCTTGGTGTCTTTATTTCTAGTAGTTTTGGGCGTTTATCGGATTTGTAGAAATGAGATAGTTTATTTTTTAAATCCGTTAAGTTATCAGTTTCCAAATAATTAATATCGTGCATTTTGCAAATATTTTTTGCATTTAGATGATGT
>Ga0256840_1003307_pt1 | contig 13165 bp, 9 predicted proteins | sample 355202metaG_FD_185969 | JGI IMG/M metagenome (GOLD analysis project Ga0256840, IMG submission 185969) | Hydrothermal vent microbial communities from Mid Atlantic Ridge, Atlantic Ocean - 355-202 | ecosystem: Environmental > Aquatic > Marine > Hydrothermal vents | place: Atlantic Ocean: Mid...
TGATCAACGACAATTATTTTTATTTTAAAAAAATATAGTAATTGATTGATTTGTCCTAAGAACCATGCAATAAAATTAATGCCTTGCAATATTTTTATTGCATTATTTTATTACGGACTGCATACTTATCAGCTCAAGGTCCTTTTGTTTCAAGCTTTTCAGTAAATAATTTTTCAATGGCAAATTTTGAGTAGATTTTGAGTAGAATAGACTGCTTTTGCGCTTAAAAATCAAATTTTTATTATATTAAATTTTACTTTATTTTAGGTACTTATACTCCTACTTTAGTCTGATTATCTATAAAAAAAAGAATGGCGCACTTCTTGCTTATTTTAGATAAAGGACAGGGAGGTAACTATGTTATCATTTATTACTTAATGTAGAGTTTTAAATAACTCCCATGGGCAGATCCGTACTTGCCGAGGCGTTACCAAAAAAATAAACGATTCTGACAAAGGATGAAACATGCGCATTTAAGAGTGCGCCATTTCTTATAACGGCCATGAGGCCGATCTGAATTTTGTCCCAGATTAGCTCGCAATAAATTATGGGCAGAAGGCGCGTAGCCAACTCTTGTAATTATAAGGTGCTTTACTAAATCAACCGTAAACCATATTTTTCAAGGAACATCGTTATTATTTCTAAAGGATTGTTAATGGAAATCCGTACTATAAAATCCCTACTAAACTTCCTATGCATATTTGTGTTGATAGTTATTTTTTGTATACTTATGCCCCGCGATGTTTACGCCACCCAGCTTCATTCAAGTTCGGAAGGAATTATTACCCATCAGATAGGGCATGTTTTTTTTCTTTTTTCCATGGTTCTTCTTATCTTTACAATTACAGGTAAAGGTTTAGATAGACAAAAAGGATGGCGCCTGATTCAATATTCAGCTTTTTTTTTCATCCTATGGAATATTGATGCCATAACAGCTCATTTTTTTGATAATCAAATTTATGCTGTAAAAATACAGGACATATCTTTAACCCGGATCAGAATTATTACACGTAATAATTCATCTATTTTAGCATGGCTGTACTATTTTTTAAAACTGGATCATTTATTATGTGTACCTGCAATGTTCCTTCTTTACAAAGGCCTCTCAAAACTTGTTGATGAACAAAGTCAAAAAATTTCAAAGAAGGCTGATTAATGATTTTTTCCTTTATACCCATACTTATAGTTGACATTGCAGGGTCAATCGCCATGGTGGTGCTTGCGGTCTTATCTCTTTACAAAGCGAAACTACTGCGAGATATTGATCACGACAATGCAGTCTTTCTATATTTGCTGTGGATAAGCACAGGATTTACAATCTTCGCAGTCTCAAGATCATTCGGTCATATTTTAAAATTATTTCTGATTGTTACATCCAATATAGATACCTGGCATGCCATCAGCCCATATTCGGGCAGTGTAAATACCGTATCTTTTATGCTGATTGGCCTGATCACCCTTTTTTTTAATCAGAACTGGAGCATAAATGAAAAGATCAGCGCTGGAAGAGAAAAACTTGAAAACGCTCATACTGAACTCATGAATTTGAACCAGACCCTTGAGCATAAAGTCATTGAAAGGACCGAAATGCTCACAAGCAGTGAACATAAGTGCCGCAGGATATTTGAGCAATCCCTTGATACTATTATTGTTACAGACAATAAGTTTAAAATTATGGAAATTAATCCGGCGGGAATAACATTGACCGGATATACCCGGGAAGAGATGTTAATGGAAGAGATGACCGCGGCTAATTTCTTTGCGTTCCCGTCGGAATGGGAAAGAATCAACAAAAAAATTGGATCAGAGGAATATATTTTAAATGAGGAGGCCGAATTCCTAAGACGGGACAAGGAATTAATTCTTGTTCTGATTACCGGTAGTCTTGATTACGGAGCATTCGGTTGTGAACCAACCTATCATTTCATCATTAAAAATGTAAACGAAAAAAGACAGATGGAACGACAGATTGCCCAGGCGGATAAACTTGCTGCACTTGGAGAATTATCCGCTGGAGTAGCCCATGAGATCAACAATCCTCTGGGAATCATACTCGGCTATACGCAAATTTTATTAAAACAGAAATCTGATTTTCATGATGATTTGAAAATTATTGAAAAGCACGTACAAAATTGCAAAACTGTAGTATCGGATCTTCTTTCATTTTCAAGAAAGGGGTCAACAAAAATGACCATTATTGATATTAACAAAGTTACAGAAAGCGTGGTTAATTTTTTATCCAACCATTCCGATTTCAGGAATATTGAAATGGCATTAAATTTCCATAACGCGAACAGGATCAATATTGTAGGCAACGAACAAGAACTTGCCCAGGTTATTATAAATCTCATCATTAATGCCTGTCATGCTGTGGACAAAAAGGGAAAGATTGATATTACCACTCAGAAAACGGAAAATAACAAAGCCTTGATTATTGTTAAGGATAATGGAAAAGGAATATCGAAAAAGAATCTATCTAAGATTTTTGATCCGTTTTTTACAACAAAGCCTGTGGGCCAAGGCACAGGGCTCGGCCTTTCCGTGGGATATGGTATTATTAAACGCCACCATGGAGATATTCATGTAAAAACGAGAGAAGGCACAGGCACAATTTTTACTATATCATTGCCTGCCCATAAAGAATTTACATATGGTATGCAATCAGGGGATATGACAAAATGAAATCAATGATACTTGCAGTTGATGATGAAAAAGATATGCCAAGGCTTTTGCAAAGGACGCTTGAGCCTGAAATAGATTGCAACATTTCAATGGCTTTTTCAGGAAAAATGGCGTTGACAATGCTTGAACAGGAACAATTTGATCTTGTTATCTGTGACATCAGAATGCCCGGTATGGACGGATTCGAGCTGCTTGAGCACATAAAAGCTGCTTACCCTGATTTGACTATAGTCATGTTAACAGCATTTGGTAATATTGACTTTGCTGTAAAAGCCATTAAAAAGGGGGCCTATGACTTTATCCAAAAGCCATTTGATCAGGATGAAATTATTTTTAAAATTAAAAAAGCTGTTGAAAGAAGTCTATTGCTAAAGGAAAATAAACGTCTGTTAAGAAAAAAAGAAACCAGTCCTCATGAGTTGATAGGCAAAAGTGAGGCCATGCAAAAAGTATTTGATCAAATAAAACTGATTGCACCAAGTGATGTAACAGTGCTGATCACAGGGGAATCAGGAACAGGCAAAGATCTCACTGCAAGATCCATTCATAGTTTAAGCACTCGCAAAAATAATGCATTTATCCCGGTTAATTGTCCCACAGTTCCCGAACCTATTCTGGAAAGTGAATTATTCGGGTATAGAAAAGGGGCATTCACAAATGCCACGAGGGATAAAAAAGGGCTTTTTCAGGAAGCGGAAAAAGGGACAATTTTTTTAGATGAAATTGGAGATATAGGCCCTTCCATTCAAACAAAATTATTAAGGGTTCTCCAGGAAAAAGAAGTGAAATCTCTTGGAGAAACAAAAACCAAAAAAGTGGATGTGCGCATTATTGCGTCCACAAACCGGAACCTTAAACAAAAAATTGCCGATAATGAATTCAGGGAAGATTTTTTTTACAGGCTTAACGTATTTTCAATTCAATTGCCTCCCTTGCGAGACAGAATAACCGATATCCCGCTTCTTTCGGAACATCTTATTGCAAAACATTGTAAAAAATTTAAAAAACATCTTAAGATGATTTCCGAAGATGTAATGGACATTTTTGTACAATACCCATGGCCCGGAAATGTAAGAGAACTTGAAAATGTCCTTGTACAGGGCATTCTTTATTCAAAAGATAATATAATTACAATGGCTGACATACCTTTACAAGCTGATGACCGGAAAAATTATGGTTTTAAAGGAGTTGACAGTGGCCAAATTTTTTCATTACCTTATAAACAAGCCAAGGAAAGACTGCTACATGAATTTAATCATGATTATATCGGTGCCAGGCTTTCAATGACCAATGGTAATATCACCCAGGCAGCAAAGCATTGTAATATGGACCGTCAGGCCCTGCAGCAGATCATGAAACGCTTTTCCATCGATCCGAAACTTTTTCGCTGACAGTCCCATGGAATCAGCCAACATATATATAAAATCGCTTATAATGTTTTAATTATTTTGAAATAAGAGAACCAAATCCAATATGATTCAAATAAATATAAGACTCTTTGTAACTTTATCAAAATATCTTTCTTCCGAAGATGGTCTATTGAACATAAAAGAGGACACCACCGTGGAAATGCTAATTGATCGTCTTGGAATCCCTGTAAATTCAGTAAAATTAATTTTTGTAAATGGTAATAAACAGGATAAAACATATTGCCTTAAACACAATGACCGGCTCGGATTGTTTCCCCCGGTGGGAGGCGGATAGACATGGAAATATATAAAAAAAAAGATCGTTATAGCCGTAATTTTAATACAATTACCAGAGAAGAACAGAGTTGCCTTGCAAAAGCCCGTGTCAGTATTATCGGCCTTGGAGGTTTAGGGGGTGGGGTGTGTGAAATGCTTGCAAGGGTCGGTGTGGGAAATCTTACCCTTATTGATGGGGATTGCTTTGACTTCACGAATTTGAACCGCCAGTTGCTGAGCAGAGAAGATCTCATGGGAACACCAAAGGCCAAGGCCGCACAGGACAGGATACATGCCATAAATTCGGAAATAGCGGTGACATCTATACCTAAGTATGCCGATGATACCAACCTCTATGATTTAATTAAAAAGTCTGACCTTGCAATTGACTGCTTAGATACAATTGATTCGAGATTCATCCTGCAGAAAGCAGCGAGAAAGGCAGCTATTCCGGTAGTATCAGGCGCCATTGCAGGAGTATCAGGACATGTGACTGTTTTCTTCCCCAAAGATAGTGGTTATGAACTTATTTACGGCAAAAAAAGCCAAGACAGATCCAGAGGAGTTGAAACCATTACCGGTAATATCTCCTATTGTGCCATGGCTGTAGCCGCACTTCAGTCTTCGGAATGTATTAAGATACTTCTGAATCGTGGCGATATTCTAAGAAACAAACTCATGATCATTGATCTGTGGACAAATACATTTGAAGTAATGGATCTGATCTCTTTTCCATAGGTAATGGAAAAAATATATTGGCTGTTTCCTTCCCTCTGATTTTTAATTAGAGTTTCCCATTATTTATTTTTAAAAAATATTTTTTGTATAAAAATTTCAATCCTGCAAAAATCATAAAAGAACACAGCACTGAAATAACAAACCAGAACATGGTGCCTACGGGCATGGGAGTTGGACCGCCTGTTGCAATGAAAAATACATATTGTCTGTTAAAACGGTCGGCAAGTTCTGCAGGACTGTATGCCGTCATAACATAAGAAAGCATGAGAAGTATGGGGAGAACATTTGTTAAAAGATTTTTTAAAAAGCCTTCAATGAAATAATCATAAAAAGCCTGATTGAGTTTTGCCGAATCAATATTCCTGGCCAGTCTTTTTCCCTTTTCCCTGTCATCGTGTTTCAAAGCTTCCTTACGTAATGCCTGCCAGTGTTCATAGTCTTTTTCCAATTCCCTGTAGCGTTTGGTTGTATAGATTTTTCCCATTACCCTGGTAAAAAGAACAGTTATAAAAGCAAGAAAGAATATAACGAATCCAGGGCCAAGGACGTCAAGAGGAGAGATTATTTTGTCCATGAAAAAAGTTATTTTTGTAAGGTACATTTCTATGAAGTCCCAGAGTCTGTCAACGATATAATTTATTTTGTCCATAATATGCTTTAACTTTTTTAGTTTACGATAAATTCATGATTAAAATTTTTATGCCATCTTTTAATTACAAATGGAATTTCTTCTTTTATAACGGTCATGATTCAATGTCCATAAAATTAAAAATTTTTAAAGAAGATCAAAGCAAATAACTGGCTCCAGTTTAAAAAAAATAAACCCGCATCCTGACTTAATAAGTCATAATTAAGAAGGATACGGGTTTCAAGTTTAAAGGTTTAGATTAAGTAATATTTAAGTATTATAGGTGCTTAAATATTAAATCCAGATTTCAATCTTAAAAAATCTGAAAAACAGAAAGAACAGAGTAGCAGCGAGAATAATTTTCAAGGCTTTCTCACTGAAAAATTTCTGGATTCTGCTGCCTATCATACCACCTGCAAAACCGCCTATAATAATAGCTATGGCAATCCACAGGTCAGGCAGGTAACCGGCGATGAGATATCCTATAAAGGAGCCTATACTTGAAAAGCAGGTGCCGATAAGGGAAATGGGAACTGCGACATACATGGGCAGAGCGCCAAGTGTTGTCATTGCAGGTACAAGCAGAAATCCACCGCCAATACCAAAGGATCTTGATACAACACCAATTGCAAGACCGAGGATAGCAAAAAGGAGTGGATTAATGGTAAACTCTTCACCCCAGAATTTAAAACGATAATCTGTGAGCCCCGTTTTTACAGGTTCTATACTACCCATTTCAGCGGAACGTCCTTCTACTTTTGCCTTTGCAACTTCATCGTTAAACTTTTTGGTCATGGCCTTAATATTTTTTCTCTTCTCCATGGATTTCGGTCTCATTTCCATGAGAGTTTTGACACCCATGATCACAACAAGTACGGCCAGCCATTCTTTATAAGCCCTCATTGGAAGGACTGCGGAAACATATTTACCAAGCCAGATGGAGCCTATGAAAATACCGACTCCAAAAGAAATTCCCACTGGCCAGGCCACCCTTTTTTCTACTTTTGCATATCGGTAAAATGACCCCAAGGGAGAAAACAGTGTCAAGGCAATATTTGACGGCTTTAAAACATTCGCAGCATTAATTCCCACAGGGCCCATGGTATGAACAACAAGAGCCTGGAAAGCTGCCATGAGCATTCCGCCGGCAGCACCAATCATGGAAAAATAAGCACCTACAAAAATAGCGCCTATGATGATCCACAGGGGATTCATATAGCGAAATCCCTTGGTGAGCCAGAATCCATTTTTTTCAACTGTATACTTTAAAATCTTGGCACCATTAACATAGACATCAAATACTGTGTTAGGTGGAGTATCACGGTATGTTGTAAAGGATGCAGTAAACTTTCCCGTTGATTTATCAAGATTGATTATAGTCCCTTTATCCCAGTAATTGCCGCTTTTTTGATCGGTTATTACGCTACGGGAGAAGATAACTATTTTACCCCTTAGAGTACCTTCCTTGACAATAGTATTAATACCGTATTTAGTCTCATTGGCATACCTTAAAAAATTCCACTGCTGGCTTGTTTTAATAGGCCCAAGCATTGCTCTTGCTTCAGGGGCAATATCTTTTAAATGTTTTTTAAGATAAAACATGGTTGTTGAATAAATCCCGTTACCTTTACCGAGAATCACCGAAGGTCCACCATATCTTTTCTTAGCAGATTTACCGAATTCGTCAGGTACGTTTGTAATTAAATAGTAAAGAGGTGGAATTTTTGTATCTGCAGCAAATCCTTTTTTCTTTTCCATTTTTTTGAATTTTACAATTTCATACTCACCTTTTGTATCCTCAGGCGCAAACATTTTATGTTGGGCAATAGCAATGTACAGGTTGGATCCCGGTGCAATGGTACCTGTGATCTTCACAACATGCCCGGCTTTATAAGTGGTGGATGACAGTGAAGCTTCAGGCCCTGCCATCAAAGGTACTGCGGAAAATAGCAGAATCACTGACAGAGCAGATAAAAAACAAATAATTTTTTTCATTCTTTTCTCCTTAAACTAAAAATTTAAATATAAATTATAATAATTATGGCATCGCAGAGCCAAAAAATCAGATCTCTGGATACCTGTTACGTCCTGACCTATTTATACCTTTTTATATCTTAGTTTTTTTATAAGAAAATAATTTTCTTATACTATAATTACAAATAGTTACAGAATAGTAAGACCATTCAAATATTTTATAATATTAGACTTTTATTATTTGTTGTGGTGCATTACATCATGGCGATTTATATGAAACTCCTGCCAAGTAGCTTAATATTATAAGAGTTGACATTGCGTCTTCGCCCCTGTATTTGTTGCGTCCGTAGCTGGCCTTTTTGCTCAAAGCCTTGCCGGTTATATAAAACTACTGTTTTATTCCACCTTGTACCTTAAAACATGAAAACTACCATTGTACTATGACCATACTATAGACATACTTTCCCAAGCAAGCAGTGTGCCCGCCTATTAGTGAGATTTAATTAGTGAGATTTAATTTTAAATTTAGATTTAATTAAATGGGTTCATAAGTATCTTAATTATAAACTATAAATTTATAATTAAGAAGAAATCTCAAAAAATTAATATTATTATCCTGATGGAATAGAATAGAATAGAAAGGTATTAATTTGAATTTTTATACTTTAATAGATGCAATAAATACATTGCACTTATACCGGCCATCTATGTATCATGCTTAATTCCAATATGTTGGCAATATGCATATTTTTTATTGCACTGCATTATTTTATTGCTCCCCATACATTTTTTTTAAAACCACAAAATCTCTATTTTATGAATATACTTTACCACTAAGAGCTGTTTATTATAATGATGTATAATATACAACTATCAAATAATACAAGATTATTACCTTCTATAATTATTCATTGTGTATCTATTAAGATAAATGCTCTGTTAAAAAAATGATGCTTAAGACATATATAAAAATTCATATCCATCGGCATGGATGTTGCTTCTGTATTATAGACATTGCATTATCAAGGATCCTTTTTATAAAAACTTCTTGTAAAAACAAGGTATAAGCTTCATACTTTGTTGCGGATGGAACTGATCTTCTTACTTAAGGCCATTTTACTTAAGGCCATTCCGGTTGTAAAAAAGAGTTGTACACTTCCAAGTTATACGTATGTAAGTATGCTTGGTCTATATAGCGTAAAATATTAGTATATTAGTATAATAGTTTAAAACAATATTAGCTTGCTAAAGGAGGCAATGGATTATGGATAAAGAAGTTTATAGTATATGTTTTATGTGTTCCATGAGGTGTCCTATCAAGGTCAAAGTCAAGGATGGCCATGTAGACTGGGTAGAAGGCAACCCGCATGTTTCCAGTATGAACAGAAGTCTCTGTCCCCGCGGGGCGGCAGGAAAATCTATGCTCTACGATGATCAGAGAGTTCAGTCTCCGCTTATCAGAGTGGGGGAAAGAGGCTCCGGAAATTGGCGGAAGGCATCCTGGGATGAGGCTATTGATTATGTCGGCACACGGCTTAGAGAAATAATTGACAAAAACGGCGGGCATAGTGTTGTTTTCGCAGAAAGGACCCAGTTGGCAACACACGTAAGCAAGACTTTCATGAAAGCCATTGCATCTCCCAATCATTTTACTCACGATGCCCTTTGCAAAGGCTCTGTCAATACGGCCTGCAGATCCTTATTCGGATATATAGACAGCCAGATGGGCGTTAATTACGGAAATACAAAACACATTGTGCTGTATGGCCGGAATCTTTTTGAATCTATTGGGGTAAAGGAAGTTAACCCCATGATGAATGCCTTGGAAAAAGGGGCAAAACTTACCTATATTGATCCCAGGGTGACCATCACCGCATCCAAGGCTCACCGCTACTGGATGATCCGTCCAGGTACGGATCTCGCCTTAAATTATGCTCTCATGCACATTATTTTAAAAGAAAGGCTGTATGATGCGGCATTTGTTTCAAAATGGGTCATAGGCCTGCCGGAACTTCAGGATTTTGTGGAGAGTTTTACTCCTGAATGGGCAGAAAAAGAAACCGGTATTCCTGCATATGAAATGGTTAATTTTGCAAGGGAAATAAGCAAAGATAAACCTGCTGTAGCTTTTCACTATGGGTACCGGGGTGCCAATAATACAAATGAAATTTACATGCGTCGTTCTATACTGATATTAAATGCTCTTATGGGCAGCGTGGAAACCAAAGGCGGTATTTTCTTTAAAAAAGGACCTGGGGAGTTGGATAGAAAGCCCGCAAGAAAACTTACCAGTCAGGAATTCCCCAAAATTGAGGTCCCGAGGTTTGATAAAGTGGGCACCAAAGATTTCCCTCTACCTGATCCTAATCATGGAGCCGGACAGATTCTGCCATATGCAATCCTGAATGAAGATCCTTATCCTTTAAAAGCCCTGATTGCCTACCGCATGGATCCGCTCATGTCCATTGCCGATTCAAATGAGACAAAACGGGCATTTGAAAAACTTGACTTGATAATTTCCATTGAAATTAATTATTCAAATACAGCATGGTATTCAGACGTAATATTGCCTGAATCCACTTATTTTGAACGTACCGACAGCGTTCAGCAGGCAAACGGTCTCAAACCCCAGATGTTTTTACGAAAAAAAGCGGTTGAACCCAGGTATGATACCCTTGACGGCGCCATTATTCTAAAACGGATTGGTAAGAAACTGGGCATAGGCAGCTATTTCCCCTATGAAACCATGGAAGACCTGGTAGCCTGGCAGCTTGAAGGTACGGGATTCACCATTGAAGATTTTGAAAAAAAAGGATTTGTTGCCTATGGACCAAATCAGATTTTCTGGAACAGGGACAATATTCCCTTTAAAACTCCTTCAGGAAAAATAGAATTTAAATCCTCTCTACTTGAAGATGCAGGGTTTGAGTCTTTCCCTAAATATGAACCCATACTCCCTCCGGAGGATAAAAAATTCCGGCTGGTAGTCGGCAGATCTGCTCTTCATACCCACATATCTACCCAAAATGTTCCCTATCTGAACGAACTTGAAAGTGAAAACAAGTTATGGATTAATACAGCCAAAGCCAATGAACTTGGAATTAAAAACAATGAGGTTGTTGAAGTGGCATCTTCCGTTGGAAAGGGTACGATCAAAGCCTTTGTAACCGATATGATTCATCCGGAAGCGGTTTTTATGCTTCACGGCTTTGGACATGAGGCTACCCGGGCCAAAAGGTCCTTTAATAAAGGACTTGCCGATTCATTGCTCCAGGAAAATATATATGACAAAGTAGGGGGAAGTCCTGCTTTTCATGATACTTTTGTCACGGTTACTCCCCTTTAAAAAAATACAAGCAAAATAAAAAAATAAATCTGCAAAAATGATTAAATCGAAAGTCAGAATTAAAATCGGAGGATTTGAATGAGTAAATATTATCTGTTCCAGGATACTAAAAAATGTATAGGATGTCACGCTTGTGAAATACAGTGCAAATCCAATAAAAATCTGCCCATAGGCCCAAAACTCTGTCAGATTATTCAGGTAGGACCTAAATTTATAAACGGGCTGCCAAAAATGTCCTTTATTTTTATGCCCTGTTTTCACTGCGAAAATCCATGGTGCGTGTCTGCTTGTCCCACCGGGGCCATGCAAAAAAGGCCCAAGGATGGCATTGTTTTTATTGACCATGATCTGTGTGTGGGGTGTAAGACCTGTGTGTCTGCCTGCCCCTGGGGTGCCCCTCAGTGGAATCCTGAGACCGGCAAGGTGGAAAAATGCGATTATTGCATGGACCGTATCGATCAAGGGCTGGAACCTGCCTGTGTCACAACCTGTACAACGGGCTGCCTGAAATTCGGCGAGGTTGAGGATATGAGCCAAATTCGACGTGAACGACATGCAGTATCGGTTTCATCCCTTGAAAACAGTAGCTTTTGAGTTTGATAAGGAGTAAAAATGGCACAAGAAACTTGTCCGGTTCGAAAAACCATAATCTTTCTTTCCGATCAAATTACTTCGGGATATTTAACGGATCCCAAGGGAAGAAGAATTTCTGAACAGATTTTACGTCTCACTGAAGAAATTTCAGAGGGTGCGGCAGATTTTGATCATCTTCTGGCCATTGATTCTCTGATTGAAGAATATTTTTATGAAAAAAGCCCTGACAAGACCAGGGAAACCGGTAAAATCCTAAAGGAAATACTTGCGGAGAATCGGGAGGTTTTTCAAAGCCATATTGAGTCAAAAAATTGTCCATCCCATGATTGTAGTAAACTGGCACCATCACCCTGCCAGATGGCATGCCCTGCAGGGATTGATATCCCAACCTATCTAACCTTAATAGCTAAGGGTGAGGATGCAAGGGCGATTGAAGTTATTAGGCGCGACAATCCATTTCCGTGGGTTTGTGGACTTATCTGCACAAGACCCTGTGAAATGATGTGCGTTCGTGCGAGGCTTGACGCGCCCATATCCATCAAAGTTTTAAAAGCATTTGCCGCTGAAAGGGCAATGTCGGATGGAACTTATACAAATCCTGAGAAAAAAGAATTTAACGGTAAAAAAGTATGTGTTATCGGTGCCGGACCCGGAGGGCTCTCAGCCGCATACTACCTTGCTCTTATGGGATACAGGGTTAAAGTGATTGATGCGCTTCCCGTTCCGGGAGGAATGATGATGGTGGGAATCCCGAGGTACCGTCTGCCAAGAGAAGTGATTGACAGGGAAGTTGCCATGATTGAGGAACTTGGGGTAGAATTCTGCTATAATACCCGGTTTGGAAAGGATGTCACCCTTGACGAGCTAAAACAAGAAGGTATGGATGCTTTTTTTATTGCAATCGGTGCCCATAAAGCCCGAACCCTTGGAATAAAAGGGGAAAAGAATTTTCCCAAAGTTCTCGATGCCATAAAATTTTTAAAGGATGTGGCTCTCGGGGACCACCATGCCCCGGGGAACAATGTTATAATTGTCGGTGGTGGAAATGTGGCCATTGACGCGGCAAGAACAAGCCTGAGACTGGGGGCACGCAAAGTCACCATTGCCTATCGGCGATCCAGGAATCAAATGCCGGCGGATATTGAGGAAGTGGAACAGGCCGAGGAGGAAGGAATTGAATTTTCCTTTTTAACCATTCCCAAGGAAATTTCGGGCGAGAATAAGCAAATTAATGGACTTGAATGTATCAAAGCGGAATTGATCAAGCAGAAAGGCTCTGATAGACTATCGCCGGTTCCTATTCTTGGAAAAAATTTTCTAATTAAAGCGGACGCTGTCGTGTGTGCCATTGGTCAATATGTGGATGATGAAGGTATGGATGTCTTTGACCGGATGGAATGGACCCGCAGAGGAACCATAGAAGTAAATCATGCCAGTATGGAAACTACTATGCCGGGCGTGTTTGCAGCAGGAGATGTTGTATCGGGACCTACCACAGTGGTCGAGGCCATTGGTGGA
>Ga0256840_1003308_pt1 | contig 13164 bp, 14 predicted proteins | sample 355202metaG_FD_185969 | JGI IMG/M metagenome (GOLD analysis project Ga0256840, IMG submission 185969) | Hydrothermal vent microbial communities from Mid Atlantic Ridge, Atlantic Ocean - 355-202 | ecosystem: Environmental > Aquatic > Marine > Hydrothermal vents | place: Atlantic Ocean: Mid...
ATAATTACTTTTGCACCTGTTTTTTCGGTCAACTGTGCTTGTAGTCTTAAAGTATCTGAATCTTGTTGTTTAGGGGGAGGTGGAGCTTCAGTGTCTAAGGCTTTTACTAATTTTTCAGTTGCTCGTACCGTTAAGCCTTGTTTGACAATTCTGTTTGCAATTTCTATTTGCTTATCACTCTCTAATGTTAATAAGGCTCGAGCATGCCCCATTTCAATTAAGCCTTTAGATAACAAAGCTTTTAAATCGTTAGGCAAGTCTAGCAAACGTAATAGATTAGAGACCATAGCTCTAGACTTGCCAACGGCATCCGCTGTTTGTTGGTGAGTTAAATTAAACTCATCGACCAATCTTTTTAATGCTTCTGACTCTTCAAGGGCATTTAAATCTTCGCGTTGGATATTTTCAATGAGTGCAATAGCCATGGCCGCGCGGTCATCAATGTCTTTGATGATAACGGGGATTTCTGGTAATGCAACTAGCTGAGCTGCTCTCCAGCGCCGTTCGCCGGCAATAATTTCATAACGGTCTACGGAAATAAGTCTAACAACGATGGGTTGAATAATACCTTGCGCTTGAATAGAGTTAGCTAATTCTTGCAGAGCAACGGGATCCATATCTTTGCGAGGTTGATACTGGCCACGCTGTAAAAATTCAATTGGCAAGGTTTGTAAGTCTTGGCCTTTTTCTTTTTCAGTCGGGCTAACATCACCTAAAAGGGCGTTTAACCCACGGCCTAACCCACGTTTCTTTAACGCCATGTTATTTTTTCTCTTCTTTTCTGATCATTTCACCGGCCATTGCAATATAAGCAACAGCGCCACGAGATTTTTTATCATATTGAATGATGGGTAAGCCGTGGCTAGGGGCTTCAGCTAGGCGGATGTTTCTTGGAATGCAAGTTCTAAAAACTTTATCGCCAAAAAACTGTTGTAGTTGTTCTGAAACATCTTTGGTTAAACGACTTCTATTGTCAAACATGGTTCTTAAAATCCCCTCAAGGTGCAGTCCTGGATTGACGGATTCCCTAATGTTTTTTAGTGTTGCCATTAAGGCAGATAAGCCTTCTAATGCGTAGTATTCACATTGCATGGGGATTAAAACGCTATCGGCCGCAACCATTGCATTTAAGGTTAGCATATTTAATGAGGGTGGACAGTCAATCAAAATATAATCATATTCTGGTTTAATCTGTAATAGCGTATCTGAAAGTTTTCGCTCCCTGTTTTTTGCATTCATTAAATGAACTTCGGCAGCGGTTAAATCTGAGTTACCAGGAATAATATCAAACCCAACTTCTTTATTTCTAATAATAATTTCTGAAACAGGGACTTCTTCTAGTAGTAATTCACAGCTTGAGTATTCTACTTCTTCTTTATCAACACCACAGCCCATGGCTGCATTGCCTTGGGGGTCTAAGTCGATTAATAATACTCGACGATTTGCAGCAGCTAGGGATGCCGCTAAGTTAACACTTGTTGTTGTTTTTCCTACCCCACCTTTTTGATTGGTAATAGCAATAACTTTACCCATGTTCTGCAACTCCTTCGATTTTAATTAAGCATCTTTCAGCCTCAACGTTTGGAATGGTAAGTTGGATAACGGAGTGAGGTGTTGATAGTGCCTGAATTTCTTCTATACTGGGCTGTTGACCTTTCATGGCTAATAAAATACCTGAGGGGGCTATTAAGTGTTTAGTTAAATTTATAATGTCCTGTAAATTGGCAAATGCACGCAGGGTAACAGTAGAAAATAAGCTGTTGGCTTGCAGGCTTTCTACTCGAGTATGCTGGACACTGACATTTTTTAATTTTAATTCTAAAATGGCTTGTTGTACAAAGCGAGTTTTCTTTGAATTTGAATCTATTAATATAAATTCAACATCAGGTAAAAATATAGCGAGAGGAATTCCGGGTAAGCCAGCGCCCGTCCCTATATCAGCAACCCGGCCACCTTGAATAAAAGGTAGAATTGTCAAGCTATCTAAGATGTGTAGACGAGCCATGTCATCTTTGTTGCGTACGGCCGTTAAATTATAAGTTTTATTCCATTTTTCAATTAATAAAATAAAATTCAGTAAAGTCTCTAGCTGGTCGGTACTATAGTCGATTTCGAGTGTTTCTAGGCCGTGCTGTAAAATTTGTTTGCAACTTTCCATTATGCAGATTTCTTTTTTAAGTGAACGAGTAATAAGGATATTGCTGCAGCTGTAATGCCTGGGATGCGAGAAGCTTGCCCTAGGGTTTCTGGTTTTTGAGTTTTTAATTTTTCGACTACTTCATTAGATAAGCCTGAAACTTTACTGTAATCTTCATTAACAGGTAGGTTTAAGTGGTTGTAGCGTTTTGTGCGGTTAATCTCTGTTTGCTGTCTTTCAATATAGCCTGCATATTTAGCTTGTATGGCGACTTGTTCTGCAACTTGCTGATCTATATTATCTATTTCAGCAAAAGAAAGTAAATTGTCAACATCTACCTCAGGGCGGTGCAATAAAGCAAACATACTGGCTTCTTTTTTTAATTCTTTGCCCCATATTTTTTCGGCTTGCAAAGCTTTATCGGTTCCTGTTCTTACCCATTTTTTACTTAATTCGGTTTGTAACTGAGAAATCTGTTCTCGCTTTTTTTCAAATATTTGCCAGCGAATATCGTCAACCAAACCTAGGGCTTTACCCTTTTCTGTTAAGCGTAAGTCAGCATTATCTTCTCTTAATAGTAAGCGATATTCAGCTCGACTGGTAAACATGCGATAGGGTTCTTGTGTGCCGAGCGTGATAAGGTCATCAATCATCACCCCTATATAGGCTTCGTCACGTGCTGGACACCAGCTTTCAAGGCCTTTCACTTGCCGAGCTGCGTTTAATCCAGCAATTAAGCCTTGGGCGGCAGCTTCTTCATACCCTGTGGTACCGTTAATTTGTCCAGCAAAAAATAAGCCGGCCATGTGTTTGGTTTCTAAAGAAGATTTTAAATTAATGGGGTTGAAATAATCATATTCAATAGCGTAGCCAGGCCGAATAATGACGGCATTTTCAAAGCCGAGCATAGACTGTACGAATTGATATTGAATATCAAAAGGTAAGCTAGTTGAAATACCATTAGGATATATTTCGTGAGTATCTAAGCCTTCAGGCTCAACAAAAATTTGATGGGAATCTCTATCAGCAAAACGGACAACTTTATCTTCAATGGAGGGGCAGTATCTTGGCCCAACACCATCGATAATGCCCGTGTACATTGGGGACCTGTCCATACCTGAGCGAATAATGTCGTGAGTTTTGCTATTGGTACGCGTTATATAGCAGGGGATTTGTCGAGGGTGTTGCTGTTGAGACCCCATAAAAGAAAAAACGGGAAGGTTAGTATCACCTAGTTGAGTCTCAAGTTTACTGAAATTGATACTTCTACCGTCAATACGAGGAGGTGTTCCTGTTTTAAGACGGTCAACTTGAAAAGGAAGTTCACGTAGTCGGTCGGCTAAGGCTATGGATGCTGCTTCCCCTGCTCTGCCACCTGCATAGTTTTCTAATCCAATATGAATTAATCCGCCTAAAAATGTCCCCGTTGTTAACACCACGGTTTTTGCTGAAAAATCCAGCCCCATTTGGGTCTTAAGCCCTACAATTCTATCGCCTTTAACTATAAAATCAGAGACCGTTTGTTGAAATAATGTAAGATTATCTTGGTTCTCTAATGTAAAGCGAATGGCTTGCTTGTATAAATTGCGATCTGTTTGGGCGCGAGTTGCTCTGACCGCAGGGCCTTTGCTTGAGTTTAAGGTTCTAAACTGGATACCTGCTTTATCAGCAGCGTGAGCCATTGCGCCGCCTAAGGCATCAATTTCTTTGACCAAGTGGCCTTTACCAATGCCACCAATGGCAGGGTTGCAACTCATTTGCCCTAAAGTGTCAATATTTTGGGTAAGAAGCAGTGTCCTAACCCCAAGGCGAGCCGATGCTAGTGCTGCTTCGGTGCCTGCGTGGCCACCACCGATGATAATAACGTCAAAATTTTTCTGGAAAGTCACAGTGATTTTATGTTCAAATAAACAAGGTATATTAATAGTATATGGTGATTAATCCAATTTATTAAGGTGTTTAAATGAAAAAAACAAAGAAATTAAAAGGATTAAGTGAAAGCTTAGTCAATAACCCGGTCGCAAAGTTTGCATACCAGTTCAATAAGGCTCAGATTTATAAAGACAAAACAAAATATCAGCGTGGAGCTAAACATAAAGGGAAGGAGCCTTTTCCAATGGTGCTTTCGGTAGCATTGGAAAAGGTTTCTAGTTTTTTTGTAGGCTGTTTATTTTATATGGAAATAGATTTTTGAGAGCTTGTTTGTTAGTCGCTCAATCTATCAATCATGCTTTCAGCCTGTTTAGCAAATTTCTTTAGATCGCCACTTTTTATGGTTTCAATAGGGATAACAATGGCGGAGTTTATATCAATAAAAATATGCACATATTTATCAACGTAGTCAACGCGTAACATATCTTTCCAGGGTGTCTTGTGTTTTCCACCTGGAGATTTTTCTGCTAAATAGTCTTGCTCAATACTCAGTGTGTGTATGCCAAAGATGTCCGCCTTTTCTTTGTCTGTATATTTATCAAGAAATTGTCTACGCATGTCTGTTTTCATGGCGTAAGGTGAGAATATAGCCCAGCCTCCTGCTAAAATTGCGATATAAGCCGTGGTCATCATATCAGCATAGTAAATATAATAAAACAGACCGATTAGTAGCATAATGCCTGGGACTATTAGCTTATGCTTGCGGATGTTTTTTTGTAGGTCGATATCGTTTTTTAAGATCATTTCATTGAAATGAATTAAATCTTGTTCTCTGAATTCGTACTCTATTTCATACATATTTCTAATTGTGTTTGTGATGATTAAAAGGAATGTGACGTTATGGTGCTACTGTTTAATTTCAGTAACGATAATGTCGACACCATTTTTCTTGAGTCGTTTTTTTAGAATAGATACTTGAGAAGAGCTGCTGAAGGGGCCCATTTTTATTCTATTCCAAGTAGCCCCTCCCACCGTTGCCTTTTCGACTCTAGACTCGATTCCCATTAAAGCAAGTTTGGCTTTTAATTTATCAGCTTCTGCAAAGTTACGAAAGGATCCTGCCTGAACATTATAGTGACCTGCTTTACGTTTACCTAGAAACTCTTCGCGGCGACGTGTGTTAATTTCATTGTCAGGAACTACAATCTCAGTTTCAGGGAGGATGGTGTAAAAATCATAGCGAGGTTCTACCCTTTGTTTGTTTTGATGTTTTGGGGTTTTTTTTGCCTGTACGGCTGTAGTCGCTGTCTTGTGTTCGGGCTGAAGTTTAGTTTTTGGGCTGCTCCCCTTTAAGAAAGCTAAAAAAATTACAAAAAGGGCAAGCAGTAAAAAAATTAAAAGCCATTTCCACCAAGCCACCGTATTTTGCTGCTGAGGCTTTTTACTTCTACTTGCTGCTCTGTTTTTATAATCTCTCGACATTACATTGACTCGGGTGTGTTTATATTCAATAAAGATAAGCCATTAGCGAGAATCTGTTTTGTGGCGCAAATAAGGTTAAGCCGTGCATTTCTAAGAGCTTCATCTTCAACTAGAAATTGGTGGGCATTATAGTAAGTATGAAAACTATTGGCTAATTCTCTTAGGTAGTGAATGAGTAAATGAGGTTCATATTGAATAGCTGCTTTTTCAAGTAATTCTGGGTATTTAGACAAGGCTTTAATCAGTGCCGTTTCATGAGGCTCTGTAAGTTTATTAAGGTTATCCATACCTAAAATTAAATTCCTCTCCCAACCTTTATCGTCAAGTTGGCGTAGAACACTGCAAACACGTGCATGAGCGTATTGTACATAAAATACAGGGTTTTCATTGGTTTTAGAGGTTGCCAATTTAAGATCAAAGTCCATATGCTGTTCAGATTTTCGCATCACATAAAAGAAACGAGCAGCATCTGTCCCGACTTCACTGCGAAGTTGACGCAAGGTAACAAACTCCCCTGAGCGAGTAGACATGGGAACCCTTTCTGACCCACGGTATAGAACTGCAAACTGGACTAATATAACTTTAAGTTTTGATTCGTCAGCACCTAAGGCTTGCATTGCCGCTTTAACTCTTGGTATATAGCCGTGATGATCTGCGCCCCATATATTGATGATTTGATCAAATCCACGATCAAGTTTATTCATGTGGTAAGCAATATCTGAAGCAAAATAAGTGGACTGGCCATTGTCTCTAACAACAACGCGATCTTTTTCATCGCCTAAGCGGCTAGAGGCAAACCAAGTGGCTCCTTCTTTTTGATAAAGATAGCCAGAAGCATCTAAGCGATCTAAAGCATCTTGGATGGAGTTGTCTTCCATCAGGCTACGCTCGGAAAACCATTTTTGAAAGCTTACTCCAAACTCTTCTAGATCTTCTTTAATATCATTAAGGATGACAGATAATCCCGCTTGAAATAAATCATTGTAAAGTGATTTTCCTAGGAGGGTTTTTGCTCTGGCAATAAGGGCGTCAATATGCAGTTCTTTATCGCCACCTAAAGGTTCATCTGCTGGAATATCTTCAGTCACTAAATCTGCTGGTCTGCGGTATTCATTACCTGTATCTTTATGTAGGTTAAAGGCAATATCTCTAATATACTCACCGCGGTAGCCATTACTTGGAAAGGCAACAACTTCGCCGCACTCTTCAAGATAACGAAGCCATACACTGGTGGCGAGTATATCCATCTGACGACCCGCGTCATTAACGTAATACTCTTTGGAGACATTAAATCCTACGGCTTGTAATAAGTCTGCAACAGCAGAGCCATAAGCTGCACCTCTACCGTGGCCAACATGAAGGGGGCCTGTTGGGTTGGCAGAAACAAATTCAACTTGTACTTCTTTATTAGCGCCTATTGCACTTAGACCATAACTTTTGCCTTCTTTATGGATCTGCTTAATTAGCTGGAGGTGGTTATCCGAATTGATGAAAAAATTAATAAACCCAGGGCCTGCTATTTCTATTTTAGAGACGGCAGGGTCAGTTGGGAGTAAAGAAATAATTTTTTCAGCAAGTTGGCGAGGGTTGGTTTTTGCTGGCTTAGCAAGAGCTAAGGCTAAATTGGTAGCAAAGTCACCATGTTTAGAGTCTTTAGTTCTCTCAATAGATATTTGTGGTGTTACCCCATGATCTAGAATACCTTCGGATTTAAGGCTTGCAATCGCATGTTGCAGTAGCGTTTCTAGCTTTTGTTTCATTTGTTTTTTTGAATGGTGAAAGGACATCAGAATCAGTATTATCCATGAAAAAATAGTATTTCGCCAATGCAGAAAACAAAAACAAGATTAGTACTTTCAATTACAAACAAACAAATAAAGCTCTCGGCGACAAATATAAACAATGCTGTTGGTGGTTTTCAACTTGCTTTAATGGATACTGACAGATATAATTCGACGGCTATATGCTATGGGGTCAATTGTGGCAGAGAAATATAACAATTCGACTATAAAAAAGATATTAATAATGCAAGGCTTTGTTGCTGTCAGTGTTAGTATTGGTTTTTTAGTTTTTGGTCAAAAAAGCATGGCGGCTTCATCAATTGTTGGTGGGGTAATCGCTTTTCTACCAAATTTATATTTTGCGTATCGAGTCTCTTTAGCTAAAGGGCAAAGTGCAAAAAAAATTGTACAGTCCTTTTATAGCGGTGAATCAAGAAAAGTTTTAATAACATTTGTGTTATTTGCAGTGGCCTTTCAGATACCAGGGGTGCAGTTTTTTCCTTTGATGATCTGTTTTGTAGCTGTGTTATCAGTTTTTTGGCTTGCGCTCATTTTATTTGCGCGAGATTTTGAAATTAAAAATGTGAGAGAAGATGGCTAGCGAAGGCGGTACTACAGGATATATTGTTCACCATTTAACACCGTTGTCAGTAGGTGAGGGTTTTTGGACATTGCATTTAGATACCCTGTTCTTTTCAGCGGCATTAGGTGCTTTGTTTATTTGGTTTTTTAAGTCAGTTGCCGACAAAGTAACAACAGGTGTTCCAGGGCTTGCACAAAATTTTGCTGAAATGATGATCGAATTTGTTGATCAGCAAGTGAAAGATACTTTTCACGGGCAAAGTAAACTTATTGCTCCACTGGGCTTAACTATTTTCTGCTGGGTGTTCTTATGGAATATGATGGATCTACTACCAGTGGACTTATTATCTTTGATTAGTTCGCTAATGGGGATTGAGTACTTACGTGTAGTCCCTAGTACAGATTTAAACGCGACCTTTGCCTTATCTATCAGTGTTTTTATCCTAATAATTTTTTATAGTATCAAAATAAAAGGTGTTCTAGGTTTTGCTAAAGAGATGACTTGCACTCCTTTTGGGCCATGGATGATGCCGTTTAACCTATTGTTAAAAACAGTTGAAGAAATAGCAAAACCAATTTCTTTGGCGCTTAGGCTTTTTGGTAACCTGTATGCGGGTGAGTTGATTTTTATACTTATCGCTCTATTACCTGCATTTTTACAGCCCTTGCTAAGTTTTCCTTGGGCGATATTTCATATTTTAATCATTGTGTTACAAGCTTTTATATTTATGGTGTTAACCATCGTATATTTAAGTATGGCGCATGAAGATCACTAATTCTTTTTTAATTTTAACTTTAAATATAACAATACTTTTGGAGGTATTATGGAACTTGCAGCGTTAATTGCAGATGTACAAGGTTTAACAGCCATTGCGGTTGGTCTTATTCTTGGTATGGGAGCTGTTGGTACAGCGATTGGTTTTGGTTTGTTGGGTGGCAAGTTCCTTGAAGGTGCTGCACGTCAACCAGAATTAGTTCCAATGTTACAAGTAAAAATGTTCATCGTTGCGGGTCTATTAGATGCGGTAACCATGATTGGTGTTGGTATGGCGTTATTCTTTACATTCGCTAACCCATTCCTATCTGCTGTAACTGCAGCAGCTGCTGGTTAAGTTAGTTATCTTTCAATAGCAATAAGGGGAATACCGTGAGTATCAATGCTACTCTGATCGGTCAAATGATCACATTTACACTGCTAGTATGGTTTACCATGCAGTATGTGTGGCCACCGCTAATTGAAGCGCTTGACGAGCGTAAAAAGAAAATTTCTGAAGGGCTTGCTGCTGCTGAAAAAGGTCAGGAAGATGTGAAGTTGGCTGAGAAAAAAGCTATCAAATATCTGAAAGAAGCAAAAGCTGAATCTGCAAATATTATTGCACTCGCTCAAAAACGTGCTAACGAAGTTGTTGAAGAATCAAAAGGAACCGCCAAACTGGAAGGTGAACGAATGATTGAATCAGCAAAAGCACAAATTGAACAAGAAATACAGCAGGCGAAAGAGACACTTCGTAAAGAAGTATCTTCATTAGCATTAAAAGCAGCTGAGCAAATTTTGCAAGAAGAAGTGGATAAAGCAAAGCATAAAGAAATTATCAGTAAAGTGTCTAAGCAATTAGGATAAAACAATGAGTGAATTATCAACATTGGCAAGGCCTTATGCGGAAGCTGTTTTTAAAATAGCAGTAGAAAGTAAGTCAACATCTGACTGGTCTGAAACACTTGAATTCTTGTCTGCGGTTATGCAAGATAAAGAAATGACTGCCATCGTCGCTAACCCAAAAGTGAGTCAGGAACAGTTGACCACTTTAATATTAGATATTTGTCAGGAACAGCTAAATGAGCAGGGTGTAAACTTTGTTAAATTATTAGTTCAGAATGATAGATTGATATTGGCTCCTCAAATTTCAGAACTTTTTGAAGCCTATAAAGCAGAGCATGAAGGTTATATCGATGTTGAAATTACCAGTGCATTTGCTTTAACTAAGGACGAACAGAAAAAGTTTGCCACTACGCTGAAAAAACAATTAGGCAAAGACGTTCTAATTACAACATCAATCGATAACGCATTGATTGGTGGATTTATTGCTAAAGCAGGCGATAAAGTAATTGACGGCTCTGTTAAAGGTCAGCTTCAACAATTAGCTAAGAAACTCTAAAACATAGGGTGAAAAAACAAATATGCAATTAAATCCATCTGAAATCAGTGATCTGATTAAAAAGAAGATTGAGAATTTTGACGTTAGTGTCGAAGCTCATACAGAAGGTACTGTTGTCAGTATAACTGACGGCATTATCACAGTACATGGCCTATCTGAAGCAATGCAAGGTGAAATGCTGGAGTTTCCAGACAACACTTTTGGCATGGCGCTTAACTTAGAAAGAGATTCTGTTGGTGTGGTAATGCTAGGTGCATACCAACATATTACAGAAGGCGACACCGTTAAATGTACCGGTAAAATTTTAGAAGTTCCTGTTGGTGAAGCGTTATTAGGGCGTGTTGTTGATAGCCTGGGTAATCCAATTGATGGCAAAGGGGCTATTGCTACAACGGAGACAGCACCAGTTGAAAAAATTGCACCTGGTGTAATTGCTAGGCAATCAGTTGATCAGCCTGTGCAACTAGGTTTGAAATCAATTGATTCTATGATTCCTGTTGGTCGTGGCCAACGTGAGTTGATTATTGGTGATAGACAAACAGGTAAAACGGCTATTGCGGTTGATGCAATTATTAACCAGAAAAATACAGGCGTTAAATGTATCTATGTTGCTATAGGTCAAAAACGATCGTCTATTGCTAATCTAGTCAGAAAGCTAGAAGAGCACGATGCTTTGGCACATACTATTATTGTGGTCGCTTCAGCCTCAGAATCAGCAGCACTTCAATTCATTGCGCCTTATTCTGGCTGTTCAATGGGTGAATTCTTTAGAGATAAAGGTGAAGATGCGTTAATTATTTATGATGATTTGACCAAACAAGCTTGGGCTTATCGTCAAATGTCATTATTACTTCGTCGTCCTCCAGGTCGTGAAGCGTATCCAGGTGATGTTTTCTATATTCACTCTCGTCTATTAGAGAGAGCTTCTCGTATTAATGTTGCCGAAGTAGAAAAATTAACTAAGGGTAAAGTAAAAGGTAAAACAGGTTCTTTAACTGCACTGCCTATTATTGAAACTCAAGGTGGTGATGTATCAGCTTTTGTACCGACTAACGTAATTTCGATTACTGATGGACAAATTTTCTTAGAGTCTGATTTATTTAACTCGGGTATTCGTCCTGCGGTAAATGCGGGTTTATCTGTATCTCGTGTAGGGGGAGCTGCTCAAACCAAGATCATTAAAAAGCTAGGCGGTGGTATTCGTCTTGATTTAGCTCAATATCGTGAACTTGCAGCATTTGCTCAGTTTGCTTCTGACTTGGATGAAAGTACTCGTAAGCAAATTGAACGTGGGCAACGGGTAACAGAACTGATGAAGCAGGATCAATATTCGCCTATGTCAGTGGCTGAAATGGGTGTTTCATTACATGCTGCGAACGCAGGTTTTCTTGATGATTTAGACGTTGCTAAAGTACGTGATTTTGAAGCGGCTTTACAATCTTATATGAAGTCTGAAGAAGCTGATTTAATGCAAAAAATCAACGATACAGGTGATTATAGCGATGAAATCAAGAAAGGCATTCAATCTGCAATAGAAACTTTTATTAAAACAAGTAGCTGGTAAGGGGCTTCTTATGGCTGTTGGTAAAGAAATACGCACACAGATTGCGAGTATTAAAAATACTCAAAAGATTACTCGAGCAATGGAAATGGTTGCCGCGAGTAAAATGCGTAAAACAAAAGACAGAATGCAGGCAACGCGTCCTTACTCAAAAAAGATAAGTCAAATTATTAGACATTTGGCTCATGCTAACCCTGAGTATAAGCATCCTTTTTTAGTTGGCCGTGAAGTTAAGCGGATAGGCGTTATTATTGTAACGTCTGACCGTGGTTTATGTGGGGGGTTGAATTCTAATTTGTTCAGAACCGTGCTTAAGGACTTGGCTGTATGGCAAAAAGATAATATTGAAGTTGATATTTGTACTATTGGTACAAAGGGCAGTAGTTTTTTTGCTGCTATTAATGCCAACATTGTGGCTCAAATAGGTAAGCTCGGGGATACACCGCATCTTAATGATATTGTGGGTATTATTAAAGTAATGCTGGATTCCTACACAAGTGGAGCAATTGATGAATTATATGTAGTTAGCAATGAATTTGTTAACACTATGACTCAAAATCCAGTTGTAGAGAAATTGATTCCTGTAGTTGCTACTGAACTAGAAGATGATGCGGAAGATCACTTTGGCAATAAACATTGGGATTATTTATATGAGCCCGATGCTAAAGATGTTCTGGATACATTGTTAACGCGATATATTGAGTCTATTGTTTATCAAGGTGTAGTGGAAAATAATGCCTGTGAACAATCTGCACGTATGGTTGCAATGAAGAGTGCATCTGACAATGCGGGTAATATTATTGATGAGTTGCAACTTGTTTATAACAAGGCTAGACAAGCAGCTATTACGCAAGAAATTTCAGAGATTGTTGCAGGTGCTGCTGCTGTTTAGGCTGTTTAAAATATGGCCGATAGCTACGCGAATTTAGATTTAGAGAGGACGAAGATGAGTAATGGTAAAATCGTTCAGATTATCGGAGCAGTCGTCGATGTGGAGTTTTCACGCGAAGATTTGCCGAAGGTATATGACGCATTAAATGTTGAAAATAAAGGTTTAACATTAGAAGTTCAGCAACAGATTGGCGACGGTGTCGTTCGTACTATTGCAATGGGAACAACAGATGGCTTGAGTCGCGGTTTGGAAGTAAGCAATTCAGGCGAAGCAATAAAAGTACCTGTAGGCCAAAAAACTTTAGGACGCATTATGGATGTCCTAGGTGAGCCTATTGATGAAAAAGGACCCATTGGCGAAGACGAAAAATGGGTTATCCATCGTGAAGCTCCTTCTTATGAAGAGCAGGCTCCTGCTAATGAACTATTAGAAACAGGTATTAAAGTTATTGACTTGGTTTGCCCGTTCGCGAAAGGGGGTAAAGTTGGTTTATTTGGTGGTGCTGGTGTTGGTAAAACAGTAAATATGATGGAGCTTATTCGTAATATTGCGATTGAGCACAGTGGTTTCTCTGTATTTGCTGGTGTTGGGGAGCGTACTCGTGAGGGTAACGATTTCTATCACGAAATGACAGATTCAAACGTTATCGATAAAGTATCGTTAGTTTATGGTCAAATGAATGAGCCACCTGGAAATAGGTT
>Ga0256840_1003309_pt1 | contig 13163 bp, 13 predicted proteins | sample 355202metaG_FD_185969 | JGI IMG/M metagenome (GOLD analysis project Ga0256840, IMG submission 185969) | Hydrothermal vent microbial communities from Mid Atlantic Ridge, Atlantic Ocean - 355-202 | ecosystem: Environmental > Aquatic > Marine > Hydrothermal vents | place: Atlantic Ocean: Mid...
TGTCCTTAGTGCTCTTTGTGGCTTAACACAAAAACATCACAGATGTTTAAAACATCTGTGTTCATCAGTGTAAACAAGTCCGACTACCGGCGGATCTGCGGATAAAACTTTTGCCGCAGGCAAAACCATGTCCGACTATCGGCGGATTAGTGTCCTTAGTGTTCTTTGTGGTTAAAACAAAAACATCGAAGATGTTTAAAATATCTGCGTAAATCTGCAAATATCTGTGGATAATATATTTGCCGTAAGTAAACCATATCTGACTACCGGCGGATTAATATTCTGAGTGTTCTTTGTGGTTTAAAACAAAAACATCGAAGATATTTAACTTGTTTGACTTTTAGCGGATTCTTGTAATTCATTGTCTTCATAATGCCCATATAATGTTTTAGTTGCCCTATATTCCAAAGAACTGATAATTGCACTTGCCCATCTCAAATTAATTTCATAAATTTGAACAAACTGATAAAGTGTTCAAAAAACTTAACTTATGATAACTAATTATAAACCCGGGCATAAACTCATTCAGCGAACCGTTGTAAAAACCGGCTTTATGGCTTTGGGTAGAGCCATTGAATCAGCATCACATTTTGAGGATAGTGTAAAACATGAAATAGAAGACTGGAACGAAGGTTTTACTTTTACAATGAATGTTTTGCCTTACGGACCTAATCTCGCTATGCGTAAAAAAAACGGTGTACTTAAAATGATTCGTTTAAAAAAAGACGAAAAAGCCGATTTAATTGTAGAAATTAAAAATCTTACAACCGCCTTTCGTATGATTACCACCCAAATGGGAGCTCATCATGTTTTTGCCCAAAACAAAATCGGAGTAAGCGGTAATATAGCTGATTCCATGCGATTTATACGTATCGTATATACCGTTGAAGCGTATATGTTTCCTAAAATATTAAACAAAAACATTTTAAAACAATCGCCCAAAATGAGTTTAAAAAAACACATAAATCGCATACATATATATACTAAAGGTATGGTTTTCGGTAATTAATAACATAATTCATTAAACAACAAAAATCAGGATATAGCGACCAGTAACTAGAAACCAGTGACTATCCGCCAAAAGTCAGACAAGTTTTAACAATTTAACAACATAAATTATGCTGCCAAAATATTATGAATTTCAAAATCCGGTCAAAATAAATGCCGGCATGGATGCATTAGAAACCATCCCTTATGAATTAAAACAAATGAATGCTTCACGTCCCATAATTATTACCGATAAAGGTATTAGCAATGCAGGACTTTTAAAAACGCTTTTGAATGCTTTTGACGACTCGGAACTTACCATTGGTGTTGTCTTTGACGAAACCCCGCCCGATTCATCTCTATCAACCGTAAACCGTATTGCCGAACTATATCGAAAACATAAATGTGATTCTATTATTGCACTTGGAGGAGGCTCACCAATGGATACTGCAAAAGGGGTAAATATTTTAATTTCCGAAGGAACCGGCGATATACGTCAATTTATGGGTGCCGACCGTTTAAAAAAGCAAATGCAACCTTTTATTGCTATTCCCACTACTTCGGGAACAGGCTCAGAAGTAACACTGGTAGCCGTTATATACGATGAAGAAAATCAGGTAAAAATGCCTTTTACATCAGCACGCTTACTACCCAATGTTGCTGTATTAGACCCCCGCATGACCATTGGCTTACCTGCACGAATAACTGCAGCAACCGGTATGGATGCACTAACTCATGCCATTGAAGCTTATACCTGCCTGCAGAAAAACCCGATGAGCGATGCTTTTGCCACAGCAGCTATTAAACTTGTAGGTAAATATCTTTTAGCAGTAGTAAAAAACGGAAAGGATAAAGAAGCGCGTTTTGCCATGGCAAATGCTTCTACAATGGCGGGTATTGCCTTTTCTAATTCTATGGTTGGAGCAGTTCATGCTATCGGGCACGCATGTGGAGCAGTTGCACATATTCATCACGGAACGGCAATGGCTATTTTGTTGCCTTATGTTATGGAGTTTAATAAAGATATTTTAGGCGATTTATACGGAGAACTACTTTTACCTTTGGCTGGTGAAAGTGTATATCTTTCAACTGATAGAGTTGAGCATGCCGGAAAATTTATTAAAACTGTAAAATCAATAAATACAGAGTTAAATAAACTTTGCAATATGCCGGTATGCTTATCAGATGCCGGCTTAAAAAAAGAACAATTTAAACAAGTTGCCGAAACCGCTTTAAACGATGGGGCGATGCTACCCAACCCAAAAGAATTAAATAAAAACGATATTTTAAATATTCTGGAAAAGGCATTTTAAGCTAACACACAATTAGGTAATAATTATGGGAATAAATATTTTATTTTTAACAACAGCTTGGTGCTTTTCGTAACCAACTCATGATTAGCGACTATTAATAGCCCCGACTTTTAAGTCAGGAGATAATTAAGTAACATTTTAGGGCTTTAGCCCATATTGAATGTTTATCAAATAAAAAATTTAACGAACGGTTAATTTAATGTTCATTTTTCTTAATTAAAAAATGGTATTACTACGAATTTAGTGGAAACAAAAAAAATGAATTTTAATAATGTGTTTTTATAGAACTATTCGGGTTGGATGACTGAAGTTAGATGACCGAAGTTTGTTTACTTCTGACATCTAACTTCTAACATCCGACCTGTTAATCAAAATAGTACATTACCCACTAAAATGGTAGTAGAACCAAATAATTTAAAAAATAACACTCATGAAAAAAATTATAGGAACAAGCAACCGGTTATTAGAAATAGATTTAAGTAAACAAATCATTAAAATCACCAAAATTGACCCCAAAGACCGTGAATTGTATCTTGGCGGTAAAGGCTTGGGTTTAAAAATTTTATACGACCGCATGAAGCCCGGTATCGACCCATTGAGCGAAGACAATATGATAGCCTTCATGATGGGCGTGTTTATTGGTACCGGAGCTCCATGTACCGGACGTTGGGATGCGGTTACCAAATCGCCTTTAACAGGTATTATGGTCAGTTCATCTTGTGGAGGTCCTTTTGGTACAGCCCTGAAAACCGCCGGATACGATGGTTTATTACTTTCAGGCAAAGCCGATAAGCCCGTTTATATTCGTATCGATGATAAAGGAGCTAGTATCGAAGATGCTACGCATCTTTGGGGTAAAGATACCGATGAAACCCAAGAACATTTTAATCTTTCTCGTAAAGACGGAGCCATGGTTATCGGAACAGCTGGCGAAAACTTAGTAAAATATGCAAATGTTAAATCAGGGCATCGTTTCCTTGGGCGAGGTGGAATTGGTGCTGTTTTAGGCTCAAAAAATGTTAAGGCCGTAGTTGCTTTTGGCGGACAGTACAAAATTATTCCAAAAAACGAAGAAGACTTTAAAAAACTCCGAAAAAAAGCAAATAAATTCATTAATAATAACCACATGACCGCTGATGCCTACCGCAATTACGGAACCGCCTCGCATGTAAACGTCTGCAACAAATCCGGTATATTACCCGTAAACAATTTCCAAGACGGCAGTAGCGATAAAGCACTGCAAATTTCGGGCGAAATGTATCGGGTTAAACACAACAGCAAATTCAGCTCTTGCCAAAGTTGCACTATTCTGTGCGGGCACAAAGGTTCTTTTGAAGGAGAAAAAACTTTACAATTTCCCGAATATGAAACCGTGGGTTTATTGGGTTCTAATTTGGGTAATTTTGATACCCAATACCTTGCCGAATGGAACGAACTCTGCGGAAAGTACGGATTAGATACTATTTCAACAGGTACAACCCTTTCTTATGTAATGGAAGCAACTGAAAAAGGCTTGATGAAAACCGGTTTAAAATTCGGAAAACAAGAAAACATAGCCGAAATAATTGAACAAATAGCTACCCGCAAAGATATTGGTGATGAAATTGCCAACGGTAGCCGCTGGTTATCTGAAAAGTACGGAGGCGAAGAATTTGCCATGCACGTAAAAGGAATGGAAATGTCCGCCTACGACCCGCGCGGGGCATGGGGGCAAGGACTTAGTTATGCTGTGGCGAATCGCGGAGCCTGTCATCTTTCCGCACCGGTTTTCAGTTTAGAAGGCATTATGCATTACCTAAAACCCGACACCACCAAGTACAAACCAAAATTTGTAGATTATTTTGAGGATATGTTTGCAGCAGTTAATTCCTTACACACCTGTCAGTTTACCTCTTATGCCTATATGCTCGAACCATTTATTGCCAAAACCACCCCAAAAAAAATGTTGGGTTTTATGATGCAAAATGCTGCCGAACTAGCTTTGGGCTTGATGGATGTTTCCGTATATAGCGATTTATACCAAGCCATTACCGGCATAGAGCTTTCGCAAAAACAAATGTTTAGGGCTGGCAGGCGCATACATATATTAGAGCGTTATATGAATACCCTCGAAGGTATTTCGCGAAAAGATGATACCTTGCCACGCAGACTTTTAAAAGAAGGGCGACTTAGCGACCCGAAAAAACGCACCGTTCCTTTAAATAAAATGTTGGATAAATATTATCAAATGAAAGGTTATGATGATAACGGCATACCCACCGAAAAAACTTTATTGGATTTAGGTATCGAACCGCGTTAAAGCACACAAAAAATTAGAAACAATAATTTTGTATTTTCTATAATACACAGATAATAAGTAATTATCAATAACCCCGACTTAAAAGTCGGGGAAATAATTAATGAACATATCAACAAAGCTTTAGCCCAAAAAAATTTTATTAAAACAAAAAATTTAACAACCCATTAAAGAAATACATGCGCAAAACAAAGCCACATAAAATATCGCTTAAAAAAGCCGGTTTAAAACAAGAAATTATCCATATTGCGGCATCGGTTTTTAATCAATTCGGATACCGAAAAGCCACCTTAAACCAAATAGCTCAAAAAATCCGGAAGCAAAAAAGTGCTATTTATTACTATTTCAACAGTAAAGAAGAGATTTTTCAATCCGTAGTTTTGCAAGAAGCCCGAACATTTCGTAAAACTATTATCGATGCCATTAATAAAGAAGATAATCCGCACGATAAGCTTAAAGCATACATTGTTACACGAATGAATATCTTAGACCTTTTAGGTAATTTTAATAGTGCTTTACAAGATAAAAAGTTAATGCATCTTGATTTTGTAATTCGTTTAAAAAAATTGTATGATAAAGAAGAAGTATTACTTTTTAAAAATATTTTACAAAACGGTGTAGCGCAAAACTATTTTCAAATTTACGATATCGATTTAGCAGCTACCGCTTTCATTACGGCACTACGTGGAATGGAAGCAACCATACTTAAAAATAAAAATGCTCCCGATATCGATAAACAAATTAACGGAATTATTGACATATTTTTTTATGGTATTATAAAACATTGACATTAACCTCTATATTAGTGGATGCAGGCAATGTGGCAAATAAAAACAATTTAAAAAATAATCGTATGAAAAAAACAAAAATATTAACCTTATTAATTGGGATACTAGTATATTCTTGTAATCAAGATACCCAAATTTCAACTGAAAAAAAAGAATTTATTACTTCATTTGAAAGTGTTGATGATTTCTCAGGATTTTACATTACACCACAAGGGTACTTAGGCACTAGTTTTCATGAACTTACAGACTCAATTGTTCATAGTGGAACTTATGCACACAAAGCTTGGATAGAAGGGACAAACCCTCCTTCAACGCCAACGGTAAATAATAATCATAGAGCCTATCCAACCATTCAATTTACAAAAACAAAAGAAGGAGTATTTACTACTCCTTGTTATATTACACTTTGGGTCTGGGTAGATATGGATTTAATACCGAATTTAACCGGAGGAGAAGATGATTGGCTTAGTCTTGCAACATTTACCGATGATGAATCTGATAATTGGGCTAGAACAGTATTAGTCAATTTAAGCTATGATGGTTTCGTGCACCTTGGAAACGTCCCAACTCAGGGTGCGCAAACACATATTTTTCAAACAAATACTTTAAAACTTCCTCAAAAAGAATGGGTTGAAATAAAGATATATATTGATTTTAGTAAAGAGGGATATGCTAAGGTCTGGCAAAACGGTACATTAGTTTCCTACGCAACAATTAACAATATTGACAACAAACTCGCGCAAGCACATTTTGGTTTATATTGTCCTCCTCAAATGGAAAGTGGTAGCGTTTACAATGATGATATTGTAATAAAAGAAGTAGATAAAGAATAAAAAGTGTGAATAAATTTGTTAATAACTATTGTTTTATAACAAAATAGTTTTACTTTTGCAGTCCGAAATTATCGTGGGAAAATTGTATAAAGTTATTAATTAAAAATTTACAAGAATCGTGGATACATTAAGCTACAAGACAAAATCAGCAAACAAAGCCACCGTGGATAAAAAGTGGTTGCTGGTAGATGCGGAAGGTGAAGTTCTTGGACGTTTGGCTGCAAAAGTAGCTAAAATGCTAAGAGGAAAGTACAAGCCGGATTTTACTCCTCATGTTGACTGTGGAGACAATGTGGTTATTATTAATGCCGAAAAAGTTCGATTAACCGGCAATAAATGGACAAAACGTGAACATTTTAGTCATAGCGGATACCCTGGCGGAGACAAAAGAGTTACTCCTGCCGAAGTTTTGGCTAAACATCCTGAGCGTTTGGTAATGCATGCCGTTCAAGGTATGTTGCCAAAAAACCGTCTCGGACGTCAAATCTTAAAAAACCTTCATGTATTTATTGGTCCTGAGCACAATCATCAAGCTCAGAAACCCGAAGAAATTAAACTTAATTCAATTAAATAAATCAAATGGAAGTAATTAACACAATTGGAAGAAGGAAATCTGCTATTGCCCGGATTTATTTATCTGACGGAAAAGGGAAGATTACTGTTAACAATCGTGACGTAAGTGAATATTTTACAACAGATCAATTACTTTACGTAGTTAAACAACCTTTAAACGAAGTAAATGTTGCCGATCAATACGATATTAAAGTAAATCTGAGCGGAGGTGGTTTTTCAGGTCAAGCCGAAGCTTTGCGTTTGGCAATTGCACGTGCTTTAATTAAAATTGATCCTGAATATCGCGGTGCATTAAAATCTAAAGGTTTTCTTACTCGTGACCCAAGGGTTGTGGAACGTAAAAAGCCGGGACGTCCGAAAGCAAGAAAAAGATTTCAATTTAGTAAACGTTAAATCGAGTTTAGTATCTAAATTGTTGAGACTTCTGCATCATTTTGCCGAACTACTCAATGATTGCTTACTACAGAATGTAAACTTAAACAAATTAAAATGACAAAAACAAATTTTCAAGAAATGCTTGAAGCAGGTGTTCATTTTGGCCACCTGAAAAGAAAATGGAATCCCGCAATGGCGCCCTATATTTTTATGGAGCGTAACGGTATTCACATCATCGATTTGAATAAAACACTGGTAAAACTTGACGAAGCGGCACAAGCCATTAAGCAAATTGCCAGATCCGGTAAAAAAGTATTGTTTGTTGCTACCAAAAAACAAGCAAAAGATATTGTTGCCGAAAGTGCCAAATCAGTAAATATGCCTTATATTACTGAAAGATGGTCGGGCGGTATGTTAACCAACTTCCCAACTGTTCGTAAAGCCATCAAAAAAATGACAAGTATCGACAAAATGAAAGTGGATGGTACTTTTGAAAACATTTCTAAACGTGAAAGATTACAAATTGAACGTCAGCGTATTAAATTAGATACTGTTTTAGGTTCAATTAAAGAAATGAATAAGCTTCCGGCTGCATTATTTGTAGTTGATGTATCCAAAGAAAAAATTGCAGTAGCCGAAGCAAAAAGATTACATATTCCTGTTTTTGGTATTGTTGATACCAATTCAGACCCAAATATTGAATTTCCTATTCCTGCAAACGATGATGCTTCAAAATCAATTAAAGTAATTATTGATGTGATTACATCGGCAATTGCCGAAGGACTAGATGAGCGTAAAGCAAATCGTGAAATGGAAGCTAAATCAAAAGAAAAAAATGTTTCAGCTAAATCAGAAGGAGCTAAAAAAGCACGCAGAACACGTGCTAAAAAAGTGGAAACTTCTGAAAATAAACAAACTGAAACAGCTAAAAACGAAGCAAAAGAAGAGAAAAAAGCAGAATAATTGTTTTTTACTTGTTCTATAATTTTTTAAACTTTCCGAAAGAATTAAAGCTTTTGGAAAGTTATTTTTAATTTTAACAGACCATTAACATTAAAAAACGGATAAAAATGGCAGAAATTAAAGCAGCTGATGTAGCAAAACTTAGAAAAATGACCGGAGCAGGTCTTATGGACTGTAAAAAAGCACTTGCAGAGAGTAATGGAGATTTTGATGCAGCTATTGATATATTAAGAAAAAAAGGACAGAAACTAGCAAGTAAACGTGCCGATAGAGAAGCCTCAGAAGGTGCTGTTTTGGCTAAAACAAATGCTGATAATACCTATGCTGCTATTATCGCATTAAACTGCGAAACTGACTTTGTGGCTAAAAATGAAGATTTCGTTAAATTTGCAGGAGCAATTTTGGATGTGGCAATAGAGAACAAACCTGCCAATCTTGATGAATTAAAAGAATTGCAAGTAAACGGTCAAAAAATAGTCGATGAAATTACCAATCAAATTGGTGTAATCGGCGAAAAATTAGAGCTTTCTTATTTTGATTTTGTTTCAGGAGAATTTGTTTCATCATACATTCACCCGGGAAACAAATTGGCTTCGATTGCCGCATTTAACAAAGCCGGATTTGATGCGCAAGTAGGAAAAGATATAGTAATGCAAATTGCTGCAATGAACCCGCTTTCAATTGACCAGGACGATATGCCGGAAGAGCTAGTTGCCAAAGAAATTGAAATAGGTAAAGAGCAAGCAATACAAGAAGGTAAACCTGCTGATTTAGCAGAAAAAATTGCAAAAGGTAGATTAAACAAATTCTTTAAAGAAAACACTTTGTTAAATCAAGCTTTTGTTAAAGACAACAAAAAATCAATTAAACAATATTTAAGCGAAGCCGATAAAGATTTAACGGTTACTGCATTCAAACGTTTTTCGCTGAATGTATAATTAGTTTTTTATTATTAAGATTTATGAAAAGAGCCTGCTGTTTAGTAGTGCTCTTTTTTTATTTGACAAAACCTGTATATTTACATTAATAAACAAAAATTGGAAACAATGAAATATAAAAGAATACTTTTAAAATTAAGCGGAGAAGCACTTCAAGGAAACGATGCCTATGGCATTAATGCTGATGTACTTAATGCCTATGTCAAGCAAGTAAAAGAAGTAGTAAATAAAGGTGCACAGGTAGGTATTGTAATTGGCGGAGGTAATATATTCCGGGGTATTGCCGGTACAGGCAAAGGCTTTGACCGTGTGATTGGCGATCAGATGGGAATGATGGCAACGGTTATAAACAGTATGGCTCTTTTATCAGCATTTCAAAATACAGGGCAAAAAGCGCGCGTATTTACCGCTTTCTCAATTGAGTCAATAGGAGAACGCTTTAATAAGTTTAAAGCTATTAAAGCACTCGAAAACGGCGAAGTAGCCATTTTCTCGGGAGGAACAGGTAATCCTTTTTTTACTACCGATAGTGCATCTGCACTTCGTGCAGTAGAAATTGAAGCAGATGTTTTGCTCAAAGGTACGCGTGTGGACGGAATATATACCGCCGACCCTGAAAAAGATCCCGAAGCCGTAAAATTTGATACTTTAAGCTTTGACGAAACTATCCAAAAAAGCTTGAAAGTTATGGACTTAACAGCTTTTGCTTTATGTAAAGAAAATAGTTTGCCTATTTTGGTCTTTGACATGAATACCGAAGGTAATTTATTGAAAATTCTTAAAGGTGAAAACATAGGTACTTTGGTAAAATAAAACCTAAGCACTAATAAGCAAATACAAAAAAAGCCGATTTAAAAATCGGCTTTTTTTTAATTCATAAATAAGAAAAAACATCTATTCTTTTTCCAGATTTTCAGTTTCGGCATTACTTTCTTCTGTTTCTTCAAGGGCTTCACTGTCCGAACTGTCACGCATAAAATTAATTTCATCAAGCGAAAATACCGTATCAATATCTATAATCAATATAAATTTATCGTTACGATTGACAATTCCCGTAATAAATTGAGAATGATATTTACTTCCAAGGTTTGGTGGCGGTAAAATTTCATCATCGTTGAACTCCAATACTTCTAAAACTCTATCTACCAAAACACCAACTAATAAAGAGTCATCATCCAAATTAATATCCATAACCACAATACAGGTATCTTTGGTAAACTCAACAGGTGGCATTCCCATTTTTACTTTGGTGTCAATTACCGGTAATACTTTTCCGCGTAAATCAATAATGCCTTTCATATAAGCAGGTGCTCCGGGAACATCAGTGATATTAGGAATTTCAAGTATGTGCAGTAATTTATTTACATGACAGGCAAAAATTTCTTCACCCAATTGAAAAGTCAGGTAAGACTTTATTTCCATATTTGTATCAATGTATGCTGCCATTATTATATTGTTTTGGTTCTGAATGTGAAAATTACAAAGTTTTTCAAATATAAGAAAATATTTCTATAAATTTACAAGGATTTAGCAAAATTGTATTGAAATGAGAAATGATCAAGAGATAAAAAAAGCAGCAGAGGCTATAAAAAATGCAGATGCAATACTTATAACTGCCGGTGCCGGTATTGGTGTAGATTCCGGCTTGCCTGATTTTCGTGGCGATCAAGGCTTTTGGAAAGCCTATCCGGTAATTGCCGACATGGGTATTTCATTTAGTGATATGGCAAACCCCGGTTGGTTTGAAAGCGACCCGCGACTTGCTTGGGCATTTTACGGTCATCGTTTAAACTTGTATCGTGAAACTAATCCGCATAAAGGTTTTGATTTATTATTAAAGTGGGCTAAGGAAAAAGAGTTTGGCTATTTTGTATTTACTTCTAATGTGGATGGACAGTTTCAAAAAGCCGGATTTGATAAAAATTCAATTTATGAAGTGCATGGTTCCATTCATCACTTTCAGTGTATAAAGCCTTGTTCTAATGATATTTGGGATGCTTCTGATATTAATGTAGATGTGGAATTAGTAAACTTTCGTGCCTATGAGCCGCTCCCGACTTGCCCTCACTGCGGTGGTCTTGCACGTCCCAATATTTTGATGTTCGGAGATTGGTTGTGGTTATCAAACAGAAGTTCACAGCAAAATAGTATATATCATGACTGGCTTGGCGATTTAAATAGGGCAAAAGTCCGTTTTGTTATTATTGAAGCCGGCGCAGGTAATGCAGTTCCTACTGTACGAATGCAATCAAACAGTGTGTATCGTAAATATAATGCTGATTTTATCAGGATTAATCCGCGCGACTATGATGCTCCACACGGCGCAATAAGTATTCCGATGGGTACTAAAGATGCCTTAGAAGCCATTGAAAGTTATATGTGAAAAATAAAATCAGCAGTAACTTTCCCCGTAAACCTTTGTGTAACCGCACTTATCGTAAAAATCTATTGTTTTATAAATATTATTGATTTGATTTATATGTATTTATTCCCGACCTTTGTCATGAATTAATTGTTGAACTTTTTAAAAACAGAAAATTATGAACAGAATAGGATTAAATACAGAAAGTAGCAAAGATTTAGCTGAGAAATTAAATGACCTTTTGGCAAATTATCAAATATTTTACATGAACACGCGTGGTTTACATTGGAACATTAAAGGTGAAAAGTTTTTTGAATTACACGCAAAATTTGAAGAGTTATACAACGATTTATTTTTAAAAATCGATGAAATAGCAGAAAGAATATTGACTTTGGCAGAAACACCTTACCACAGTTATACACAGTTTTTAGAAGTATCAGAAGTAAAAGAAGCTGTAAACTTAAGTGGTGCTAAAGAATCGGTACAGTCAATTTTAGATGCTTTTAAAGTACTATTGAAAAAGCAGCGTGAAATACTTGCTTTAAGTGGTGATGCCGAAGATGAAGGAACAAATGCTTTAATGAGTGATTATATTCGCGAACAAGAAAAACTGGTTTGGATGTACTCTGCTTTTATGGCGTAAAAATATTGAGCAAGAATTAATAAAGATGAATAGTTTTTGAGTATTTAAAAAGGCATGAACCAAGAGGTTCATGCCTTTTTTTGTACCCGGAGCCGGGGTCGAACCGGCACTCCCGAAGGAACTGGTTTTTGAGACCAGCGCGTCTACCAATTCCGCCATCCGGGCTTGCAAATTGGACTGCAAAATTAATAATTGTTAGCTATCTGCAAAATTATTTACGATAATTTTTTACCACCCTCCTCCCAATGCTTTATAGAGTTTTAAATAAGCACGCAGGTATTCATCAAAAGTTTGTATTGCAATTAGCTCGGCATCAAACAACTGCCTGTTCGATTCTAATACTTCAAGATAGCTGCTTACCCCACGGTCGTATCGTGCTCTGGATAGCCGAAGTGCATTTTCTGCCGCTTTTACCTGTCGTTTGCGGGCTGCCAATTCATTTTTGTACGTATTAATTTCAACCAAAGCATCTTCTACTTCACTAAAAGCGGTTAGTACTGTCTTTTCATAGCTTAAAAGCATTTGCTTTGTTCGTTCGCGTTCCACATCAACCCTGCGTTTGTTTTTATTAAAATTGAATAATGGCCCGAGCATTTGCCCTCCAACCGACCATATTAATCCATCGGCAGAAGTTAATGTACTTAATTCGTTGCTGCCCAAGCCAAACATTGCCGTAAGACTAAATGAAGGGAAACGCATGGCTTGTGCCACACCGATTTGTGCATTTTGAGCAGCCAAAACTTGTTCCGCTTCGCGAATATCGGGTCGCCTTTCAAGTAATTGAGACGGCAAACCGGGTGGAATTTCCGGTGGAATAATTTGTTCGGATAATTTTTTATCTGTTTCGATATCCCCCGGATGCTCACCAATTAAAATACGCAAAATATATTCTGTTTTTTTAATTAAACGTTGGTATAAATAAACAGCAGCTTCGGCTTGTGCCTCTTGAATTTGGGCTTGATTAAGATCAATTTCGGGAACAATACCTTTTTCAAAACGGGCGGTTATAATACCTAAATATTCTTTACGCGATTCGTAGGTTTTTTTTGAAATATCATATCTTGCCTTATAATCTAATAATAAAAAATAATT
>Ga0256840_1003310_pt1 | contig 13162 bp, 9 predicted proteins | sample 355202metaG_FD_185969 | JGI IMG/M metagenome (GOLD analysis project Ga0256840, IMG submission 185969) | Hydrothermal vent microbial communities from Mid Atlantic Ridge, Atlantic Ocean - 355-202 | ecosystem: Environmental > Aquatic > Marine > Hydrothermal vents | place: Atlantic Ocean: Mid...
AAGCACCCGGAACGTGGATGCCGATTCCATTCAAAGAGTGATCGTTGCCACGAATAGCGAATTTAACTTTAGGAAAAAAAGTAAAGTCGGCGACAAATGGTCGGCCGATATTGGCAAAGATGGAAGCATTTCTTCTTTCAAATATCAAAGCTCACCGGAAGATATTTGGATAACCTCACTCAATAAAAAGAAGAAATATAAGGTTAAAAAAGTTGTCGTTCCCGTCGATATTCGCACACGCGTAGCCAGCGGAAAGATTCAAAGTTCGCTCTGGAAAGCCCTCGCCAATAGCTCCGCCGGTGCGCGATACGTTACCGATTTTATCGATCTTTTCGCTTACAAAATAGATTTTGGAACCCAGACCCGACCTGGTGATGAATTCACACTCGTCTACGAAGAGGTCTTTTTAGAAGGAAGCTTCTTACGCTACGGAGACGTCCTTGCCGCGCACTATAGAACGAGCGAAGGGAAAGAGTTTTTCGGATTCCGTTATCAACAAGGGAAAGACATCTCCTACTTCGATCAAAATGGAGATAGCTTAAAGGGACAATTCTTAAAAAGTCCTCTCGCTTCAGCAAAAATCACAAGCTCTTTTGGAAGGCGTTTCCACCCCATCTTAAAAAAAATGAAAATGCATCAGGGCGTCGACTACGCAGCCCCCACCGGAACACCTGTTCAATCCATCGCCTCTGGCGTTGTACTTCACGCCGGCTGGCAAGGTTCAAATGGTAAACTCGTATCCATTAAACATTCCAACGGATATGTTACCCATTATGCCCATCTTTCTCAGATTAAAAGTGGCCTAAAACGCGGGTCTAAAGTAACCCAAAAAACGGTCATCGGGAAAGTTGGAAGCACCGGCCGTTCAACAGGCGCACATCTTCATCTGGGCATGTCAAAAAATGGAAAGTACATCAATCCCCTTTCGATTAAACTCGTTAAAGGTGATCGTGTTCCCGCGAAGACGATGAAAACCTACAAGAAAAAAATTGTCCTACCTATGATGAAGCAATTGCGTAACGTACTTGCGAGCGATCCCGACGGATAATTGGCCGATCGCAAAACGAAAAATCTGGCTCTAAAGTTCTCGGTGGGACTATACATCCTTTGTATTTTTTCACTCATCGGATCCTATTTTGCCATCTCAAATCGGCACATTCAAATGGCCGTCTATGCACAGTCAGCTCCCCATTGGCATCACCAAAAAGACAACGTTATTCGGGCTTCTTTTATCAACGTCGAAAGTGGCAAAACCTTCAACCAAGGGAGCGCAACCCTTGATGTAAACGGGCGACAGTTTCGCGAGAATATGACCCACGGTTACGCGCACTTCCGATTCTTGGGAGGCGATAACACCGCTCGTTTGACTTTTAACGAGGGCGAGAAAAATATCAGCAGCGATTTTTCCGTGCCGCCGGCAACCACAACGATCTTTACCATTCCCGAGGTCGATCTGAGGCGAGATGAAGAAGAGAGAAAGCGAAATGTCATCCCGATATGGGAAGGGGAAGATACGATTGAGGTCATTCCCGGCAGCGGAGAAATTTCACGCGGATTAAGTAACCGTGTTTACTTTATCACAAAACGAAAAGGCGTCCCCACGCCGATGACCTTTCGTGTTCTTTCCCACGAAGGAAACGCGGATAAAATTCCCGAGACCATTACAAGCAATGCCTTTGGACTTGCCTCGATCGCTATCCGACCGGTGACCTCGCTACGATTTGAACTTCAAAGTGAAGGAGAGCATACAGGGAAAGGCAAAATCAACCTCTTCGCAATTGCGACCCAATTCGCTTTTGAGCTCCAGGAGCCTTTCGTAAGATATGGTCAGAGAATCCAAGCAAGAGTGGAAAGTGTTCGCCAATCGGGCACGATTCTGGTCGACGCATACCAACAAGACCGATGGGTTTCCGCCGAGGTTTTTGGTCTGGATAAAAAAGGGAGCCATTTCAATATTAAAGCCGCCGCTCAAGGTCAGCTTATGCAGGTTCAAGTTTATAATAACTTCTATCGCGTCGGGAGCAGTTGGAGCTCTCAATGGGTGGCCATTGGCGAAAAAAACGAGGAGAGTTGTTCGGTTTTTCGAAAGCTCAGTGCGCATTTAAAAGACGTCCCAGAAACACAATGGTCCACCCAGGTCGCTGAGAAGGATATTTTTCAGACAGCCACACATCGTCAATGTGAGAATCTCCTTTCGGCATTATTAGCATCCATTCCTATCTCATTTGTAAACTCAACTACTATATTGAACTCCAGAGAACACGATCTAAAAACCTTAAATTCGTGGAAAGAAGACAAAAAATCCATGCTCCTTTGGATAACTGCCTTGCTATTCGGCGGCGGCTTTTGCGTTCTCCTATGGTTAGTTTTGAATGGCGTAAAAAAACAACGGACCTTTGATTCCTTGTTACAAGAAGATGAAGAAGCGATGATGCCCAAAGATCGATTCGAAACGCTTCTTATTACTCTCCGTGTCGTCATTATTCTTAGCGCTCTGGCGACCTTTATCGCATCAATATTGATGGTCATGTCCTTTATGTGATCTGAAGAAAGGCTTAGAGATTTTGAAAGGACAAACGCGTCGAAAGATCAAAGCCCACCGAGCGTTCGAGCCAACTTGCGATCTCGTCTGTTTGATCGCGATCAACATGGGTTTCAATTTCCATTGAACTCAAGAGTTTAAGCAGATCCTCTGTACGCAGATTCCCCGGTGCGCCGGGCGCGTAGGGACATCCACCCAAACCGCCTACGGAACTATCAAAATTTCTGAAGCCTTCCAAAAATGCTGCAAAGGCATTCGTTAGGGCCAGCCCGTGTGTGTCGTGCAGGTGGATTGCAAAATGCTCAGCACTTCCGAAATGATCGACGATTCGAGCGCAATTCTCTTTCACTTGTAGAGGGGTGCCAATACCGATGGTGTCGCCCAAGGAAACCTGTCCTGCACCGAAAGAAAAAAGTGCATCCGCAATTTCGATAACGCGACTAAAGTCCACCGCACCTTCGTACGGGCATCCGAAAACGGTGGAAATGTAGGCTCGAACAGTACACTTTCGAGACACCGCTTTATCGATCACGCGTGAAAGCTGGTCCAAGGATTGGGCAAGGCTTCTATTGACGTTTTTACGATTATGGGTTTCGCTGGACGACATGAAAACAGCGATATGTTCCAGTCCTGCATCGATGGCCCGTGTGAGTCCTTTTTCGTTCGGAACCAGTGCCCAATAAGAAACCCCTTTCTTCTTTTTTATTGTCTTTGCAACCTCGCCCGTATTGGCCATTTGCGGCACCCACTTGGGATGTACAAAGCTGCCGATCTCGACATCTTTTAGGCCTGCGTCTACAAGCTTTTCAATCAGGCTAACTTTGGTTTTGATCGGAAGGATCACCGATTCGTTTTGAAGGCCATCGCGTGGCCCCACTTCGAAAATACGCGCTTGATTGTTTTCCAAATTTTTCATTTTCGAAGAGTAACAATATTTATTGAAGCTTCAACGAAAATTCACAAGGTTAGAGGATGGAATGGAAAAGTTCATCTGAGGCAAAATAAAAAGCGACCCAAACGCAGGTTTTTCAGCCAGCCTTATTAACGCGGGCGTGCACATAGAATGATTTGGCCACATCCCACTTCTTCATGACATATAAAACCATCGTCGCAGGCTTTGACAATATCTTCTCCCTCATCACATGTCGGCGGTTCGCAATTTGCGTCGGCTCCACACCAAATTAGGTCTCCACACAAATAGTCTTGACGACAGCGTCCCTGCATTGACTCACAGGTATCTTTAGAAGGATAAGACTTTTCATCTTCAGCGCAGCGAAGCATGGCCCCACAGCGAGGTGGGGTTTGGGTACAAAAAATAGTGGCACCACACAACGTCACCTCGAGGCAGGTCGTATCATCCAAACGACATCGCTCAACTTCAACAGACTCATTCTCACAGGAAGGTAGTGCCAAACAGGGCGGCGACGCATCCTCGACGCAAAAATAAGATTGGCCACATGGGTCTTGCATTGAAATACAATCCAAGCTCTCATCACAAGCGTCAGCGACGTGATAGCCGCCCGGGCATTCTAATGCGATTGCATCGTATGCGCAGAGGGTTTGTTTTTCACAATATATCGTTTGACCGCACACACTTATTTCGTGGCATTGATATCCGGCGATGTCTACACCCTCGCATGCTGATACTTGCGAAAATCCCAACTCACATGCGATTTGTGCATCACAGGTAAAACAATCTGAATCCTGTTGTGTACAAAATTCATCGCAGGTCCCGTCGTTGTACCAATTATAGCGTTCGCAATAGTCTGTTGTGTCTCCATTATCGGCTCGCTTTTTCGCTTCCTTTTTGGAAAGCTCGGTCGTCTCGGTCGAATTATCAAAAAAAAGACAACCGCTAAGCATTGATATTGAAATGAAGATGGATAGGGTGATGTGTTTCATGCTCTCTCCTTTATTCAATTGGATGAGTACAAGTAACGTGCCGTTATTTACCAACGTAAAAGCTTCCTATTTCGTGTTAAGATCGTAAAAATTCGCGAAAAAAGACGTGTTGAGCATCAGATTTTTGAGACGAGAACAATATTTTCTTGGGAAAACCCGTTGCGCACCTTGCCTAATCCCTACCTTTCATTATCGTCTTTTTTCTATCTTTAGATAATCAATGTGAAAGAAGAAAACACAAAATTAAGCAGCGATGAAATTCTTGCTTTGTCGCCAGATGAGGTGGTGAGAAAGTTTGAAAATTTCGTTTATAGCATTGTAAACAAAGTTCACCGCTCCCTAGCGTTGAGAATCAATGTCGAAGATCTCGAATCCTACGGAATGCTGGGACTTCTTGAAGCCCATTCTCGTTTTAAACCAGAAAACAATCGCACCTTCACAACCTACGCTTATTATCGCGTACGCGGTGCCATCCTTGATGGCTGCAGAAAAGAGGGATGGATCCCACGGGAACGCAAAAAGAAAGCCCAACAAATGAAAGATGTCGATCAGGTACTCGAAACCGAGGCCGAGGAACGGGCAGGGGCCGGGCCAGCAAAGAGTTTCAGCGATGCGGTCTCTCGCGTTGCCGATGTCGTATCAAGCTCGGCGGTTATCGTTTTAATGGACCAACAAGACCTGCAAAGCGTTTACGATGAGGCGAAAAAACCTGAACAACATCAACGTCTGGAAAAAGAACAAACGAGAAGGTTTTTACTTCAAGCCCTCGACATGCTCGACGACGATGAAAGAGATATTGTGATTCGTTTTCATTTTGAAAATGAAAAAATGGATACCATTGGGGAGGCCTATGGCTGCTCTAAATCATGGATATCCCGCGTACACAAACGCGCGTTAAAAAAGATGTATTTCCAACTTCAGCGTTTTGGTATTCAAAGCGCCTCCTAGTCGAAAAATGGATACGCTTAGCGACTTTCATCGTACCATGACAGTCTTCTCGTTTATTCATACCTTGGGTTTCCAAGCCTCGGTCAAATTTTACTTAAACAAGGAGATCTAAGCTCATATTCGCGGCTATTTATCGCCCAAATCCAACTTTCCAGATTTAACCATTTTGTAGAAGGTCTTAAGTTGTTCCTCAATTTGATCCTCATTGAGCTCAGAAGGATCGAAATCATCCAAAGCTTTGGGATCAATATTGCCCATTTTTTTGAGCATAGAAGGTGGAACATTCTTCATCATGGAGGGTGCATTTTTCATCATCATTTTTAACATAGGCTTAAACATCGGTTTGATGTTTCCGTCCTTATCAAAGACCTGATCTAACATTTTCGAGGGATCCATTCCTCCCATTCCGGGAATCGGCGGAAGGCCCCCAGAAAAGGGATTTGAGAAACGTTTCTTTTCCGTTGATGCGCTTTCCACGGGTGTCTCGTCTGCGCGCGAAAGGGTCTCTGAGAAAAATGCTTCAGGATCAAAACCTGAACTCAAAGGACCGAATAAAAAATCTGCCAATTCAAGATTTTGGTTTTCAATCCGCGCGAAATCCTCTTCTGCTTTTTCGTCTTCTTTTACGATTTTATAGCTCAGCGCTCGAATATAGTAGGCATCAGCAAGGGTTGCATCTCGTTCGATGGCCTCGGTGGCCGCTTTTTGCGCCAGTGTATAACTCTGGCTCGCGTATTGAACCAAGGCCAACTGGACAAATGAAATTGCATCCTCGGGAAAAAGATTGGTTGCCCGAATGGCATCTTTTCGAGCGGCTTTAAAATCCTTTTCTAATAAGTACAAATGGCTGCGCAAAAGTAGAGATTCGAGAACCTCACTTCCGGTTTTAATCGTTTCGCTAAGTACTTTTTTGGCGTTTTTATAATCAGATTCCACGTAACTCAAACGCGCTTCAAGCAGGGCAAAATCTGGATCTTGGGGATCCATACTTCGTGCTTTTTCGATATCTCTTTTCGCCGATTTTAAGGTTTCTAGATAAATAGAGACCTCGGCGCGCGCAGCCAATGCATCGCCGGACGTGGGTTCCAAAACAATCACGCGAGAAAGATCCTTCCTCGCCTGATCGTACTCCTCGTCATCCATATGAACCATGGCGCGACCCATAAGACTTGCCGTTCGTGTATCATCCAATTCGATTGAACGCGTGAACTGCTCGATGGCAAGTTCGGGCTCATCTAAGTGGTACATCGCCCAACCCGCAATGGAGTAGAGAGCGGCATTATACCAGCCTAAATTCATCGCTTCTTGAGCATCTTCCCACGCCGCATTTTCGTCTTGTAATTCGAGATGGAATTCTGCTCGCCGAGCCAAAAAGGCACCACGAAGAAGCTTATATTCACCTTCTGCGGGTACACCTTCCAAAATGATAGAAAGACGAGATAGGGCTTCATCAAAAGCACCCTTATCCAAAAACGGCCGAATTTCTGTCATTACAAATTCGTACTGGCTAAGGGTTTGACCCTCTAATTTTGATGCATCCATCTTCTTGCTCTTATAAAGTTAGTTCAAATGTAAACGCAGACTTTTTTTTGACCAGGCTAAAACAAAAACATCTGTGTAAACCAGATAAAAATGGCCCCACAAAGTGCTCGCGTTATGAAAACAGCGAACAAAGGCAACCCAGCCTCGAAAAGCAGGGCTCCAAAAAGACCTTCGGCAAGTAAGGCGCCAACATAAATCCAAGTTGCCTCTTCGTTGTATTGGATAAATAAACCACCATAAATAATGCCCAACGATACAAGTGTTAAGGTGATCCGAGATAATCTATTTTTCTCTGATAGGATATCGGCCTGTAGAACGCCATGGGTGAAGATAGCTTCAAGACCCCGCAAACACGCAAAGAGTAAAAGCGCATAGGGCAAAAAGGAGGGACGCGTTTTGGTCACCAATGGATAATGACCGACGAAGAGGTAGGAGTAGAAAAGAATGAATCCCAATAACCCCAATATGGCCAGAGACGTTTTTGTATTAAGCTGGGTTGTCCACGGGGAACGCGCTCTTTTTGAAAAATCGAGATCGTACATGAACGCAACGCCAGCGAGCACAGCGGCGGGCCAGATCGAAATACCGTAGAACCCATTCATATCGCCAGCCGCTTTTAAGTTAAGCGGCGAGGCGAAAAAATAATGAGGGGCGGACGCAATAAAAAGCGCCGCAATTGCGACGACTTTGGGCATATGCTGGGATTTTGACATAATCAATCGCCTTGAGTTCTCCCTCGAACCTCAGCAATAACGTCTAATTCGTCCTTCAAGCCGCGTTCGTAATCAATCCATTCCGCGTTTTTCGAATAATTATTTGTAATTTGAACTTGGTATTTTACTCTCCATTGCAAAGGCTCGGTTGAAACAACGTTTCCGACAAATCGACGTCGAATTGCGTGGGAGCCAAACCGGCGCTCTTTCCATGCTGAACGAATAAATCCCGAAGATTGGTCCATCAACTCCATCTCAAAATCTTGAGTAGAAATCGCGTTCACGATAACAGTCCACCATTTTTTATCTACTTTTGCGGCCTCAGAAATATTTAAGGTCAACCATTTATTAATAATCTGATTGGTATCCTCAATGGTGAGTGCATAAATATCATCGGCGACCAACGCGACATTCACCGGACTACGGGTTGCTTTGTTGATTGTAAAATTTGTTGAATAATATTTTGGAGAGGCGTCAACCGAGATATTGATGGGGTTTTTCACGCGAACATTCGTAATCCCTTGACCTGTTGGCAATCCATTGACTTGGATACGCGCAGAATCAACGGTTGCACCATTTTTGTCCATAGGAACGATCGTCACAGTTCTCGCGCAATTTACTGTCACAAGAGACAATACAAACAATAATGGCATCAATTTCTTCAAAATAATCTCCTTCAGATTTGGCTTACCTTAAGCCAGCTTTTTGCTTCCGGCAAGGAAACAAGTCAATAGTTCTATCAGATTAATCCAGAGCTAGTGTGATCCTTTTCGGTGGGATTCTTATCCCCTCTCCCTCTGGGGGAGGGTTAGGGTGGGGGACTTCGTTTTAGCTTGTGGGTTTATTGGCTTCGGCCTTGACCTAGTTAAGTTGCTGAACTTATTGAACCACTTGCTTGTTTGATCGCCCTCACCCCAGCCCTCTCCCAGGGAGAGGGAGTTTCTCTTCCGAACAAAAATCCCCTCGAATACCACAAGGACACAATGAATGGTCATACTAGAATCCCACCGTTTTTGATCACACTAATCCAGAGCTATTCGACAGTGACGCTCTTGGCTAGGTTTCGGGGTTGATCAATATCGGTCCCTTTAAAATCAGCGATAAAATAAGAAATCAACTGAACTGCAACGTAGGTAATAATCGGCTGAACACGTTGGTCAACAGTCGGAATTTCAATGACCACATCAGCGACGCGAGATAGATTATCATCTCCCTCTTCAACGATGGCGATTATCTTACCCTGGCGCGCTTTTGCCTCCATCACATTGCTGACCGTTTTTTCGTAAACATCATCATTTGGAGCGATGGCAACGATAGGCATATTTTCGTCGATGAGCGCAATAGGGCCGTGCTTCATCTCGCCCGACGCATATCCTTCTGCGTGAATGTAGCTAATTTCTTTGAGCTTAAGTGCGCCTTCTAAAGCCACAGGAAATTGTGCGCCGCGACCTAAGTACAAAAAGGAAATCGCTGAGGAAAACTGTTTTGCAATATCTTTATAGGGATCCAGATCATTGAGAATCGTCTCGATTGCGGTCGGAACAGCACGAAGTGCCTCGATCCAGGCTCGTCCATCTTCGGCACTCATCGTGTTTTTGCGACGTCCTAACCAAATGGCCAACATTGACAAGGCGACAAGCTGGGTCGTCGATGCTTTGGTTGAGGCGACGGCGATTTCCGGACCCGCGTGGGTGTATAAAATCGCATCCGACTCCCGTGCGATCGTGGATTCGATAACGTTACAAATGCACATCGTTTTCGCACCGAGCTTCTTTGCCTCTCTCAAGGCTGCCAAAGTATCGGCTGTTTCACCGGACTGGCTGATCGCGATGCACAATGTTTTTCCATCCACAATGGGATTTCTATATCGGTACTCGCTCGCCAGGTCGACTTCGACCGGAATTCTGGCGTGACCTTCGATGAGATATTTCCCGACCATGGCAGAATAATAGCTCGTGCCGCACGCGATAATAGTAATCTTATTTACTTGTTCTAAAAACGCGTCGTCTAAATCAACCTCATTTAGATTGATGTCGCCCGCATCTAAATCCGTTCTGCCTCGCAAGGTATCAATAATTCTCGTCGGTTGCTCAAAGATTTCTTTGAGCATGAAGTGTTTGTAACCTTGTTTTTCGGCTGAAATTGGATCCCATTGAATGAGTTTCTCTGGCCTGTCTACAGGAAGTCCTTGCGCGTCAAAGATACTGGTCTTTTCTCGTGTAAGAACGGCAGTGTCACCATCGTTTAGGAAAACAAATTTTCTCGTATGCTCCAAAACCGCGGGAATATCGGAGGCGGCAAAAGCGGCGTTTTCGTTTCGTCCAAGAACCATCGGAGCTGCATTTCTCGCAACGACGAGGGTTTCAGGTTCGTTAACACTCATTACAACAAAGGCGTAGGATCCCTCGATCTGACTGAGCGCTTTTCGGACAGCATGGTGGAGATCGTCGGCGTTCTCCAACTCGCTATCGATCAGATGAGCGACAACTTCGGTGTCCGTAGCACTGGTAAACTCTCGCCCTTCACTTGCGAGTTTGTCGCGAAGGTAAAGATAATTTTCAATGATGCCGTTGTGGGCAAGAACGATGCTACCGGCGACGTGGGGGTGGGCGTTAACTTCCGTTGGCGCGCCATGGGTTGCCCAACGAATATGACCCAAACCTCTTGAACCCTCAAAAGGCTCTTGGGTAAAGATACGTTCTAAATTTGATAATTTCCCTTCAGCCCGAATAATTTTCAACACATCGGGCGTCTCAGAAATCGCGAGGCCAGCACTATCGTAGCCTCGATATTCGAGTTTTTTTAACCCATTTAAAATAATTGGAGCACAATTTTCTTGGCCTATATATCCAACGACACCACACATATTATATTCCTTTTCTAAAGATCCACGATCTTTGCACCGGTGCCTTCAATAAGCGCACCAAACGAAAACGCGTCAGTAACTTGATCGTTGTCGGTATCAACATCGGTTCTACTTCCTAAATTCCCAAGAACCCTACAGGTTGTTTTACTGCCCAGAAATCGACATCCCTGAACGGGCGACAACTGACAGGCTGCTTCCTGCGCGGGCGAAATATCGCAATCATAATTTCCATCACCGCGCGGCGTAAAAATCGACGCACCCATGCAGGTACAAATCGTTGCGGCTTCGTTTAACGATGCGAAAAACTCTTCCCGAAGAAAAGCACCTGAGAGTTTTCCTTCGCTAATGATAACTCGCCCGCCAGCCGATAAATCGGCAGAAGGATCTATTTTTGCGGTCAGACGTGCATCCACGATTTCCATTCTCACGGCGTCTAGTAGACCTGGAAAGGAGAGGCGCAATATCCCGTCTGAGGCGTCCAAATTACCGTCTTTTACGCTCACTTTTTTGAACCCCCATTTGGGCTCTTGGGTCGCTTGATTGATACTTGTGGAATCGATGAGGAAGTCTCCCATCCCCAGCAAATTATCGGCAAAATCGGGCGCCGCGTCAGATCCAAAATAGAGATTGATCGCTAGATCTGAGTCTTGGGTTTCGTTCTCCCAGCTTTCATATTCGAGAAGATAAACAAGACTGCCTTCTTGAATTGCGGTCGCGATATTCTGGTTTGCGTTGATGCCAAAGGCTCCCAATGTGGTGAGAATTTTCCCAATTTCATTGTCGAAATCGCCGTCCTTTGTGAAATCAAAACAACAGCTATCGTCGGGAACGATTTCTACCTTGGTAAAAAAAGTGCCGGGGCCGTAGGGACCTTGCGGACACTTGACGTCCTCAGACGGAAAAAGACAGGTTTGGGGAGGAAAGTCCGGCCCCATATCGACCGTATCTGCTTTTGTCATGTCCGTGTTCCCTTCGTCACGACCCATATCATTGGCGATCTTGGGAGTATCAGCGGCCATATCCTTTGTTTTTGGAATATCAGCGGAAACATCCTTTTCCTTTGAGACATCCTCTTGGGTGTCGCTCGATGAAATCGGTGCTGCGTCGTTTGAACAGCTCAACGCGAAAAGGGCGGTTATAGATAATAGGGAAATCAATCGCATTTTCACTCCAATCCAAGTCTAGATGAACACGTCACCAAAGTTCTTAAAAATGGAGCCTTGGATGAAGAGGTTGTAGCCGGTTTTAAAGGAATAGGCAAATGACTGGACTTAAAAGGAAATCTAGATAGAGCCCAAGGTGCGACGACTTCCGATGTAAACAAGTTTATCATTTTCGGTGAGGCGATCCTCGTCGGCCGGATTTAGATTCAACTTCCCTTGATGGACGAATCCAATCACAAGCACATCAAATTCACCTCGTAAGGATTTTCGAATCTCACCAAAATCCATTTCCTCACTACACATTTTTTTAGGAATCCTATCGGTGTACAGGTTCGACCCTGTAGCTAGGAGAAGTTCAGACATGACCATTCCGATCCCAGGGTTTCCTGCGGTATGAGCCAACAAGCTACTCCCCAATCGAGAGGTCTCGATGACCTCGTCTGCGCCTGCGACTTGGGCGTGTTCGTAGTTTTCTCGATCCAGAATTTCAACCACGATGTGAATCGCTTTTTGGCGTTTTTCTTTTTGGGTTTTCTCGAAAGAACGAATTGTAAAAACGGTAAGCACCGTAACCGCATCGCGTGTTGCCGGCGGGCTACCGCTCTCATAATCGGCAACAACAACGATCGTTCTCGCAAAAGGAACGCGCGCTTTGTCGAGCTCGGATTCCTTTGTTGGCTCCCCTTTGACAAAAATATATTTTGAATCAAGGGAGGTCGGACGCTCTCGATCGGCGATGACGATCACGCGCGGCATGGTGTTTCCGTATTCCCGCTCAAGCTCTTCTAACATCATCGGAACTTCTAAATTCCAACCTGCTATGACAATATGATCTGTGATTGAGGACATACGAACCTGCTCCGCGCGCAAGGGCATCAAGCGCCCCACTAAAGTTGAACTAACAAGGCCAGCAAACATCGCAATGACAAACATGCCTGCGAACATAAGACCGGCCGCAATCACCTTTCCCCCTGTGGTGGTTGGCGAGATATCACCATAACCAACCGTGGTCACCGTCACGATGGCCCACCAAACAGTGTCCTCAAAAGATGTTATCTGCTTATTTTCTCCGTACTCGGCCACATAGAGCATGACCGAAGAAAGGCCCGTGACCACAAAAACCAAGGAAAGGGACACCGCAAAAAGAAGGGCATTATCGCGAAAGGAGGCCGCTAAAATGGTAAACGGATTATGGTAGCGAAAAAATTGAGCCGAGCGAAACAAACGCAAGAGTCTGAGCATTCGAAGAGAACGAAGGAGAGGAAAAATAGGCAATAAGGCCGATAAATCGATCAAGCCCCATGGGCTGAAAATATAGCGAATACGCGCAAATAGATGGTAGCGCGCTTTTTGAAAAAGCGATAAATCCAACCCTGCTGGAACCGGATTTCTTATAAAGAACAAGCGAGCGATATATTCGGCGACAAAAATGTAAAGAATGAAATGGTCAATCTTCCCTGTGATTACCAAAAATTTGGTTTTCGCG
>Ga0256840_1003311_pt1 | contig 13162 bp, 13 predicted proteins | sample 355202metaG_FD_185969 | JGI IMG/M metagenome (GOLD analysis project Ga0256840, IMG submission 185969) | Hydrothermal vent microbial communities from Mid Atlantic Ridge, Atlantic Ocean - 355-202 | ecosystem: Environmental > Aquatic > Marine > Hydrothermal vents | place: Atlantic Ocean: Mid...
TAAAAGATAAAGATAAAATATTTGTTAAAAAGTGGAATATTGCTGATGATAGCTCTAATATATTAATCTTTTCTAAAGATGGAAAAGTTCTTTTTTATAAAGCAGGCAAGATGACTAAAAAAGATATGCAAAAAGCCTTTAGTATAATAGAAAATAATCTATAAATAATTCTAATGGAGTATATCAGTAAAAATAGACTTTGCACCACTTTCAAATAGTTTTTCTTTGTCCTCTTTATCATTAACTGTAAATATATTGACAAATATACCAGCATTGCTAAGGTTTTTTATCAAGTCTGTATCTGCTAGATTAAACTCAGGATTGTAACTTCTAACCCTTAGTCGTTTTAAATGCTTTACCAAGTCTTTTCTATGCTCTTTTTCTTGCAGTGCAGCTATGTCTATTTGTGGATTTAGTTTATGAGCCTGCCTTAGATACTTATGGTTAAAAGATGAAAGTAGAACATAATTTTCCATAACATTGTCTTCAATTATTTCTATTATTGTCTTAACTGCTGTTTTATCAAATGGTGTTCTTGTGGCATCTTTTATCTCAATATTTACAGGGAAATTATGCTTTCTTAAAAACTTTAGCACTTTATGAAGTGTTGGAAGTTTTTGTCTTTTTAGTGACTTTAACTCTTCAATGTCAACTATACCATTCTTGATAGTGTTAAAAGGGTCATCTCTTATGAACCATGAACCAAAATCTAACTTTTCTAACTGCTTGTATGTATAATCAATAACCTTATATGGTTTTTTAAACTTTGGAAAATCAAGTACATTTGAAGTCCTAAGAAGAGTATTGTCGTGAATCACAACTGCCACACCATCTTTTGTAAACCCAACATCAAGTTCTATATAATCACTCTTTTTTATAGCCTCTTTAAATGCTGACATTGTATTCTCAGGGCGTATTGCTCTTGAGCCTCTATGAGCTACTATAAGCTTTTTATCTTTTTTAAAATTTTCCCAAAAACCCACTATTTCTACCTTGTAAATAATTTGCCTAATTATACTTTAATTTTTACATATTTAAGTACTAAAATGATAAAATAAATTTATATTTTTATTAATAAGGGAATTATCTTGAAACAGATAGATTTAAATAGCCTCTTTTCCAAAAAAACAGTAGATTTTAACGACAATGAAGTCTTTGATATAGCTGTCATTGGTGCAGGTGTTGTTGGTTGTGGAATTTTTAAAGAGTTTTGTGAAAATGGTGCTAAAACTGTTTTAGTCGAAAAAGCAAATGACATACTTGAAGGTGCTAGCAAAGGTAATAGTGCCATATTGCATACAGGTTTTGATGCGCCACCAAACTCGCTTGAGTTAGATTGTATTAAAAAAGGCTATGAAGAGTATCTTAAAATTAAGAAAAAACTAGATTTACCATTTTTAAATACAAAAGCCCTTGTGGTTGCTTGGAGTGATGAACAAGAAGAAAAACTTGAAGCTATACTAAACAAAGGCTTAAACAACGGAGTAAAAGAGTTAGAGATTATAAGTAACAAAGAGCTTGCATTAAAAGAGCCAAATCTCTCAAAAAATGCAAAAGCTGCTATAGTAGTTCATGGGGAATCCCTTATAGACCCGTGGAGTACTCCTTTGGCATATGTAAAACTTGGACTTCAAGCAGGAGGCAAACTTGCATTTTCCCACGAAGTAAAAGATGGACATTTCAATGGCGAATATTGGGAGATAAAAACATCTCAAAAAACCATAAAAGCAAAAACTGTTATAAATGCTGCTGGATTGTATGGAGACATTGTCGATAGCATAAAAGGTAGTAAAGATTTTAAAATCATACCAAGAAAGGGGCAATTTATCATTTTTGATAAAACAGCCTACAATCTTATAAATTCAATCATACTTCCTGTACCAACCAAGATAACAAAAGGTGTTGTTATAACAAAAACAGCATTTGGGAATATACTTGTAGGACCAACAGCTGAAGACCAAGAGAGCAGAACTGATAGTGTTACAAAAAAAGAGATGCTTAAAACCCTACAAGATAAAGCATATGATCTTCTTCCAGCCCTAAAAGGACACAATATAACTGCAACTTTTGCAGGATTAAGACCTGCAAGTGACGAGAGCCACTACAGAGTCATGATAAATGATGAAAAAAACTGGATTACAGTTGGAGGAATCCGATCGACTGGATTAACTTCTTCTTTAGGACTTGCAAAACATGTGTATGAACTAAATGATAAAAAGTATACAAAACCAAAAAAAGCTAAAGAGCCTATAGAAATTCAAAATATAACCGAGTTTCAAACTAGAGACTATGAAACTTCTGATTATGGAAAGATAATTTGTCATTGTGAATGTGTAACTCAAAGAGAGATTCAAAATGCACTTAAATCTGAAATTGGAGCAGGAACTGTCGGTGGTTTAAAAAGAAGGACTAGAGTAACTATGGGAAGATGCCAAGGCTTTAACTGCCAAGCATCAGTAGCTCAAATATGCGAAGAGAGTAAATCATGAATAAAGTACAAATAGCAATCATAGGTGCAGGACCTGCTGGACTAAGTACTGCAATAGAGCTATCAAATATGGGGTATGATGACATAGTTGTATTTGATAGAGAAGACGAAGCAGGAGGTACACCAAGACACTGTGGACACTTAGGATTTGGTATATTTGAGTTCTATAGACTACTTAGTGGACCTGATTATGCTAAAAAACTAACCAAAATTGCTGCTGATAGAAATATAACAATAAATCTAAAACATACTCTTGTAGATATATCAAAAGATATTCTTACATTTAGTACAACCGATGGTCTCGTAAAATACTCTGCAAAAAGAACTGTGCTTGCATTAGGAGCTAGAGAGACACCAAGATCGGCTAGACTTGTTTCTGGCATTAGAAGTCCAAATATCATGACAACTGGTGCTCTTCAAAGATTTATATATCTTCACAATACAATACCATTTAAAAACCCTGTTATTGTAGGCAGTGAAGTTGTTAGTTTTTCTGCCCTGATGAGTTCAAGAAAAGCAGGTATCAATATAGCTGCAATCATAGAAGAAGATAAAGAACTTAATAGCTTTAGCATACTAAAGTCTTTTAGTGAGACTATTTTACAAACACCTGTAAAATTAGGATATGAAATTTCAAGTATCAATGGTGATGATAAAGAGGTAAAAAGTGTAACCATATCAAAAGATGGTATCGATGAGACTATTGAGTGTGACGGTGTTATATTTAGTGGTGATTTTACTCCAGAAAGTGCACTTTTACAAGAAAATTTCAAAGATTTTAATTTTGCTAATAATTCTGTATTTATATCTCAAGCATTTCAAACAACAAACAAAAACTTTTTTGCTGTAGGCAATGTCTTAAGAGGTGCACTTACTGCTTTTAAGTGCTTTTTTGAAGGTAAAAGATTGGCAAAATTCATAGATGACTCTTTAAAACAAGAAAAACTTAAACCTCAACATGTAAAGATTGAAGCAGATGAAAACATACAGTGGTACTACCCAAGCCTTTTAGACTTGAACTACCCATCAAAAATATTGACAAATCTTAGAGTCAATAAAAAAACTACAGGCAGAATCATAGTATCTGTTAATGATATAGATGTATACGAAAAACAGATAGATGCAAAAACATATACCAATATAAAAATTCCTAGAGAGGCTTACCCTGTAAGTAAAAATGATACTATAAAAATAAGATTAGAAAGCTAATAGTCACCAAGATAATATCTATCTTCATTTAAAAACTCATGGTGGTGAACTCTTACATCACCATCATGATTTATATCTAAAATTGCATAAGTTGAATTTTCTTCATTGGTTAAATACTCTATCTTATCATCCAAAATATAGGCTACTTGAAAAGTCGTACTTCTTGTAGAGTGTAAAGAAATACCTTGTTTTACTGAGTGCATGATTCGATGTAAATGACCAAATGATATATGTTTAATATTCTCATAGTTTTTAAGTAGATTCCAAAACTCAACAGATGACTTTAAGTTAGCATCATTGTCCATCTCATGCATTCCTGAGCTTATTGGATGGTGGTGCATATATAGATAAACAAAACTATCTCTACTCTCATTTAGTTTAGACTCTAGCCAAGCCAATCTGTCTTTACAAAGATTACCAAAAGATGCATTTTCAACTAATGTGTCTATAAAAATATGTGTGCTACCCGCTATTTTTTTACTATATTGTACAAAATTTCCACTTTTAAAATTAGGGAAATATTTTAAAAACATCTCCCTGTTATCATGATTACCCAAAATAGGGTATACAGGTAGTTTTATTTCACTCAATAGATTAAAAAGCATCTCATATATACCGAGTGATGGAGAGTCGCATAAGTCACCAGTTATAGCTATAAACTCTGCATCACTATGGTTTTTCTCTATACTCTTAAGTGCCATCTCTAATCTAAATCTTGGATCAATACCATACAAAGAATTTTTAGATTTTTCGACTAGATGAAGGTCACTTAAGTGTATAATTTTCATCTATTTTTTTCTACTCATTACTATATTTATAACTGCTATTAAGCTAATAAATAGAACAATCATAAAAGATACAGCATTAAGTACAGGAGTAGAACTAAACTTAATCCTAGAATACAAGTCTATAGGTAGCGTTGGATCTGAGCCAACTAAAAATATAGTTGTATTAAAGTTAGAAAAGCTTATAAGAAATGCAACTACAAATGCACTTATGATAGCTGGCTTTAAAAATGGAATTGTTACAAGCCTAATAGCCTCTAGTCTAGTTGCTCTAAGGCTAAGTGCTGCTTCTTCTAAAGTTCTATCAAACTTTTTAAGTCTAGCACCTACCAAAAGCATAACATATGTTGAGCAAAAAGAGAACTGGCCAATAACAACTAGCCAAAAACCAGGAGCTAGCCACTCAAGATCTATGCCTAATTTATTATCAAGAAATGTACCTGCTGTAGTTGAGCTTATAAGTATAGATATACCAAGAATAACTCCTGGTATAACCAAAGGAGATAGTGCTAAAAAATATAATAATCCTTTAAATCTAAATTTTTCTTCTTCAAAAAGTAGTGCTGCAATGGTTCCAACAATACTAGACATAAAAGCCACAACAAAAGCAGTTTCTATACTTGTCCAGATACTAAGAAGTAAATCTTCATCTGCAAAAAGTCCTAGTCTATCATCTGTATCTGCAAAAAACCAGTCAAGAGAAAAACCCTCCCATGGAAGTGCAATAAAATTTGAGTCATTGAAAGCTAAAACTGATATAACAACTAAAGGCATAACTAAGAAAATATAAAAAAGTGCTATATAAAGTCTAAATGTATACTTATATATTGGTGAATTTGGAAGAGATCTTATCATGAACCTACCCTCTCAAGTTTTTGTCCACTCGCTCTAAGTGCTAACCAAATTATAGCAGAAGAGAGAATTAGTAGTAAAAAGCCAAAAGCGGCACCTTCATTCCAGTTGAATGTTGCCAAGAATTTATTGTAAATCTGCTCAGTAAACCATAGTGAGCTCTTACCTCCTAAAAGATTTGGTGCAACATAATCCCCAATAACCAACATAAAAACAATAATACCGCCAGATGTAATACCAGGCATAGAGTGAGGTATAATTATCTTTGTAAAAATGGTCCATTTTGAAGCACCAAGATCACTAGCGGCTTCTATAAGTGAATCATCTAGACTTTCAAGAGTTGAAACAATTGGTACAATCATAAAAAGCATTGACATATACAGAAGTCCTATAGTCATTGAGAAATCTGTATATAGCATCTCAATTGGTGTGTCTATCAAACCTATAGATATAAGGAAGTTATTTATTACTCCATTATCACCAAGTAGAATCATCCAGCCATATATAGTTACAAGCTCACCAATCCATATAGGAATAAGAAGCAGTAGTGTCAAAAAACTGCTATATTTTTTAGCAACAACTTTTGAGATATAAAAAGCAACAGGAAAAGTAACTAAAAATGCCAAAAATGTTATAGATATTGAGTAAACTGCTGTATTTAAAAATGTTCTCCAGTAGATTTCATCACTAAAAAATGCCATATAATTTGCTAGAGATATTATCTTCTCCCCTTCATCAGTTTCAAACCTAAAAGAGCTTAAAAAAAGTTCTATATGTGGTAAAACTATAAGAGTTATCAACCAAAGCAAAACCGGTACAAGCAGAACATAAAAAACATATTTTGATTTTTTCATTACTAATCCTTATAGCATTTTAAATCATCAAAATGAACACCAATCTTTATAACATCACCAACTTTCAAATCTTCAAATTGAGCATTTTGAGGAAGAGATATAAGGACTTCATCTCCACTTTGATTGATTATTGCAGCTAATTTTGTATTTGCACCATCAAAAAGTACGGTTTTAATTTTTATTTTAGTTGTCTCTATAGAATCCATATCATCATCAGGGTTTATAATAAACGCCTCAGGTCTTACAAAAAGTTTTGTTGGAACAAAGTCTAAACCTTTTTTACTGATTGTCCAGCCATTTTCAGTTACTATTGTATCATTTTCATAACTTTTAACATCAAAACTATTGCTTTCGCCAACAAAACTAGCCACAAAAGCAGTTTTTGGGTTTTTATATAGATTTTGAGGAGTATCTATCTGCTCCAAAATACCTTTATTCATAACTGCAACTTTATCGCTCATAACAAGTGCTTCACTTTGATCATGAGTTATATATATAAAAGTTGTACCAATCTCTCTTTGAAGTAGCTTAAGCTCAACCTTCATATGCTCTCTTAATTTTCTATCAAGTGCACCTAAGGGCTCATCAAGAAGTAGAATCTTTGGTTTAAGTACAAGTGATCTTGCAATAGCAACTCTTTGTCTTTGTCCGCCAGAAAGCTCAGTCACTTTTTTCTTTTCATAACCTTCTAAACCAACTCTCTTTAGCATCTTCTTAACTCTTTTTGCTATATCCTCTTTAGATACATTTTCTCTTTTTAACCCAAATGCTACATTTTCTTCAACATTCATCATAGGAAAAAGTGCAAGATTTTGAAATACTATATTAACAGGTCTCTTCTCTGGTGGCACACCTTTCATGGATTCACCATTTATAAGTATCTCACCGCTGCTCTCTTCTTGAAAGCCTGAAATCATTCTAAGCAGTGTAGTCTTACCACACCCAGAAGGTCCAAGTATAGAGAAAAATCCACCTTTTTCAACAAAAAAATCAACCCCATCAACTGCCGTAAATTCCTTAAACTCTCTTCTTAAGTTTTTAACCTCAAGTATGTGTTTCATTCTTATCTCGCTTTAAAATAATTTAACTATCTCAAGAGATAGCTTAACTATTCTAAAAAAAATAACCCCCTATTGCAATTAGGCAAATAGAGGGCTTGAACTAATTTATATGTTAATTAGAATTACTTAGCAGCTTTGATTCTATCAAGAACTTTAGCTTCAATTTTTTCAAAACCAGCTGGTACTGGTGGGTGCCATTTGATATTATCTATATCAGCTTTTGAGAAAGATCTAGAAAAGTTATCTTTAATCTCTTGATTTAGGTATTCTCCTGCATCTTTAGAAGCTGTTCCATATCCTTGGTCATTTGTAAAGAAAGCAGCATTTTTAGGCTCTAACATAAAGTTAATCCACTTATATGCAGCATCTATATTTTTAGCTTTTGCAGGAATTGCAAAAGTATCTATCCATCCTAAAGCACCACTCTTTGGAGCTATAAAATCAATATCTGCATTATCTTTGTGTAAAGACCAACCTTTTCCATCCCATCCAGACTCAACATATACATCACCACTCTTCATAAGAGCAACTTGCATATCACCACTTGTCCAGTAAGTCTTAACTAATTTTTTGTTATCTATAAGTTTTTTCTCTACTCTTTTCATAAGCTCTCTATATGCTTTTTTATCACCATATAGTGCAAATGGATCTTCACCCATTCCAAAAGCAGTAGCTATCAAAAGTGGTCTTTTAAGTCTATATGAAATCTTTCCAGCATATTCAGGGTTCCAAAGATCTGACCAGTCATTAGCATTTGGAGCATATTTTTTGTTTACAATCATTCCTGTAGTTCCATAACAAAATGGTACAGCATATGCATTGCCATTAACAGCTGAGTTCTTCTTAACTGCATCTACCATAGATGTTATAAGCTGACCTGTATTTACTTTTGTGAAGTCAATTTTTTTGTATATTGGAAACTCTTTTTGTACAAATGAGATTCTATCTTGACTTGGTTGTGCCAAATCAAATCCACCACCTCTAGTTGCTCTTAGTTTTGCAATCATCTCTTCGTTGTTAGAGTATGTAATCTTAACTTTGATTCCTGTCTGTTTTTCAAACTTTTCAACTAATGCTTTTGGAGCATAGCCCTTCCAAGTTAAAAGTCTTAGAGTCTCTTGCGCCATTAACGCACCTGATGTTAGCATTAGTGCAGCAGCACTAACCAATACAATTTTCTTCATATTTATCCTTTTTGAATTTTTGATTCCGTGAATTATTACATTGTTATATTACAATTTGGTTACAATATCTAAATAGCCCCACTTAGATGTTTTTTTGCCTGCTCTATCTCAAGAAGATACTCTGAATCACTCCAGTTAAACAGATCTTTAAAAATCAAAGTAACACTTTCTAAGCATTCCATTGCCGCACTGCTATCAATCAATGCAAAACCTAAACGACGCACAAGAAAATCCAGTGGCTTCACTACAAATTCTTCTGCTACACCATAATAAATTTCAGCCTCAACATAAGGGTAATCCATATGTAGCTTTTTAGCGCCATATTTATCTATGTATCTAGCAACATCTAGTGCCCTGTCACCATAAGTTTTAAGCAGATGATACTTTACTTCTGCTTCAATTAATAATTTATCTAATTTTTCTTTAATATCAAACAAATTTACTCGACTACCAACTAACTTATACTCTTTTGTTTGACAAGTGTGTAAATTTTTCCACTTTTTTAGTTTCAAAGCATAATCAACTACTTCCTCTGCCATCTTTCTATAACTTGTCCACTTACCACCAATAATACTAATAAGTCCTGATTTAGATTTTAGTATAACATGTTCCCTTACAAGTTCCTCAGTACTAGCATTGGTGTTACTTACTATTAGCGGTCTTAAACCAGACCAAGAAGACAGTATATCATCTTTAGTAACTTTTGCATCAAAATAGATCTCTATATGTCTTAAAAGATACTCTATATCCTTTTGGGATACACTAGGGTGCTCTTCAAGGCTTGCAACTTCATCAGTTGTTCCAACTAAACATTTATCCAAATATGGTAGCATAAAAAGAACTCTTCCATCTTCAGTTTTTGGTATCATAATTCCTTCACTATTTGGCAAGAACTTTTTGTCTATTACTATATGTATGCCAGAGCTTACTTCTACCATCTTTTTGCAATTTTCATCATCCAGTCTTCTTACAATATCACTAAATGGTCCTGTTGCATTTATAACACAATCTGCATGAACTTCATAAAATTCATAGTTTTTTTTATCTTCTAGCTTTATTGCTGAAATTTTCTTATCGTTATATGTAAAACCAACTACTTCTGTATGATTTTTAACACAGCAGCCCTTTTCTGATGCACTTTGAAGAAGAGCAAGAGCCATTCTAGCATCGTTAAATGCTCCATCATAGTACCTTACTCCCCCTCTTAAACCCTCTTTTTTTACTGATGGAAAAATTCTAATAATCTCATCTTTACTAACAATCTGGCTTCTTCCTAATCTTCTTTTGCCAGATATCAAATCATACAATGCAAGTCCTATATACATATATGGAATTTCAAACCAACTATAAATTGGAGTTACTAGTGTTATAGGTTGTGCTAGATGAGAAGCATTTTGAAGTAATCTATAACGCTCTTTTAAGCCCTCTTTTACTAAAGAGTATTGAGAATAATCTAATTTTTTTACTGCTTTTTCAAGATACCTTACACCGCCATGAACCAACTTAGTACTTCTACTACTAGTTCCCTCTGCAAAATCATTTTTTTCAACTAGAAGAACTTTTAATCCTCTTAAAGTTGCATCTAGTGCTATACCACTACCAGTTGCTCCACCACCAATTATAACCAAATCATATTTTTTATTTAGCATATGTTCCCATTTATTACTTTTATTTTACCTTCTAATTCATACTCAAAAACTTTTTCACCATATTTTTGTATTGCCTCATCATAACTTGGATTTGTTTTACAAAAAACTAAAAACTCATCCAAGTTCTCTTCTGCTGTTTTACCAAATTGATCAACAAATTCATCTACATCGTATATTGCACTTGCTAGAGAATTTTTCAAAAGATAATTTGTTCCTTCACTCTCACCAAGCCTATGAGGCAAAACATATATTTTCTTTTTCATCTTCAATGCAAACTCTACACTTCTCATGCTTCCACTCTTCAAATCTGCCTGAGTAACTACAAGAACATCTCCAAGTGATACAACAACTTCATTGCGCACAACAAAACTCCAAGGAGTTGCTTTAAAGCCATCTTCAAATTGAGATAGTGTTAGACCATCTTTTTCAATTGCCTCTATGATAAATCTGTTTACACTTGGGTACTTTATATCTAAACCATTTGCCATAACTGCTATTGTATTGTTTGCACCTGCATGCTGATGTGCAATACTATCAACCCCCATAGCAGCACCACTTACAACACAAACACCTCTAGATGCTAAAGCAGATGATATTTTTGCAGTTAACTGCTTTGCATAAGAGGATGGTCGTCTAGTTCCAATTATAGAAACTTTTTGAGATTTTAAAAGCTCAAGGTTACCTTTATAGTATATATTTTTTGGATATTTTTTCATTGAGTTTAATTCTTCTATATTAAACTCTACTAACATTATAAATCTTTTAGATAGACAAGTTCTACATCTTTAAGCAACTCTTTTGCTCCTATTAGAACTTTTAGTGTATTTTCATGAGGGTGACCAATAGCAACTGCATAACCTCTTCTTTTTGCTATACTTACGGCTTTCTTAAGTTGCTTTTTAATCAAGTTTTTATCTATATCATTATCAATAAATACATCTCTTGAGTAAAGCTTCAAACCATATTTTTTTGCTATTTCTGGTGCTTTTGTTTTTGCAGTAGTTCGACTATCTACAAAATGAAGATTTTCCTCTCTCATTACCCTCATAAGCCTATCAACAGAAGTATAATCAGCCGTAAACTTACTTCCCGTATGGTTGTTATAGTATTTTATATTTGGAAACCACTGTTTGATTTTGCTTATTCTTTTTCTTATGGTAGATAAAGAGTCGCCAATATTTAGAGTTTCTGGTTCTGGCCGACCATAGCTTTGGGCTTGCGTAGGAAGATGAATCATCATAAACTTAAATCCATGTGAAAGCTCTACAGTATCTGGATGCCTTTTTGTTGGTGGAAAAAACGATGGTGATACTTTAAATGGTATCTTTTTTATAAGTCTTGTCTGATGAGCGAATGCAACATCATCAATGATTATCGCTAGTTTTGGCTTACCCTCATAATCTTTTTTCTTCTCTACATGTAGAGGTATTTTAGGCTTATTTTTAGCTATACTGTTCTTATAATCTTGCACTTCAGAGAGATGTGTCTCCTTCTCAATCTTTTTTTGTTTAACTTTTTTTGTAATAGGAGGTAGTTTTTTTATCTCTTTAATTTTTGTAGTTTTGGGTGCTATTTCTAAACGCTTTTTCTCATCTTGAAGCATTTTTTTCATCTTATCCATAAGAACTTGTGTCTCTTTATCTGAAGTTTTTTCAGACTGCACTAGGTTAAAATAGTTCACACCATATACAATAGCAAACGCACTAAAACAAGCTAAAAGAACAAGTGCAATCTTTTTTTTTGATATAAAACTAGATTTTTTTCTAGTCTTTCTTTTTTTTCGGCTATTTTTTGCCAAGGAGTATCTCAACTTCGAGCATATCTACACTCTGGTTATTGCTTGTTGTTATCTTTATATCTTCAACTGAAGTATACTTCTTTATAACTTCTATTAAATCATTACGAAGATCATCAAGGTATGGAAGTTTACAGTCAACTCTTTCATGTGCTAACATGATTGTAAGTCTATCTTTTGCAACACTAGCACTACTCTTTTTTTTACCAAATATTTTACTAAGAAAACTCATTTAAACATGCCTTTAATGGCACCAAAAAAACCTTTTTTCGCTTTGAGATCTAAAAACTCAACCTCTTCACCTAAAATTCTCTTTGCAACTCTTCTGTAAGCTTCTGCTGAGAGTGATTTTTCTTTGTTTATGATAGGATCACCTGTATTTGTTGAGCCAATTATATCCTCATCATCAGGAATAACCCCAATAAGAGGGAGAGCCAAAATGTCAAGAACATCTTGAGTGCTTAGCATACTACCAGACTCAACCATCTCTGGTTTTAGCCTATTGATGATAACATGTTTTTCAACCTCTTCACCATTTTTAGCTTTTTCACTTTTCGCATCGATAATACCTATAACTCTATCGGCATCACGAACTGAACTAACATCTGGAGTAGACACAATAAGAGCACGATCTGCTAGAAAGATTGAGTGCTCAAACCCACTCTCAATACCAGCAGGTGAATCAATAAAAATAAAATCAAAATCTTTTTTCAAATCCAAAAGCAGTTTTCTAACTTTTTCTCTATCAAGAATATCTTTATCATTAGTCTGACTTGCTGGTAAGAAGTATAAACTTTTTGCTTTTTTGTCATTTATGAGAGCTTGTGAAAGGTTGCATCTTTCCTCCATAACATCAACAACATCATAAACAATACGGTTTTCAAGTCCTAAAATCATATCTAGATTTCTAAGACCAATATCAAAATCTATTGCTACTACTTTTTTACCAAGTTTAGCAATACCAACAGCAAGGTTTGCAGTAGTTGTTGACTTACCAACACCACCTTTACCAGATGTTACAGTTATAATCGTACCCAAGTTATCTCCATTTGAAAGCTCTACATGTAGAGGTATAATCCTCTACATGTAGATACTGTTTTAGTTGCTAGTTTTATAGAAACTTTTTGCTTTGCAAAACCGCTATTCGCTAGTTTTCACAGAAACTTTTTGCTTTGCAAAACCGCTATTCGCTAGTTTTCACAGAAACTTTTTGCTTTGCAAAACCGCTATTCGCTAGTTTTCACAGAAACTTTTTGCTTTGCAAAACCGCTATTCGCTAGTTTTC
>Ga0256840_1003312_pt1 | contig 13158 bp, 9 predicted proteins | sample 355202metaG_FD_185969 | JGI IMG/M metagenome (GOLD analysis project Ga0256840, IMG submission 185969) | Hydrothermal vent microbial communities from Mid Atlantic Ridge, Atlantic Ocean - 355-202 | ecosystem: Environmental > Aquatic > Marine > Hydrothermal vents | place: Atlantic Ocean: Mid...
CGGAACAGCTGTTAAAAAAGCAGTTGATTCTACAAAAGCAGCTTTAAAAACAAAATAGTAATTTTATATTTATCTATTTTAGACTTATAATAAAAGCAGTTTTCATTTCTGAAAACTGCTTTTTTATATATGGATTATATCAAAAAAATTAATGTTGTTCAAAAAAAAATAGAAAAACAAGCTGTTGTTTTAAATATTATAATACTTTTGTAGTATATATTTAATCTAACTTTAAAAATAAGAGAAATGAAAAAATTAGTATTATCCGTATTAGTTGTTGTAGCGTTGGTTATGACTTCTTGTGGAAAAGCAAAAGAAGCAGCAGATAAAACTGCAGGAGCAGCAAATGAAGCTGTAGAGAAAACTGGTGAAGCAGTTAAAGAAGCAGCAAAAAAAACAGGTGAAGCAGTTAAAGAAGGTGCTGAGGCCGTAAAAGAAGGAGCAGAAAAGGCTGCAGAAGCTACAAAAGAAGCTTTAAGTCCTAAAGTAGCTAAAGGAAAAGAATTATTTGCAGCTAAAACTTGTAATACTTGCCATGCTCTTGATACAAAAGTAGTTGGTCCATCTTTAAAAGATATCGCTGCTAAATATGCTGAAACAAATGGTAACATGGTACAATTCTTAAAAGGAAAGGCAGATCCAATTGTTGATACAGATACAGGGCAAGTTGCTGTAATGAAAGCAAACATTGATGGCATTTTAAAAGATGTGAAACCTGATGAATTGCAAGCTATCGCAGCTTATATTAGAAGTGTAAAATAAGAAATATTAATTCTTATAAATATAAAAAAGCATCCAATTTTTGGATGTTTTTTTATTTTATATTGTTTTCTATTTTACGATTTATTAAAATTGATATACAATTGCATTAATATTCATTCCTGCTCCAACCGATGCCATTAATACGATATCTCCTTTATTGATTTCGTGATTTTCAAAATTTTGATGTAATATTAAATCTATTAGTGTTGGTATTGTTGCAACCGAACTGTTACCAAATTTGCTAATACTCATTGGCATAATATTTTCCGGCATTTCTCTATCAAACAATTTATAAAATCGTTCTACTATTGCTTCGTCCATTTTTTCATTAGCTTGGTGTATTAAGATCTTTTTAATATCTGTAATAGCAACACCACTTTTTTCAAGAGCTTCTTTCATAGCAAGCGGCACATTTTTTAATGCAAATTCATAAATTTTTCTACCATACATTTTGATATAACCAATATTTTGATCTAAATTAGGATTATTGGAATTGCCAAAAAATAAATAGTAGGCCTCCTTTAAAGTGTGTGTTTGTGAGGCGTAACTTAGAATGCCTCCCTTTTCATTAGAAGCTTCAACGATGCAAGCTCCGGCACCATCTGCATAAATCATGGAATCACGATCATTGGGATCTACAATTCTTGAGAGTGTTTCGGTACCTACAACCAAACATTTTTGGGCTTCACCACTTTTAATATAAATATATGCTTGTATCATGGATTGAATCCACCCCGGACAGCCAAAAATAATATCGTAAGCAACACAATTTGGATTTTCTATTTTTAAACCATGTTTTATTCTAGAGCCAATACTTGGTAGAAAATCAGATTGGTTACTACCGGTTTTTACATCACCAAAATTTTCGGCAACTATAATATAGTCTAAATTTTCTTTATTGATTTTTGCATCCTCAATGGCTTTTTCAGAAGCAAATAAACCCATATCGCTACTTTTAAGTTCCGGAACCAAATATCTTCTTTCTTCAATACCGGTAATGGCTTTAAATTTTTTAATGATGATTTCATTTGAATTAGGAAATCGCTGTTTTTTTTCATTATAAAATTCAACATCTAAGAAGTCGGCATTTTTTTTAATAATTTTTGGTACATAAGAACCGGTACCGGTAATTTTAACGTGCATAATTTTGGTTGTTTAGTTTACTATTACATTTTTTAAATAAACGGATATCAAATGTAATATAAGATTTTTAATAAACCGAATAAAAAAGTAATTTTTATACTTAAAATATCTAAGGATATTTACAGAAAAGATTTATCAAAACTTAATGGAAGTAAATCTTTTAAAGAATTAGATTTAACGATTTTACCAATTTCACCTTTAAAATAGATAGCAATATCTTGTTCTTGTTTAAATTCGTATTCGGCAATACTTTGTCGGCAAGCTCCACAAGGTCCAACAGGTTGATCTACTATTTTGGTATTTGATTTTGCACATATAACTAATGCCTTAATTTTTAGGTTAGGATGTTTAGCACCTGCATGATAAATAGCAACACGTTCTGCACACATACCTGATGGATAAGCAGCATTTTCTTGATTAGAACCGGTTACTATTTTTCCATCTTCAAATAAAATTGCTGCACCAACTTGAAAGTTAGAGTATGGAGCGTACGCTTTTTCTTGTGCTTTTTCGGCCTCTTTAAACAAATTAATTATTTCTTTCGGCAATTCATTAATTGCATCAAAAACTTGGTAAGTTGTAGTAATGTTTACGTTTTTCATGTGTGTTCGATTTTAAACCGAAGGATGTTACAGGCTAAAATTCTTCAAAGAAATCGCCAAAATCAAAAGATATTGAAAATCTTAGCGTATTTTCTAATGGGTTTCTTACATCGGCAGAATTCATTAAATAAGAAACATCAACTTTACTGGATTTAAATTTAAAACCGGCTCCTAATGTAAAGAATTTTCTGGCACCTTTTAATTCACTTTCGTGGAAATATCCTAAACGGAAGGCAAAAGTTTCGTCATATTCGTACTCTGCACTTGCAGACCATGTAAATTCTTTTAATTCTTCTTTGAAACCTCCGGGAGCATCATTAAACGATTGAAACATTCCGGTAAAGAAATCGACATCGTTATCTTTTCCTTCTAGAATACCATCGCCATCTATGTCTCTTTGCGGACTTGGTACTAATAATTTGGTTGTTTCCAAACCGGTTTTAATAGTACTCATATCATCTAAAATAAAGTCAAATCCGCCACCTAAACGCAAATTTGTTGGAATAAAACTTTTAGTTCCACCAACTCGCATTTGAACACGAGGTCCCATATTAGCAATACTCATACCGGCACGCCATCTTCCATTAAAATCACCGTAATTAGTTTCTTCCGATTGGTAGTAAGCTCCTAAGTCAACAGCAAAGGTGTTTACAGTTTGTAATTCGGAATTATCAATTTTAATAGATAAGTCCGAACGAATATATCGTAAAGTAACTGCCATTGACAGTCCGTCATTTAATTTAAGTGCATAAGAACCGTCAATTGCTAAATCATTTGGTTTTTCCGTTCCAAGAGGAGCTCCAAGTTCATCGGTAAGATCAATGGTTCCTAATGAAAAATAATTTAAACTTGCAGCCCAAGCAGAGCGTTCGTTTAATTTATTGGAAAAAGTAATATTTCCTAAAAACACGTCATTTGTTAAGTTTCTAAGCCAAGGCGTATAACTAACACCTACAGTGTATTGCGATTCACTAAATGCTACTTTTGCTGCATTATAATGAATGGAATAGGCATCAGGCGAAGTTGCAACTCCCATATCACCTAATCCTCCCGAACGAGCATCCGGCGAGATTAATAAAAAAGGTGTTGCTGTTGTAATTGCTGATTGTGCTATAATTGTTTGTATTTGAAATAAGGAGATAACGAGGGTGGCTAAAAATATTTTTTTCATATTTACTATTTGTTTTGGTTTGTATTGTACAACGTCAAAAGTTTACAAAGATTGTAAAAATTATTGAAGTATTACTAGTTTTTCAAACTTTTCTTTGTGAATATTGCTAGAATTTACGCTCACACTTAATTTATAGATATATACGCCTTTTCCTATTTTGTTTTCAAAATCGTCTAATCCGTTCCAAGTGATGCTTCTGGATAAAGTTCCTTCGGTTAAAATATTTTGATTAATGGTTTTAATCAGTTTTCCGGAAACGGTAAAAATTTGCACTTGTACTTCCAATGCTTCGTTTGGTTTGTTGTGATTAAACCAGAATTCGGTGTAATTTATAAAAGGATTTGGGTAATTTAGCACATTGTCTAATACTAAATCGCTATCGCTTACTACTACAAAATTAATAGATGCTTCCGACATATTATTATATGTATCCCAACATTTAAAAGTGATATTATGGTGGCCAACTGCCAAATTTCTAAATGGATATTTTACTTTTCCTTTGGTGAAATCGTTTAGTTCAGTTTCGTAATAATTATTCATATTAATCGGATTTGATACATCTCCATCTAATATCGCAATAATATCATGATCTACGGCTGTTGTAGAAGTATTTATTCCGGATTCATCCTCTAATATGGCTAAAAAAATGGGTGATTGATTGGTATTTCCGCCATCGATAAACGATTCGTCATTCATATAGAGATTTATTTTAGGACCAACTGTGTCGCTTGGAGCGTTGGGATTAATTCCTCCTATTATAATATCGGTATTGTAGCCCATTTTATCAATAGAATAATTATGACTGTAAAAACTGAGTTTTGCATTTCCGTAAGCTATTCTAATATCTCTTGGTGCGATAAAATCGAATTGCCATTCGCCGTTTACAATACTTACTTTTCCGTTAAAAATCTTGCTTTGTCTTGAGTCAAATTCAATAACACCGGGACCGTTGTCAAAAAAAGATTGATCGTTATTTAAAGTTTGTAGAGTAACCGATTTGTCAAACACTTCAACAGATAATTCGCCGTTAAAATCAGGTATTAAATTGTTGTTAGCATCGGTAATAATTCCTTTAAAATAATTATGTGACAATGCTTTTATCGTGTCTAAACTTTGTGTTACCGGTGTGTTATTCATTTCGGTAATTTTAATATTTGGTTTGCTTATTGGAAGTCGCATGGCAGGATCACCAAAATAAGTAATAAATAGTCGTTGTATATAAGAAGCATTATGATTTTTGGTAACTGAAAGAGCTTCGCTGATTGTATAATTATGTGTATTATCAAATTCTAAAACATCACTTATTAGTTGTGTATTAAAGTTTGCTCCTGATGTGATATAAACTTCTCTTGCGGTAGTTATCATATCAATAGATCCGCCATTAGGATTATTAAATACGTATTCTCCGGCTGTTGTTCTTTCGGGATTGTCGTATCTTGAAAACTCACAAGTAATGGTGATAAATAATGGAGATGTTTTAGGATTGTACCAACTGTTAATTTGATTGATATCTAAAATACGTTCACTTGCCCAACCGTTTTCGCCACCATGTCCGAAATAGTTAATAATCAATGTGCCATTTTCTACGGCATCATCAATACCTTTATTTATTTGCGGATAGCGTTCACCACCGGTTGTAATTTCTTGTTGATAGGCATCTTCATAAAGCTTAATCAGATTATATTCCGGTTTGTGGGCTGTAATTAAATCGGCAATAATTTCGGTGTTTTTTTCTAAAGTTAAATTGTATTCTTTACGATCTACATCATCTGCAACCAAAGCAATTCTACTTCGCCATTTACCAAGACTTTCCGGACTGTAAAAAGTTAAAATCTTATCGATGGCATTTTTAGCTTCGGTATAATTTTTTACCGGCAATCTACCAACGTAAACATCGATTAAATTACCGCTTCCATTGCTGTTTCTAAAATCACCTTCATTGGCATCCATCATACTAAAAAAATCATCGGTAACATATGAAATAGCTAAACTAGTACTGTTTAAAGATTGGTATGCAAACACATTGGTTGTGTTATCATTATTTCCCATAATATTTTTAAAGTCGAAACTAGTGTCTCCTAAAAAAAGAACATATTTAATTTTTTTGTTTGGTGCTGAGGCATTATCATATAAATATTTAATAAAATCACGTATGGCAGTTAAATCTTGTGCTCCGGAGCTAAACTCATTGTAAATTAATTGTGGTGTTAATACCAAAGTTTCTAATCCGTTATTTTGATGATATTCAGCTAGTCTTTCGGCTTGACTTACAAGGCTTGGATGTGAAATGATAAGATAATCGATATCTTGCAAAGCGTGTAAGTTTTGATTTTCAACATTTCTATCTCGTAGTAAAATAGGTGTATAGAAATCGGCTTCATTAACCAAAATATATTCTTTTTTTGTGCCACCTGTAACATTGAATTTAAAATCGTTTCCGGAACTTATATTATTAATATTTTTTACATTTAGATGGTCCGTTACATCCCAAATTTTATAAATATTGGAAGCATTTTCGATGGAAAACGTAAAATTGGTATTTTGTGTATTTACTAAATTATTTCTAAAACGAAATTGTTTGTCTCTTGCAATTAGATTTTTGGTGGCGTTAATTTCAATATAATCTAAGTAACCCTTAGCGGAAGGATTGCCAAAATCATCATAAACAATTTCTAAATCAAAATTTTCTGAATTAGCTAAAAACGAAGAGTTTAATTGATTTGCTTGTGCAATTTGAGTATCAGTTATTGAAGAAAGCGATACAAAACCAATTTCTTGGCTGGTGTATTTTAACGTAAACTTTGTAGTGTTAGATGAAGAACTACCAAAACGTACTTTTACTTTTACAGGTTCATCTATTTTTAAATCAGGTATCAAAAAAGAAAAGTTCTGCGTATCGTTAATTTGAAAGTTCTCACCAAAAAAATCTTGTCCGAAATTATCGAAATTAAATTTATCAACCTCATGAACAGTATAAATATTTGCCGTATTAATTATTGCATAATCACCATTAATTGTGGGAACATCTTCAATTCTTTTTCCGGGAGTATTACCAATGGTAATAAAATAATAAGCTCTATCGGAATAGATATTTTGTTGGTGGTTATACGTATTGGAAGTATTGTTGTATTTCCAACCAACAGGACCTTGTGCATAAAATAAGATATAATCATTGTTATCAAAATTACCATCATCTTCCCCTTTAACATATATGGCATTTTTTTGGATATTGGTATGCCTGAAAATAGCATTTTTTTCAGGAAGCATATTTCCGCCATTACCATAAATTTGAATGTTTTTAGGATTGATGGAGTTTGTATTTATACCTAAACTGTTTAAAAAACTCTTTGATAATTTAAAAACGCCTGTTGTGTCAACGGCAAATTTATACCAAGTACCGTTAGCAAGTGGCGAGTCTTCCATACTATTTGTATTTCTTGCCGTACTATTATTTGAGTTTAATTGGTAATTAATTGTAAAAGAAATCACCTTTTTATAGATGTTTCCAATTTTTATAACCGGATTAATAGTAATTGTAGCAAAAGATTTATCACGTGCATTATAAATATTAAAAGCAGGATTTAATTTATCGGAAATATATTTTAAACTTTTAGGATGCAATAAATTTGCAGAAATCGTTTTGTAAACAACATTGGAAATACTAAAATTTGCAACTTTTAAATTGGAATTCACTTGCCATTTTGAGTGAAAAGTAGGCACAAAATTTTCATCAAAAGAATTATTTTTTACAACAATAGTACTATTTTGTTTGTCAAAAGGAAGGTTATTTGCTTTAATGGTAGCGGTTGAAACCGGAGGTAACCAATTTAAAACGATTTTTTTACTTTGATTTTGAGCAATAGAATGCCATAAAATAAAGAAAAATAAAATGTATGTGAGGCGTAATTTCATTATCATGTTCAAATAAACGAAAAAAAAAGATGCTTATTTTATAAAAAAATGAAAAAAGTAAAAATAAATGTAATAAAGTAAAAAAAGCACCGTTATGAATCCGTAAAATAAAAAAAGTGTAAATTTTTTAAAAAAATCTTGTGTAAAAACAATAATGTTGTAAATTGCGACACTTTAATAAACATTAACTATTATAAAGTTTTTAAATTATGAATTTTAGTAAGGGAATCAAATTTTTACTTTTAACACTTGTTCTAGTAACACTTGCGAGTTGTGGCGGAAAGGGCTCTAGCGAAACATCTGCATTAACCGGTTGGAAATTTAACGATTTAGACGGCGGAGCAGGGAGTAACTATAAAGGGCAACCAACACCTCCGGGAATGGTATTAGTAGAAGGTGGAGCATTTACCATGGGTAGTGTGCAAGACGACGTGTTGTTTGATTGGAATACAACACCTAATAAAATGCAAGTTCGTTCTTTTTATATGGATGAAGCTGAAGTTACCAATCGTGAATATCGTTTGTTTGTTCAATGGATGGAGCAAGTTTATCCTCCAAATAACGAAAATTACAAACATATTTATGAATCCGTATTACCGGATACTTTAGTTTGGAGACAACCATTATCCAATTTAGAGATTTTAACGGAAACTTATTTCCGTCATCCTTCTTATAATGATTATCCTGTTGTAGGAGTTTCATGGGTGCAAGCAAATGCATATTGTAAGTGGAGAACCGATATGGTTAACGAAAAAATATTAATGGATAAAGGAATTTTAAATCCATTATTCGAGCAAGACAGTTTAAAAGTTGAAGGTAAAAATCACTTTGATACCGAAGTATATTTATTGGATCCAACAAGATTGTTTGATGGTGATTCTACAATTTATAAAAAAGGATTACCTGATTTAAGAGCAAAAGCGAAAACCAAGAAAAGAGGTAGTAGCAGAGGAAGCCGTAAATCTAGATCGTCTAGAGGTAGTAGAGGACGAGGAAAAGGTTTTACTGGAAGACACGTAAAAGTTGAAGACGGAATTTTAACACAAAAATTTAGATTACCTTCTGAGGTAGAATGGGAATTTGCAGCTAAAGCACTTGTTGAAAATAGAGAGTACAATACTTTAAAAGGTAGAAAAAAATTCTCTTGGAATGGTAAATATACTAGAAGTAATGATAAAAGAAGTGTAGGTGATGAAAGAGCTAACTTTAAAATAAGTAAAGGTAATTACAGTGGTTTGCCAGGTTGGTCTGATGATGGTTCCGATATTCCAATGAAAGTAAAATCATATAAGCCAAATGCTTTAGGATTGTATGATATGACTGGTAATGTAGCCGAATGGGTTGCAGATGTATATCGTCCGATAATTGATAGTGACGCAAGTGATTTTAATTATTTTAGAGGAAACACGTACGCCAAAAGAATGATTGATGAAGAAGGGAAAGTGGTTATAATTGATGAAAATACAATTCAATATGACACTTTAGATAATGGTAAAATTGTTGCCAAAGATATGCCGGGAACTGTAAAATATATTCCGATTACTAAATCAGATGCGTTTATGCGTGATAATTATGAGAAATCATATAATGTAGATAGTAAAGATGGAGATATTCAATCAACAAGAAAATTTGGTTTTGAAGAAGATGAGGAAGAAGATGGAATGGATAATAAACCAAGAATGTACAATTCACCTATCGTACCTAAAGAAATTGGAGAGAGTGGTTACCGAAGACAAATGTACGATACGAAAGTAAGAACAACTTTAATTAGTGATAAAACAAGAGTTTATAAAGGAGGTTCTTGGAGAGATAGAGCTTATTGGTTAGATCCTGCACAACGTAGATATTTGCCACAGTATATGGCAACAGATTATATCGGATTTAGATGTGCTACAGATCGTTTAGGCCCAATGAGTGACAAAAAACGAGAAGCTTATCACCACTAAAATTTGATAATTTAATTAAAAAAACCTCAAGATATTCTTGAGGTTTTTTATTTTTGTAATATGATTAAATCTGTTTTACACCCACTTTTTTTACAATATCCTGTTATTTGTACTGATACCAGAGATATTAAAAAAAATTCTCTGTTTTTTGCCTTAAAAGGAACTCATTTTAATGGCAATCAATTTGCCAAAGATGCTCTGAATAAAGGTTCTGCTTATGCAATAATTGACGAACAAGAATATTTACTGGATGAACGTTATATTTTGGTAGATAATGTTTTAAAAACATTACAGGATTTAGCAACTTATCATAGAGAATATTTAGGAATCAATATATTAGCTCTTACAGGTAGTAATGGAAAAACAACAACTAAAGAGTTAATAAACGCGGTTTTACAGCAAAAATTTAATACAGTTGCTACCAAAGGAAATCTAAACAACCATATTGGTGTTCCGTTAACTTTGCTTTCTATGAATGATAAAACGGAATTTGGCATTATAGAATTTGGTGCCAACCACCCAAAAGAAATCGAATTTTTAAGTAAAATAGCAAAACCGGATTTCGGATTAATAACAAACTTTGGTAAAGCACATTTAGAAGGTTTTGGTAATTTACAAGGAGTGATAAAAACAAAAACTGAATTATATGATTTTTTAAAGGAAAATGATAAGCTTGTTTTTGTTAATACGAATGATAAAGTCCAAATGGAAACATCCAAAAACATAAACCGAATAATAATTGGTGAAAATGCAGATGTTTCCGTAAAATTAATTGCTGTTAATCCTTTTGTGTCGGTTGCTTATAAAGAGCAAATTATTCAATCGAACATGATTGGTGTTTATAATTTTTCTAATATTGCTTTTGCAATTGGAGTAGGAGATTATTTTAAAGTTTCGCCTCAAAAAATTAAGAATGCAATTGAAAATTATATTCCTCAAAATAATCGTTCACAATTACTTAAAAAAGGAACAAATACGTTTCTGTTAGACGCCTATAATGCCAATCCAACAAGTATGAAAGCAGCGTTGGATAATTTTTTACAATTAAGAGTGCCTAATAAATATATTATTTTAGGAGATATGTTTGAATTAGGAGAAACAGCAGAACAAGAACATCAGATGCTAGTAGATTATTTAAAAGATGCTTCTGTTATAAAAATTGTTCTTTTAGGGGGAAATTTTTATAAAACAAAATTACCATCCAATAAATTTACTAAGTATAAAAGTAAAAAGGATTTTTTAGAAAACGTTACCATTTCCGCTTTAAGCGAAACAAATTTTTTAATTAAAGGTTCCAGAGGCATGCAATTGGAAAAATTGTTAGAGTAATAATCCGGCAGCAAATAACGCAGAGAATAAAAAGGTGCTTAAAGCTACTTTTTTAAGTTCAGGATCAAAATCTTTTGGATTTTCTGTTTGATATACCCTTTTAAGATGTAAAAACAACGGAATGTAAGCAATTATAAATAAATATGATAAGGTTTTATTTGTAAAAAAATAAGTAAAAATCAGTATGCTAAAAAAACTAATAATTAATAATAAAGCATGATAAGCTTTAGCATATTGGCTTCCAATTTTAACAATAAGCGTATTTTTATTTACTTTTTTATCGTTTTCTACATCTCGCATATTATTGAGGTTTAATACGGCAACACTTAATAAGCCTACACTAATAGCAGGATATAATACTTTCAAATTTAAGTTTTTAGTATATAAAAAATAAGATCCTAGTGTGCTTAATAATCCAAAAAAAAGGAAAACAAAAACATCACCAAATCCGCTATATCCATAAGCATTTTTACCAACAGTATATTTAATTGCTGCTCCAATACTTAAAATTCCTAATAAAATAAAAAGAATACTTAATTTAAAGTTGTCTTTTCCAAAAGCAACATAAATTAATGATAAAGTGATGCTAAAAGTGATTATTAAGCTAATAATTATAGCTTTTTTCATTTGTTTGGGTGTAATAATTCCGGATTGTATGGCTCGTTTTGGACCAATTCGATTTTCATTATCAGTACCTTTTATACCATCACCATAATCGTTTGCAAAATTAGATATAATTTGAAAACCGATTGTTGTAAGAATGGCTAGAATAAAAACAAGGTAATTTTTATAACCGTCATACCATGCAATTGCACTGCCTATGATAATTCCGGAAACAGATAACGGCAAGGTTCTTAATCTTGCCGCTTTTATATAATGTTTTAACATTTTAGATTGTTTATTTTTCTAAAAATTGAGGTTCTTCACTTAATTTTAAAGCATCTCTAATTCCTATTGGTTTGCCATAAGATTCAGCAACGATAAAAGCATCTCTAAAACCAATTTTTTTAAGATGATCTCTTAATGCTTTTGCTTCTGCATATTTGGTGTAATTGCCTAAACTATATTTACTGATTTCACCATTTGAAAATTCCTTAAGATTTATAAGATTTTCAGAAGCTAAAGGATAGTTTTTAACTGTTTTGAGTTGCACACTGTACAGTACTTTTTCTTCTTTTAAAGATGTTTGTTTTGCCTCATCTGTTTTTTGATATTTTTCTTTTTTCTTGGTTTCTATATAAAAAGTACGGTAAGCACCAAGGCTGTCTACAAAGGTTTTGTAAAATTGTAAACTGTCTTTAGAAATAAGTACGACATCTCCGTCTTTTAATCTTTTAAGATTTTTTAATCTACTTTTATCTTTTAAGAAAAAAGCCCAGATAAATCCTGCTAATAAAATTAAGGATAACACGATAAGAATATTTCGTTGTGTTGCTAATCCTTTTATTTTGTTACTGTTTACATCAGAGTTTTTAAGTAATTCTTGTGTTTCTCTAATTTCTTGTTCTAATTTGTTTAATTCTTCTAAATCGTCAGCCATTTTTTTGAGAGTTTTTTTGGTTAGTATATTTATAAGTCACTTGCTTTCGCAATAAGTTCCGCAACGTCTAAAACCTGTACGTTGTCTTCTTTGTTTTTAGCTTTTACGCCATCGGTTATCATGGTGTTGCAGAATGGGCAACCGGTTGCTATAATGTTTGGTTGTAGTTCTAATGCTTCTTCCGTTCGTTCTACATTAATTTCTTTTGTTCCTTTTTCTGCATCTTTAAACATTTGAGCTCCTCCGGCACCACAGCATAATCCGTTTGCTCTACTTCTTTTCATTTCTACCATTTCTACTTCTAATTTTTGAAGTAATTCTCTTGGAGCTTCATAAACTTTATTTGCTCTACCAAGATAGCAAGGATCGTGAAAAGTAATTTTCTTGCCTTTATAAGAACCTCCGGAAACGGTTATTTTACCTTCTTCTAGTAAAGATTTTAAAAATTGTGTGTGGTGCATTACTTGGTAATTTCCACCAAGATCCGGATATTCATTTTTAAGGGTGTTAAAACAATGCGGACAAGCAGTTACGATTTTTTTAACTTCGTAAGCATTTAATACTTCGATGTTTGTCATTGCTTGCATTTGGAATAAAAATTCATTTCCAGCACGTTTTGCAGGATCACCTGTGCAGCTTTCTTCTGTTCCTAAAACAGCAAAGGAAACGTTTGCATTATTTAATATTTTTATAAATGCTTTTGTAATTTTTTTAGCACGATCATCAAAACTTCCTGCGCAACCAACCCAGAAT
>Ga0256840_1003313_pt1 | contig 13156 bp, 9 predicted proteins | sample 355202metaG_FD_185969 | JGI IMG/M metagenome (GOLD analysis project Ga0256840, IMG submission 185969) | Hydrothermal vent microbial communities from Mid Atlantic Ridge, Atlantic Ocean - 355-202 | ecosystem: Environmental > Aquatic > Marine > Hydrothermal vents | place: Atlantic Ocean: Mid...
TCGCATACTAATAACCAGTCCACTTCCTTTGCTAATCTAAATGAAATACTGAAAAATACGCTCATTATCAGCAAAAATGAATATAAATATATTGCTGATATTGAAACCAATTTTGCCAGCGACTTGCCGGATATAGAGTGTTATGGCAATGAACTCAATCAAGTACTACTTAACTTAATCATTAATGCAGCTCATGCCATCGAAGAGAAAAAATCAGGGCGAGGCTTAATAAAAATTACCACAGAAAAACAACAAGACACTATTTATATCAACATACAAGATAATGGAATAGGTATTCCTAAAGCCATACAAGACAAGGTTTTTAACCTCTTTTTTACTACCAAAGAGGTGGGTAAAGGAAGCGGACAAGGTTTAAGTATTGCCCATAAAATTATTGTCGAAAAACACCAAGGACAGTTTTACTTTGAGTCTACAGAAGGAGAAGGTACAATTTTTCACATTATATTACCTCTTAGCCTAGCTAAAACGAATACCCCTTACTTAGAGCAATGACATTAAAAAATATTTTATTTGTCGATGACGATATCAATGTAACCAATGGCATGAAACGCTCACTGAGGCGTGAGCGTGATAAATGGAGGACATTTTATGCCGTATCTGGTAAAGAAGCACTCCAGATCATGGAGCAAAATCAAATCGACTTAATCGTAACCGATATGCTAATGCCAGATATGCGCGGTGATGAGCTATTACAACAAGTCGCAGAACACTACCCAGCGACAGTTCGCTTTATACTCAGTGGCTATGCAGATGAAGCTACCTTAAAAAATGCAATGAGTGTCGCTCATCAGTATCTAAGCAAACCCTGTAGTTTAGAATTCTTAAAAGAAACCATAGCTCAAGTTTTCAAAATTCAGTCATGTATCTATAATCCTCTTATTATCAGTAGTGTAGGCGATATTAATCAACTGCCTAGCTTACCTAGTATTTACCATCAATTAAAACAAGAAATTAGCAACCCCAATAGTACATCACAAAGCATTGCTGATATTTTTACACATGATATTGCGCTATCAGCTAAACTTCTACAGCTTGTAAACTCCTCTTATTTTGGACTTAACCGAAAAATTTCTAATTTAGTTGAAGCCGTTAATTTGATAGGCATTACGCAAGTCACTAGTTTAGTACTGAATACCTTTATTAAAGAGTCTTTTGCTGTGCACAACAGTAAATACTCTCTTTATTTGGACTCTATCTCTAGTAACTCACTACGCATTGCAGCGCTAGCCAAGAAAATCTCCTTTGCTGAAAACCAGCAAGAAGATCGACCTGATCAAGCTTACCTTGGTGCACTACTACATAACATGGGGTTGTTAATTTTTATGTCTAAATTACCTGAAAAGTTCGATGCGCTACTGACAGAGTTGGAACAATCAGAGACACCCGTAATCGAATTGGAAAAACAAATTTTTGGCTTTACACGTGCTGAAGCTGGTGCTTATGTATTGGGGCTATGGAAAATACCACCTAGAGTTACTGAATCTATTTTATTGCAATTCACCCCAAATGAAACCGAATATAATGGTGTCAATGCTCTCACGGCTGTACATGTTTCAGCTGCGCTGCTAAAACCAGCGACTACACAGAAAAATGAACGTTTGTTTGATATACATCTTGATACTGCATACCTTGAACGCATTGGTAAACTTGACCGTTTACCTACTTGGGAGAAATTAGCTAAAAAGGTTGCTCAACATGATGATTAATTAGTTTAATTACACTAAAAATTAGCCTTCAGTCATTGACACCTCTGTTCGTTTAAAATTATTAACTTGACCGGCTCTATCTACTCTTTTACACCACTGCCATTAAAGTTAAGATAACAGGTAGAATGTGCTGAGGGACGAAGTGCATCGTTTACAGCTGATGCGCTTCCTATCGTCAGCACATCCTACAGCAAATTGCTTAACTTAATGGCAGTGACCCTTTTAAGCCACTAATAATCGACCCTATATGAATCAGTACCCAATAAGTCAAAAAGTGCTTTGTGTTGACGATGAACGTAGATTACTGGATGGCATTCGGCGCCAATTACGTAAAGAATTTACTATTGAAATCGCAGAAAGTGCGCAGGAAGGCCTACAAATTTTAGCTTCTGAGGGGCCTTTTGCTCTAGTCATTTCTGATTATAATATGCCAGGTACAGATGGCATTGAATTCCTCAATCAGGTTCATGCTTTATACCCAGAAACGGTATTAGTCATGCTAACGGGTAGAGCTGAATTGGACATCGCTATAGAAGCATTACACAAAGGGCATATATCACGCTTTTTGAACAAGCCCTGCCCAAAAGAGGTATTGACGCAAACCATCAACGATGCCTTAGAACAATATCGGCTGATTCAGGCTGAAAAACAGCTACAAGCTGAGCTAGAAAAAAGTAATCATAAATTAAATGAACTTAATAATCATTTAGAAGATTTGGTTAAAATACGTACTCAAGCTTTAACTACTCAATATCAATACGTCAGTACTTTAGCGCAATTGGAATCTTCGTCGCAAATTGCTAACGCTTTAATCAAGGCCGTGCAAACAATAGCTCAGACAGACGATATTGCGTTATTTCTAAACCAAAATGATAAAGCAGGCGTATTCCTGCCCCACCTCGATCTAGCCAAAAAATATAAATTGCTTCCTATAAGCCAAGAAGACCAGCAGCAAGGCATTATTGCTCAATGTCTACATAGTAAAAAAACAATATTTATAGATCCTGATATTGAACTTTCTGCCATCGATCAAAAACTTTTTATTGGTACAGCTCGTGCATGTATCCCTTTAGAGGCGGATAAACGTATTATTGGCTTATTAAGCATCAGTACCAGCAATAAGATTCAACTTGATAAAATTCAGATCAGCACCATTCAAGCTTTAAGTAATACCAGTGCAACTGCATTAATGAATCACTGGCACTTAGAAATACAAACTGAATCACAAGATGCGATTATTACCGCTTTAGCCAAACTATCTGAACATAAAGACCCAGAAACAGGCGCACACTTACTGCGTTTAAAAGAATACTGCGCATTACTTTGTCAATGCATGGCTCGCTCAGGAAAATATCAAAACCTTGTGACCCCCGAATTTACCAAAGATTTAGTAAGATCCTCCCCCTTACATGACATAGGAAAAGTCGGCATAGCAGATGTAATCTTAAGAAAACCTGGAAAATTAACTGAAGATGAATTTTCTATCATGAAAACTCACGCGAGTATAGGTGGTGATACCTTACGCTCTGTGTATGACCGCTACAGCTCACAATCTTTTATCAAATGTGGCATGGAGGTTGCGTATTGTCATCATGAAAAATGGGATGGATCGGGTTACCCGCAAGGCTTACGAGGCGAAGACATTCCTCTTACTGCCCGCATATTAACCGTAGCCGATGTCTATGATGCTCTGACAACACGGCGAGTCTACAAGCCACCTTTTTCCAGAGAAAAAGCCAAGGAAATTATTATTACAGGCAGTGGTCAGCATTTTGATCCCGATGTAGTCCTTGCTTTTATCGACAATGAACCACTGTTTCATAATATTGCAAAATCTATGGCTGATAATACCTAAGTTAGCATTTAGCATGCCATCCGGTTTAATTTGTCAGCACATATAGCTTAGAATGAATCATACGATCAAGAACTTAATAGCTCTTCACAACCTTACGCCTTTTAATAATTATCCACACAAACACCCCCCTAACGCTGCAAATACTTATAAAAATACACCTCAATCGCTAACATCTGTCGTTTAAACGCCTCTTTAGAGGTCATACTATCATCTTTAATACGCACAAAATGCCGGCAATTATGCGCTTTACTCCAAGCAAATAAAGGGGCAACTTGCCGATTCAATTGTTCCAGTGTCACGGTTGCTCCTGCTAACTTTTCTGCACCAGGAATTAAACGTAAATCAGCTTTTCGGTACTCCGGCCAAGCGGCAACAATCTTCATATTGTTTTCGTACAAGGTAATATTATATAAATATTCCACCGCTCCACTTTGCGTATCCGCCCAACAAGGCGGGTGATCTAGACCATTTTCTTGCAGTTTTTTCTGCATATAAGCCAAACGACCTTTAAGCATTTTCTGCTCCTGCATTGCAAGTTCCGCTTTATTTAGTAATGTTTCAACGGCTTGCGGCGTGCCATTAGCAAGACCATTTCTAGCCAAAACATCAACCAACTTTTTATAATCTTGCAAAGCCACTAAGTCACGTTTTAATTGGGTATTAAGCTGTTGTAATTCAATTCCAGCTTGTGCTTCCTGTAATCTTGTGAAAAGTTCATCTAACTGCCGCTCACTGGGTTTAACAGTAAAACCGGCGGCTTGCAATAATCGACTTTCTAATAATTGTAAGCGCTTAAAATTTTCTTCGCTTGCCTGTAATGCATCAATTTCAGCTTGCAATTTAGCCTTTTGCTGAATTTCATCCGCTAGTTTTAGTTTTGTATTTTGTAAGCTTGCCGCACTGATAATCATCAACAAAAAAAACATGATAAAACCTAGCTCATTTAGCGTGATACCCAATAAAAAAGAACGCCGCCCTTCTTGTGTCGCCATAATCAGCCCGCTAAACGGTCATTATTCTGCTTAACACTCGCAATAAGATCTCGTTGCATAAAGCCTAGCGATTCTCTTGATTGCTGTAAAATATCAGCCATTTCTTGCTGATGCTGTTTAGCTAAATCAATATCAACCTGAGCGACACCACCCATATCCGCCATTAATTGTGTATGTTGCTCCATTAATTGATTAAAAGTTTCTAAACGCTTAAAGGTAGATGTCACATGCATGCCAAAATCAGAAATCTGTTTTACAGTTTCTCGCGTATTCGTTAAAGCGAGAGCAATTTCTTGTAAATCAGCACCAATCTTAGCCCCTGAGTGAGTATTATCGGCAATTGCCTGAAAAGCAGTAAAAACATGCTCTGAAGATTGCTTTAATTTAGATGACATAATATCTAAATCATCCGGTAAAGTATTCACTGCTCCTACTAACTTAGTAAAATTCTGCATAGCTAAAGTTGATTGTTCAGCCTGCTGTTCAAGGTTGGCAGAAATACCTATTGTTCTCTCTGATAAACTAGCAATCTCTTTAACGACTCGGGCAAAATCATCGTTCACTTTCGTATTGGTGTGTAACTTATCATTAAATACACTGATTGTTTGTGCTAAAACATCAACTTCAGCCACTGTACTGCTCAGACTAGAAACAATATTTTGCGTACCTTGCGATATTTTTCCCTGCCCCATATTCACTTCTTTCAGCAATATTTGAGTTTCATCCAAACGATTGATTAAACGCTCTAAAGGCACACTTAATTTTTCCGCAAATATTTCCTCAGGTAGCTTTATATTTTGTATATTTGTAGCAAAAACATCGACCACGCCAGTGATAGTTTGATTAGTTGTCTGAATATTATTTAGTAATGCAGTTGTACTTGCTTGCGTATTTTTTTCCATAAGTACTGCCATTTCTTGCATGCCTTCTGCAGCTTGCTCTATAGACTGCTGAATGGCTGCCTGAGTTTCTTGGTGCGAAACATCTAACTGCATAGAAATCAACTTTGCTTTTCTGACTAACTCATTTGCGGCTTGCTCAACTTCAGTCATAACTTGCCGCTCAATACTATTCAAATCAAGCTGAAAATTATTAATAAAAATCCTCACCGCAAGCCCGAATATTGTCGTAATTAAAGCCAAACTAAAGTTAGCGGTTAATAAGCTGGCTTCTAAGCTATCGCTTTGGTAAAAATACAAAGAAACCACTAAAGCAACGAGTGTTAATAGAAAGCCCAAATAATAAACACTATCTGCAAATTGCTCTATAAAAGCGCTATCAACACTGTGTAAATAGCCGACCCACGTATAGATGATCATGCATAACAGAGGCAATGCAACAGCCAGTAGCGGAAGATTAAAATACTGTGGTAAGCAAATACTTAAAACTCCACCTGCCAATGCAAAAATAAACATTTGGCGCACATCGTGTATCAGTCCTTGCTGTAATTTTTCATAAGTCATTAAAGTTATCCGTCAATTTTTTCAATCAAAGTGACTCGCCCACCAATAGACTGAATAAAATCAGACCAGAAAAAAGCATGGCGCTTATTTTGTAGTTTTTCCATTCCTTCACGTCGTACATATAAAATATTCACCTCTGCTTGTTGTAAATCAGTATTAATACGCTGATAGTACAATGTTTTTTGTAGCTTAGAAAAGTCCATTTGACCACGATAATGCGACCATTCGGGCGTATGCTGCAACATATCCGAGATAAGAATAATTTGTTTTGGCACTGTTTCAGAGCCCAGTGGAAAAGCGCTTAAGGAAATAGTTTGAAACACTTCCATAATCGGTGAAAAATCTGCTTGGGCAGGTTGCATAAAACCATTAATAGCGAGATCCAGCGGCTGCTCAAACCGCTCATGCCAGCGCTGTCTAATCAATTTAGGATTTTCATATAAAGCGTTAGCATCATCGCCTGTTCTGGGTACGCAGACGACAAAATCAGGCGCAATTTCTTTATTATTGTGCGCATCAATTACATAGATGGAAATACGCGTACCTGGTAAGAGATTCGCTTTAAAGTCGTTAAAAAAACGGCGTAAAAATTGTTGCTGAATTTTGTTATACGCGTCGCTCTTATCAAACACTAACGCGACATATTTAGGACTAGTGATATTGCTAGGACACAAGGTTTCAGTATCGTATGCAAGCTGCTTATTCTGTAATTCATATCGAAAAAAAGCCAAAAACGTAACTAGCCCAAGCACTGCAAAAATAAGCAACGAACCTATAAGGTTTTTACGCTGCGTCGCTTGTTTTCTTTTGCGATATCTAGGCATTATTTAATACCGAGCTAGCACCTGTTTTATTCAATTTAAAATCAGGATCAATGCTTTGTAATTGCTGAAAAAATAACACATAGAGCTTTTCAATTTCATTCGCTCTTTGCTGGCAATAATGCGGAAAATCTTGAAACAATTGCTTTTGCTCTTCGACCACAGCAATATCGTCCTGCGCACCCCGAACTGTAAATTCATTATTAGGCCGCCAATCCTGCTCAAAATAAGCAGGAGCAGCATCTTTTCGCCGACTTCTATTAATATCTCGGTAACGGTAAATTAGGGCATTAGCAGCGGCATGAAAATTAGTCATTGCATGTTCATATTCAGCCACAAACACTTGCTTATCCTCCACTAAATGCACAAGTCGAGTATGCTTTAGTAAAACGGCTTGCTTCATCTCTTCTAGTTTACGTAAGAAGTCATGGCGTACCTCTTCAATTTGCATAACAACATCATCACGGCGCTCATCATATTCTTCATTTAAAGCGAGTAAACGTCGATGCAGCTTTCCGTACCCGGGGTAAGCATCATCTCGTTTATAACCATCAATAAAGGCAAAAACCGCAAATAAAAGCCCCATAAAAAACAATATCCAAGAATTAAACTCAGACAAATGCAGAGGTGCTTCAATAAATCGTTGTACCGCTAAACTCCCTGCATCTTCAGGTTGAACAGCAAAATATTCACGATAATGCGCAACCAATAAATTAAACCCAAAGACACAAGGAAGATAAACCATAAGACTTATATAAGCCAACCATTTTTTCCATAAGGAAATGTGGTTTTTATACCTAAAAATCCAACCCATTAAGAAAAAGGCAATGGATATATTAATTGCCGCAATAATCACCGCCTGCCCTACACCACCTAACAAGCCTAGTTCAGAGCCTTCGGCAAAAAAATAGCCATTACCCGCTGATTCTAAAAGCCAAAATAATAAAATAATAGCAAAATATAATAATTGAGAATCAGGGTAATGTGCTGTGCGCTGTAGTTTATTATTTTTTTGGAATGTTTGAAATTCCTGCTCTATGTCACCTAACTCTTTCTTTAATTGCTTTAAGGCGCGAAATTCACGTGCCATTAAACTTTTTACCGCTAATTTAGAGTGCTCGGTATGATTATTAATTAACGCACGTTCATCTTGTAGGTTTGTATCTGTAATCGAGGTATTTCGAAAACAAAGCCCTTCATTAACAATACGGTTAATATTGGTCATTCTGCTACTAAAATAAGCCTGAATTTCCCGCTCAGCACTATCAGGGCTTGTCGCATTTTTCTGCGGCAGACTGTTATCCGCTGAAGCTTCAGCTTTTGTTTTTATTGCTAACTGCTCGGCAATCACATCCAAATCAATCACACATTCATCAGTCAAGTCAGACTGGCGACGAAATGCAATTTTTTTTTTGATTTTATCGGCCCAATTTTTCATAGTGTACTTAGTGAGTCACGCAGGTACTTAAGTTGACTGAAAATCATAGCATAACAAAAAGAACTATTCTCACTACAGTGGCCCACTATCAGATACAAATTTTTATACAGCCTACAATGGTTTGAAAGCAAAACACTTTTAATGGATGATTTAAGCAAACAACCCTACTAGCTCATGAAATACAGGGGACATCTATTGCCAAACATTCATTCACATACGGCGAATTTAGGTTGATTTAAGCTGCTCACAGAGACCGTTTGGTTATTCCACTATAAATAACCATTGATTTTTGCATTCCAAGTGACGATTGCAGGGGTATTATGGTAAGCGCCGAGCACGTTGAGTGTTGCGGTATCTAAGACAAACATACCACTTTCCTCGATTGGTCGATTAAGCCAACGTGTAGCAAATACTCGCGACAAGTGCCCATGAGAAAAAACAGCGATATCTCCGTCAATTGCTTGAACCTTTTTTATGATGCGGTCAACACGTATGCAGACTTCTTCAGGAGAATCTCCTTCAGGACACCCTTGTTCAAATAAATTCCAGCCAGGCACTTCTTTTTGAATCTGTGCAGTAGTTAAACCTTCATAGTGGCCATAGTTCCATTCGGAAAGATCTGGCTCCACAACCATGCCATCCGCAACACCAGCCAACTCACAAGTCTCGAATGCGCGCTTAAGTGGGCTACTAAATACCTGTTTAAATTGCCAGTTATTCAGCGCCCCCTGTAGCAAGCTAGCTTCCTCTCTACCTTTTTCGGTCAACGACAAGTCAGTAAATGATGTGTGACGACCGGCAAGCGCCCATTCTGTTTCGCCATGCCGGATTAGTACAACTTTCTGTTTATATTTCTTCATAGGGCTTTTACTCCTAGGTTAATGAAGCCTGAAAAATACTATCGATTGAGTCCTCCAGAACCCTATCGAACTCTTCATCCGACTGCTGTACTTTCAAGCCCTGCAATAAGACACGTGAGAAACTGGCGATAATACCGTTATTTCTTGTTAGTCTAGCATTAGCTTCTTCCCGCGAATAACCACCGGACAATGCCACGACTCTGGCTACGTTCGAATGAGAGAGAAAATCAGCATACAGGTTATCCACCTCAGGCAATGTAAGCTTCAACATCACTAAATGGCCAGGGGCGAGTGCTTTGAGTTCATCACATATCGCTGCTTTTAACAGGTTTTCAGCTTCGGCCTTATCTGGGCAATGAATATCTATTTCAGGTTCAATAATCGGCACTAGGCCCGCAGCAATAATCTGCCGAGCAATAGCAAACTGCTGTCTGATCACAGCGCTTATACCCTCTACATTAGCGAGCTTGATGACAGAGCGCATTTTAGTACCAAAAATATCTTTTGCTTTTGCTTTAGTCAGCAATACATCAAGATCAGGTATCGGCTTCATCAGCTGCACACCATTCTGTTCATTTGCTAGACCTTTGTCGACCTTCAGAAATGGCACAATATTTTTGACATCCCAAAGGTAATTTGCCGTAGCTTGCCCTTCAATCGTACGCTCTATGGTATCCTCAAATAAAATCGCACCAAGTATACGTTGACCATTAAATACCGAGCTAGTCATAACCCTTGTCCGCATCTGATGCTCAAGTTCGAACATTTCTTCCTCGGTCGACCATGCATCTTCATCGATACCATAACTCTTCAATGCTTTCGGTGTGCTACCACCACTCTGATCCAGTGCTGCTATAAACCCTGTTGCTGAACTTATTTTTTGTAACTGTTGTTGTTTTTTAGTCATAATAGTGCCCTTAAAATATCGAGTCTAACCTGTCTTTTTGCGTCATACTTTCGGGCATTATTACTCCAACCCTCGAAAATAACGATCAAGCCAGGTGTTATTCGTAACAAATTGAAAAACAAGAATTAAAAATCATTCCACAAGAGCCTAAGTCATGCCATAACATCGAGTTGTAAATATATTGCAATTGCTTACAAATTTAAATTCGAAAGCTGAGCTAAGGAAAGTACATGAGATAACATCCCGAAATTATTTAGAAATCGAGAGCTTGTTTCATGCACGTTCCTAAGCCCTATTTTTCTTATTTTACGTTTGCCCATTTCCAATCACGTATTTCCGGCATGTCTTCACCATATTCACGAACATAGCGTTTATGGTCAATCAGCTTATCATGCATTTGTTGCTTGATATAGACGGCGCGATGGCAAAGACTGGGGACGCGATCCACGACATCACTCACTAGATGAAAACGATCCATATCATTCATAACCACCATATCAAACGGTGTTGAAGTAGTGCCTTCTTCCTTGTAACCACGAACATGTAAATTATTATGATTATTGCGTCGATAGGTTAAACGATGAATCAGCCATGGGTAGCCATGATAAGCAAAAATAACAGGCTTGTCGGTGGTAAAAATATCATCAAAACGGCGACCTGTTAAACCATGTGGGTGCTCTTCACTAGGTAATAATTTCATTAAATCCACCACATTAACGACTCTGATTTTGAGTTCAGGCAGTAACTCTCTTAAGATAGTCACCGCCGCTAGAGTTTCCAGGGTAGGCACATCACCCGCACAGGCCATGACCACATCCGGCTCTCCATCTTCTTGGTCATTACTCGCCCAGTCCCATATGCCAATGCCGCTGGTACAGTGCTTAATTGCTTCATCCATGGTCAACCACTGCTCAGCTGGCTGTTTACCTGCAACAATCACATTAATATAGTTACGGCTACGCAGGCAGTGATCGGTAACTGAGAGTAATGTATTAGCATCAGCAGGAAGGTAGACACGAATCACCGAAGATTTTTTGTTCACTACATGATCTATAAAGCCAGGATCTTGATGTGAAAAACCATTGTGATCCTGCCGCCAGACATGGGATGTCAGCAGATAGTTTAGCGAAGCAATCGGTCGCCGCCACTCAATCTCTTCACTAGTATTCTTCAACCATTTTGCATGCTGGTTGAACATCGAGTCAATGATATGGATAAAGGCTTCATAGCAATTGAAAAAACCGTGCCTTCCCGTTAGCAAGTAGCCTTCTAGCCAGCCCTGGCAAGTATGTTCAGATAGAATTTCCATCACTCTGCCATCCGGAGACAGATGATCATCTTCAGGTATTGTCGATTCCATCCAAGTCCGATCTGTCACTTCAAAGGCTGGTGACCAGCGATTGGAAGCTGTTTCATCCGGTCCAAACAAACGGAAGTTTTGCGCTTGCATATTCAGCTTCATGACATCACGCAAAAAGGCCCCTTGAACCCGTGTTGCCTCAGCAGTAACAGAACCCGGGGAAGGTACATCAATTGCATATTCAGTAAATTCAGGAATGCGCAAATCCTTTAGTAACAACCCTCCATTAGTGTGACTATTGTCACTCATACGCTTTTTCCCTTCAGGTGCCAACGCCTTTAACTCAGGTAAAAAAGTACCATTATCATCAAACAACTCTTCGGCTCTATAGCTTTTCAACCATGATTCCAGTAGCTTCAAGTGCTCTGGGTTTTCCCGTACCCCAGAAAATGGTACCTGATGCGAACGCCAGAAATCTTCGGCCTTCAGTCCATCCACTTCTTTAGGCCCAGTCCAGCCCTTTGGCGAGCGTAAAATAATTAATGGCCATCGTGGTCGGGTAAGATCCCCCCCACTACGCGCCTGCTGCTGAATTCGCTTAATCTCAGCAATGACGGCATCGACAGTTGCTGCCATTTTCTGGTGCATTAGCTCAGGATCTGAGCCTTCGACAAAATAAGGCTTATAACCGTAACCGACAAACAAACTTTCCAGTTCTTCGCTTGGTATACGCCCCAAAATCGTTGGATTGGCAATTTTGTAACCATTTAGATGCAGTATAGGTAATACTGCACCATCACGTTTAGGGTTGATAAATTTATTAGAATGCCAAGATGTCGCTAACGGCCCAGTTTCTGCTTCACCATCACCCACCACACAGCAGGCAATCAAATCTGGATTATCAAAAACCGCACCATTAGCATGTGAGACGGAGTAGCCTAATTCCCCCCCTTCATGAATGGAGCCGGGAGTTTCCGGTGCAACATGGCTGGGTATTCCACCAGGAAAACTGAACTGTTTGAATAACCTCTGCATCCCTTCTTTATCTTCAGAAATATTAGGATAATATTCACTGTAAGTACCTTCCAACCAAGTATTTGCTACCACACCTGGGCCGCCATGTCCTGGGCCGGCGATATACAGCATATTCAAATCCTGTTGTTTAATCACTCGGTTCATGTGTGCATAAATAAAATTTAGTCCAGGTGTCGTCCCCCAGTGCCCCAATAATCTTGGTTTAACATGGTCAATGGCTAACGGTTCACTTAGTAATGGGTTATCTAATAAATAGATCTGTCCTACCGATAAATAATTGGCACCTCGCCAGTAGGCATTGATTTTTTTAAGTTCGTCAGCGGATAAAGGCTGGTCTTCAATAGAATTCATGTAATAAGCTCCTGGTAGTTAAGTTAAATACGTTGACTGTTTGTCCATAGCTAAATTGAAATGGCAACTCTTTAAATAGAGGCTATTAACTCACATTATCATAGTTTTATGACATCTACCTGACTAAGGAACTCATACTATGACAGGCACTTTATTACGCTCCTTATTTTATCGTTCACAAAGCCCTTGAACTTAAAATAATAAACACTTTCAGCGCAACTATCAATCACACTTCAAATGATACTTCTGCACACGATAACGCAAAGTTTCACGGGTTGATCCTAACATTCTTGCCGCAGCTGCCACATTATAATCGGTCAATTCTAGCACTTGCTGTAAGATATATTTTTCCATATCTTGTAAAGTCAAACTACCATCCAGTGGGATATGTAACTGCTGAGAATTTT
>Ga0256840_1003314_pt1 | contig 13155 bp, 12 predicted proteins | sample 355202metaG_FD_185969 | JGI IMG/M metagenome (GOLD analysis project Ga0256840, IMG submission 185969) | Hydrothermal vent microbial communities from Mid Atlantic Ridge, Atlantic Ocean - 355-202 | ecosystem: Environmental > Aquatic > Marine > Hydrothermal vents | place: Atlantic Ocean: Mid...
TTGAGATTATTATATTTAGTTTCACTAAAAGAAGTTAAAAATGTAATTTTGTACTTCGTTGTTAATGTTAAAGGATATCAAGTAAAAAAGCAATATGATTAGTGATTTTTTTTATTTCATGAAGTATGTAAATCCTACTTGGTATTTCAATCTAAAACCAAAAGTGGGGGATACGCCTTATTTTATAGACTATAGGAAGCTAGGTCATTACCACAGACCGCTGGTGGATTTTGACAAGACATTTTCTAGCGAAGACGTGAGTTTGCTAGATGCTTCTTTTCTGGCATGGCATCGTGGTATTATTGAAAAGGATACAAGTCAAGCACTTGATTTTCAATCGCTTGAGAATAAACCAACCTTGCTTGATAACTATAATTTTATTAAGAAATATTATAACCCTATTTGGACATTGTATATACTCCTGGTTAGATTATTCACTTTCAAAAATCCCTTCAAGGAAATTCCAGCTTATCTAAAATCATTAAAAACCAATCGGGTTTACTTGTCACAGCCCTTTCATCCGCATGACGATTATAGGAAATTCAAGCCTGAAATTCTGAATAGCAAACCCAAAGTGAGTATCATATTGCCGACACTTAATCGGTACAAGTATTTGAAAGATGCAATTTTGGATTTAGGAAAGCAAACGATTCCTGCGCATGAGATTATTGTAATTGACCAAACGGATGACCCTGATGAAAAATTCTATGAGCAGTTTGATGATTTACCGCTGCAACTAATATTTCAAGACCAAAAAGGGCAGTGGCTGGCGAGGAATAAGGCGATTCAGCAATCCACGGGAGATTATATATTAATGTTTGACGATGATTCAAGGGTTGATCCTGACTGGACGGCAGAACATCTGAAAGCTATTGAGTATTTTGATGCAGATATTTGTGCTGGTGTCTCTCTATCTACTTGGGGAGCGGCAATACCCGAAAATTATAGCTTTTTCAGGTGGGCAGATCAATTTGATTCTGGCAATGCACTGATTAAACGTAATGTATTTCAAACTGTCGGGTTATTTGACAGACATTATGATGGGCAGCGAATGGGAGATGGAGAGTTTGGCTTGAGAGCTTACTTGAATGGATTCAAAAGTATTTCTAGTCCAACGGCAAAAAGAATTCATCTGAAAGTACCAAGTGGTGGACTTCGACAAATGGGTAGCTGGGATGGTTTTCGTCCGAAGAAATTACTAGACCCACGACCGATACCTAGTGTGGTTTATTTATTTAGAAAGTACTTTGGAAAACAGGCGACAATTTTATCATTGATGACCACGGTGCCGCCTTCCATTATGCCTTATAAATTCAAGAAAAGCAAGCCCATGCTCATGCTTGGTTTTATGGTCAGTCTCTTCTTTTTTCCGGTGGTGTTACTGCAAGTGAATAAGTCATGGAAATTAGCCTCTAAAATGATTGAAGCTGGCGATAGAATAGAAAAGCTAGATTGACTAATCCACAAAAAATATTGCAAGTAATTGATAGGCTTGATGCCGGTGGAGCAGAAAGAGTAATGGTTGATCTTTCTAATATTTTGCATAAAAATGGGCATGAAGTAACCACACTTGCGATTTTGTCTCATGGCGCTTTGGGGCGTGCTTTAAATTCTGATATTATAAAGATTGATTTAAACAGAAAATTTAAATTCAGTATTTATAAATTATTGAAAATCAGTAAATTATGTAAAAACTACGAAGTGATACATGTGCACATGAGGCACAATTTGAAATATATTTATTTAGCCAAGAAGCTCTTCCCATTTAAGGCTAAAATTGTATTCCACGATCACTTCGGTAAAATTAATATTGACCAGTCGGTGGATGGGATGTTGAAAAAAGCATTGCAAAAATCAACTTACATAGGCGTTAGTAAACAGTTATGTGATTGGGCAATTTATGAAGTCAAGTTACGGAAAGAAAAGGTTTTCTACTTGCCAAATGTTGTTATTAAACAAGCGATAGAAAGGAAGAATTATGGGAATGATTCCTTACTAAAATTAGTGCTAGTTTCTAATTTCAGAAGGGAGAAAAACATAGGATTTGCAGTGGAATTGCTAAAAAAAATAGCGCTTCATAAATCGGTGAATTTAGATATTTATGGCACCGTGGTGGATGACGGGTATTTTCAAGAAATAAAGAAAACGGTGGTGGGTTTTGGATTGGAAGATAGCGTAAAATTTATCCACGATTGCACTGCCATACAGCCTGTGTTAAAGCAATATGATTTAGCATTGCACACGGCAAAATCTGAAACAGGGCCACTCGTATTGATTGAATATATTGCACAAGGATTACCGTTTTTAACTTATACTACTGGAGAGGTAGTAGCGCAAATGGGAGAGGAGATACCTGACTTTGTTATGAATGATTTTGGGGTAGAAAATTGGTCAAAACGAATTGATTTAATAATAAACCGTTCCTATTCCACTAAATTACAGCAAATATTTGAGGCATATTACTCTGAAGAAAATTATTACAAACAATGCATGGAGATATACAGGAAAAGCCTGACTTACTAATTGTTTCGGATACGGCGATGTGGCAAACTACCAATGGGAATATTGCTTTTGAACCTGTGGTGCGTGAAATAGAGGATTTTTATCCACTTTTCAATAAAATTACATGGATAGGCTTCAGGTATCCCGAAGCTATGATAAGTGATAATGCCACCGCCTTGAAGAAAGCGAAGGTTGATTTTATCTTTTTAGAGCATATTGGTGGAGGAGAAATTGTCAATAGATTGAAAATGTTGTTCCAATTACCTGTTCACTTTTTTACCATACTAAAACATATTAAAAAGAATGGTGTGATTCATGCGAGAGGGCCATCGCTGCCCGCATATTTCACTTTATGGATTGCGAGATTCTTTAAAAAACCGATATATTGGTATAAATATGCAGGAAATTGGGAATTAGAGACAGCCCCAGCATCATATATACGACAAAGAAATTTCTTAAAAAAATTGCCGCATGTGATAGGTACTATCAATGGACATTGGCAAGGACAGCAATCACATTTGCTGACATTTGAAAATCCTTGTTTCACAAAAAGTGAACTTGAAATTGCAAAAACTGTTGCCAGAAAAAAGGATTTTGAGGAAAGGTTGAACCTGTTGTTTGTTGGGCGACTCGAAAAAATGAAGGGTTTTGATAGGCTTATAGACGCTTTAAGTGAGTTTGGAGAGGATGATGGATTAGGAACTATTTATTTTGTTGGTGGGGGAGAAGAAACCGAAAAGTATAAAGAGCTTGCAGCTGAAACACTGAAAGTTGACTATGAATTTACAGGTGCTTTGAAGAGGGAGGCACTTAATGAATTGTATAAAAAATCACATATTTTCTGCTTACCTTCCTTGTCGGAAGGTTTTCCAAAGGTGCTAGCGGAGTCGGCTGCCTTTGGTTGTGTGCCTATTGTTTCTGATATTTCTTGTATAGGTCAGTACATTTTACATGAAGAAAATGGATTTTTGCTAAAAGATATTTCTTCTGAAGAAATAGTATGGAGCATTCGTCAGTTATTGAATGATCGGGTCAAGGCAAAGTCATATTCAGTAGCAGTGAATAAAATTGCAGACAACTTCACTTACGAACATTATACAGAAAGAATCCAAAATAATATATTAAAAGTATAATATCCGCTAACTTTGAGACTTATATTTTAAGATGCAAGAAAAACCATTTAGGGTAACGATATTATTGGCTTTGCATGCGGTGCTGGGGTTTCTGTCCACACTGTCCCCGATGTTTGGTACAGCGTGGGGTGTTATATTTATGCTTGGCGCATTGTATGTTGTTATCAAAAATTATAATGAAAATAATGAAGCAGCATATTTAGCCGCATATTGGATGGCGCTTGAAATTGTGATGCGTATGACACACACGCACTTGCCTTATGAGGCTGGTAAGTATGGGGTTATTCTTATTTTGTTGGCAGGGTTGTGGGTAGAAGAAAAACCATTCTATTTTCCGAGACACTTCTTAATCTATGCGCTGGTATTGCTGCCAGCTTTAACGGTAGTGGATTTTCCCGATTTGAATAGAGGGAGAAAAGACATTCTTTTTAATCTTTCCGGACCAATGAGCCTCCTTATTTCTGCGATTTATTTTTACCAGAGAGACGTGACACAAGCGCAATTTAATAAACTTTTCACCTACTTGATATTACCAATTTTTGCTTTAGGAATCATATTGTTCTTTAAAACCCCTGATTTAGAGACAGTTAAGTTTACATTAAACTCTACAGCAAAGCTTTCAGGTGGTTTTGGAGCAAACCAGGTATCCACTATTTTGGGAGTAGGGGTCTTTGTCATGGGCATTTCATTATTCTTTGGGTATAGCATTTCTGGGTATAAATTGATAGACATTGGAATGTTGGTGATTTTTATTATCAGAGGGTTGTTGACATTTTCTCGGGGTGGTATTTTTTCTGCCATTGGTGCGTTGATGGCAGCGTTATTGGTATTTGCCATTTATTCTAACAATAGGCAGTTGGTACGGCAAATATTTGTAGGGTCAATATTGGTGGGTATTGTTGGTTTTGGAGCATTCACTTATACCAACAAGCTTACTGGAGGTTTTTTGGAGCGGAGATACGCCAATGAATCAACAAATAAATTTAAGAAGAAGGATTTTACCACGGGAAGATTAGATATTTTGATGGACGAAATAGAGGCTTTTGAGGATTATCCCATACTTGGTGCTGGGGTAGGGATGGGTAAGTATTACCGTGTAGCGCATGGGAAAGTAATGCATGCCTCCCATACAGAATTTTCTAGGTTGTTATCTGAACATGGTTTGTATGGAATTATTGCTTTATTAATTATATTATTTAGTCCGTTGGTTTATTTTTTTCAGGCAAACAATGAGTCCAAACCTTTTGTGGCGGCATTTATTGTCGTTACATTTTTGACAATGACAACTGCGGCAATGCGGCTAGCGATGCCTGGTTTCTTCTACGGATTAATATTTATCTCACTTTTACCTGCTTTAGAGGATGATTCTATACATAGGGAACAAGCTCAGTAAGTATGGTGTAACACCAACGAGTGTGGAAACACTGGGTGCTAAACTTCAAGAAATTGAGGAAGTGCTGTCAATATCAGATAAGAAAAATAAAGTGAATAGGTTTTTTGATGCAATTTTCACCATCATTAAAAACCGTAAAAAAATTAACTTGGTGCTAATCGATACTTATAGCACAAGCAACTTTTATTACGCTTTGGTTTCATCCTTGACATCTCGTTTGTTCAGCATTCCATATGTACCAATACTACATGGTGGCGCATTGCCCGATCGGTTAAAATCGTCACCTCATTTGAGCCGTATTTTATTTAAAAATGCAGCTATTAATATTTCACCATCACATTATTTGTTGGCCGTTTTTCAAGCGGCAGGTTTTAATACAAAATACATTCCAAATTTTATAGAGACCGGAATGTATCCTACAAAGCGGAGAGATAAACTTAGTCCAAGATTACTCTATGTGCGCTCTTTTCATGAGATATATAATCCAAAAATGGCAATCAGAACGTTGGCTATTTTGCAAAAAATATACAGTAACATTGAGCTGTGCATGGTTGGCCCAAATAAGGATGGAAGCAAGGAAGAAGTAGAGGATTTGGCGACAGAACTTGGCGTATCTGAGCACTTGAAAATCACAGGTAAGTTATCGAAAGTGGCATGGATAGCGCTCTCGGCAGATTACGATATATTTATTAATACCACCAATTACGACAACCTTCCCGTGAGTATTATTGAAGCCATGTGTTTGGGATTTCCAATAGTTTCAACCAATGCAGGCGGGTTACCATTTTTAATTGAGGATGGAAAAGATGGTTTGTTAGTGGATAAAAATGATGCTGGTGCAATGGCTGAAAAGATCGCTAAATTGCTTGAAAACAGTGCTTTGGCTAGCAAAACATCAATGGCTGCCATAAGCAAAGGAAATTCTTTTGACTGGAATATAATTAAAAAGGATTGGGAGAAATTAATTGAAAGTATAAAGAATTAACTGCATGAGAACTTTTGAACTAACATTGAGGTTACAGGGATTTCCGATTGATGTGGCGACGAAAGCACTTAATAATATTTCTCAAAAATCACCTGAGGAACTCTATGATTGGCAAGAACGAAAGAAGTGGGAGATTTTTAACCATCATTATGACAATAATGCACATTATAGAAAGTTTGTTGGAAATATTAGGCCTGAAAAGTGGGAAGACATTCCCGAAGTAAACAAAAAGGATTTTCAAGTGCCTATTGCGTTACTGTTGACCAAGGGTTATACGAAGAAGAATGTCTATTTGGCCAATACTTCAGGCTCTTCTGGACATCCGTTTTATTTTGCAAAAGACAAATTTTCCCATGCCATTTCTTGGGCAATGCTACGGAAATGCTATCAGCAATATGACATTGATTTAAACGCCCCACAAGCACGTTTTTATGGAATTCCGTATGATAAAAAAGCATACTACATTGAACAATTAAAAGACCGACTAGCGAATCGAGTGCGTTTTCCTGTGTTTGATTTGAGTGATAAGGTATTGGATAGTTTTGTGAAAAAATTCTCAACGAAAAAGTTTGAATATATTTACGGATATACCAGTTCTTTGGTTTATTTCTCTAGGTACTTAATAAATAAAGGAGTCATTTTGAAAGATGTCTGCCCAACGCTGAAGGTATGTATTGTTACTTCTGAAATGTGTTTGGAAGAGGATAAGGAGTTATTAAGGAAAGGCTTAGGCATCAAGGTTGCCAATGAATATGGTTCGTCTGAGCTGAGTGTGATGGGTTTTGAAAATCCGAATGGTGAAATGATTTGCAGTGATGAACTTACGTTTTTTGAGAATGTGGCAGGCGCTGATGGAAACACAAAATTACTTTCTACCGCACTGCATAATAAGGCGTTTCCGCTGATTAAATATAATATTGGTGATATCGTTACTATTGATTACAATGCTGAAGGTAGAAAATTTATCTCGAAAATCACAGGCAGGGTCAATGATTTTGTGAAATTGCCCTCTGGGAAAGTGGCTGCAGGTCTTACCTTTTATTACGTTTTTAGAAGTGTTTTAGAATCCACCGGCTGCTTAAAGGAATTTATCATTCGACAAACACAAATTGATACCTTTGTGTTGGATGTGGTGGCGACTGAAAAATTGAAGAAAGCAGAAATTGACAATATAACAATGAACATGGAGAAATACCTTGAGGAAGGGTTAAGCATAGAAATTAACTACGTAGAGGAGATTCCCCGAAAGGCAAATGGTAAAATCCAACACTTTTATTCTGAGATATAACTACTTTATGTGTTGATGAAAACAGAACGCTCCTATGGAGCTCAGAGGAATCAGGATGTATTTCTACAAGCAGTCCGCCTTTACAAGGCTTGGTTAGCCCTTAGTGTAAATTGAAATCCCATGCTTAATTGGTGCTGTGATATAGATTAAGTGTGTAAACTTTTTATGATGAAGTCAGATGGGATGTGCCTCTGCCATATTGAAAACAATTTTGTCCGCCGTGCAACAATTACTTCTCGCTTGTATACTATAACTGTAATTGGTTTAGATATGCTCCATAGGAGCAATCTGTTTGTAGCAATTAATTGGGGTAAAGAAGCTCCGTAGGAGTGAACTGTTGTGGATGATGTCTTGTCCTGATAATTTTGTTGGTAGAAGTTGGAATTTTGTAATCATAAAAAAGACAGTGATATTTAAAGAATATATAGTTTTAAGCATAATGTCCCTGCGATATAATATGTTTGTAGAAAACATAAAAAGAATCTAAAAAGCGCCACAGGAGCGACCTGATAATATGCCTAATACCTATTCACAAATCTATATTCAAATTGTTTTTGCAGTTAAGGGAAGAGAAAACTTAATTCCAAAAAAACGTAGAGAAGAATTGCATAAATATATAACGGGAATTGTTAAAAATAGAGAACAAAAACTGCTTTCTATATTTGCTATGCCTGATCATGTGCATCTTTTGGTAGGGTTAAAGCCAACTATTCCTATTTCTGATTTTGTAAGGGATATAAAGTCGGGTTCTTCAAAATTCATCAATGATAGCAAGTGGCTGAACGGAAAGTTTAACTGGCAAGCTGGATATGGTGCATTTTCATATTCTAAAAGCCAAATTGATGCTGTAATAAAGTATATTTTAACACAAGAGCATCATCATAAGAAGAAAACTTTTAAAGAAGAGTATATTGATTTTTTAGAAAAATTTGAGATAGAATTTGATGAGCAATATTTGTTTGAATGGATAGGCATTTAAACAAATATATTTAATTCCTAGGGTGATATAATGTTAAATAAAATGAAACTAAGTATAATTTGTCCGTGCTATAATGAAGAGAATTATATCGTTGATTTACTCGAATTTTTTAATGCAGCAATGCCGAAGGATAAAGAATTGTGGTTGGTTGATGGTGGCTCTACGGATAGGACGAAAGAGATAATTTCTGACTATCAGAAGAAAAATGATAATATTCACTTATTAGATAATCCGGATAAAATCGTTCCTTTTGCATTAAATAAGGCAATTCCAAAGTGTAATGCAAATATGATTGTACGTTTGGATGCACACACAAAATATGCTCCAGATTATTTTGAGAAAATTATAGAAACCTTTGAAAAGGTGGAAGCCGATATCGTCGGCGGACCTACAAGAACAGCTTGTAAATCACCTTTTCAATGTGCGGTGGCGCATGTTATCTGCACCTCCTTCGGTGTGGGCAACAGCCAGGTGCATAATATCTCATACAAAGGCTATTCGGACTCAGTAACCTTTGGCTCATGGAAAAAAGAAATTTTTGAAGAGGTGGGTTTGTTTGATACTTCACTGGTTAGAAATCAGGATGATGAGTTTCATTATCGAGCAAAAAGTATGGGTAAAAAAATATACCAGAACCCCGACATTAAGTTGTGGTATTATCCAAGAGATAACATCAAAGGATTGCTCAAGCAGTATTATCAGTATGGATTATATAAGCCGAAAGTATTGAAGAAAGTAAATTCAGAAATAAAACTCAGACATCTGATTCCAAGTGCGTTTCTATTGTATTTTATTTCTCTTCCTATGGTGATAATCACTTCTTTATGGCTTATCCCTTTGGGATTATACTTGCTACTTGATGTTACATTTTCCATGAAAGCAAAAGGTGGTATTGTGGTTAAGTTGTTGTCCCTTTTTGCCTATCCAGCCATTCATGTGGGTTATGGGTTTGGTTTTTTACAAGGATTATTTAAAAAGTAATAGAAGTTATTATAGAAGTGCTATTTTTGCAGTCACAGCAATAATGAGCTAAGCGTTAATGAATAGTGTAAATGTAGGTATAGAATTAAAGGCAGGTACACTTGCGCATTTCAACCAAATCTATACTGGATTTAGATTGTTAGAACAGCGTAAACTGATTAAACTTAGTTACAAAATTGTTACCAACGATGAACTCCCGTTGAATATTCTTAAAGTCAATATCAATTCAAAAAAAGTATATTTTGATATGACAGATCACAGTAGAATAAACCAAAAGGTATATGAGCTGTCTGATTATTATTTTAAGAGAACTTTGCTGAGAACTGACGTTTCCAAGTTTTCTAAGGTACGACCTATGGGGTTTAACTATTCTGTTTATACCAAAAACCCTAAGTTAGCCTGGGTAGCTTTGTTAGATGGTAATTTTGATTTGTTTAGCAAATACCTTGTTAGGTATTCTCGATTTTTATCAAAAGCACTAGAAGCAAATGACTCCATTTACACAAGTAATTATAAAAATTTAGAGAGACAACCCCTGACGAAAGAAGCGGGAAAAGTGACTTTTTTTACGAGGCTTTGGGATCCTGATAATACCACCAATACTTTGAAAAAAGACGAGCGAGTGATTCTGAACCAGGAAAGAATTACCTTGATTAATATATTGAGAAAGGAGTTTAAGGATAATTTTACTGGCGGGCTTTATGATGATGCTGTTTCAAAAAAATATGCACCAGAGCTAATTGTGGATAAAGCATTAGTGCAGAAGAAAAATTATCTTAGTAGTTTGAAGAAAAGTGCGATAGGGATAGCCAATGTGGGGTTAGAAGGTTCTATTGGTTGGAAATTTGCAGAATACATCACGCACTCCATGGCTATTGTTTCCAATCCTATTGAGCATTACATGGTGCAGGGTGATTTTAAATTAGAAAGTAATTATCTGTCTTATACCGATGTTGATACCTGTGTAAACCAAGTAGCGAAACTCATGGAGAATCAAAAGTTAAGACATGAAATGATGCAAAATAATTACAATTACTATCAGCAATATATGCAGCCAGAGATGATGTTTAAAAATATATTGAATATGGTGCTTGATGATTAAGAATGTAAAACTAAAAAGAAGTAATTTCACAAAAAGATAAAATATGATTCCATTTTCCCCTCCATATGTAGATGACGATATCATCAATGAAGTAACGGACTCCTTGAGGTCTGGTTGGATTACCACAGGGCCTAAAGTAATGGCGCTGGAACAAGAAGTAGCGAAGTATGTGGGCATTGAAAATGTACTGTGTGTTAACTCTTGGACGAGCGGTATGATGTTGATGCTCCGGTGGATAGGAGTAGGGCAAGGTGACGAAGTGATTATCCCTGCATATACTTACAGTGCGACTGCATTGGCAGTGATGAACATAGGAGCTACACCTGTGATGGTGGATGTAGAAGATGATTTCAATATTTCTGTTGCTAAAATTAGGGCAGCTATTACTGAAAAAACAAAGGTGATAGCACCGGTTGATATAGCAGGATGGCCATGTGACTATGAGGCAATCAATGCATTGGTAAAGGAAGAGGACATAGTTTCAAAGTTTAAAGCTACTAGTGATTTTCAAGAAAAAATTGGAAGAATAACGGTTGTTGCTGATTCTGCTCACTCTATCGGTGCAACCTACAAGGGCGTACGAATTGGCAAGCAGACGGACATTACTATTTTTTCTTTTCACGCAGTGAAAAATATCACAACCGCAGAAGGTGGGGCTATTTGCTTGAATCTTCCAGAGCCATTTGACAACAAAGAATTGTACGCAAAATTAAGAGTTTTCACACTTAATGGTCAGACAAAGGATGCCTTCACAAAATCAAAAGCAGGAGGATGGCGTTACGATATTATTTATCAAGGACTGAAAGTTAACATGCCTGATGTGTGTGCTGCCATTGGGTTGGTACAAATGAAAAAATATGATGACAAGCTCTTAAAACAAAGAAAAAGAGTCTTTAATAGATATAATGAAGCATTTAAAAAACAGTATTGGGCGGTGTTGCCGCCTAATGAAAATGGGGTGGCTACACCGTCGTTTCATTTGTACGCATTAAGGATTAAGGATATTTCAGAGGCACAAAGAGATTTAATCATCGATGAAATTACAAAAAAGGAAGTAGCAGTTAATGTGCATTTCATTCCCATGCCCATGTTGACATTGTTTAAGGAAAAAGGCTATAAGATTGAAGACTATCCGAATGCTTTTGCGCAGTACAAAGGAGAAATCTCTCTACCAATTTATCCGCAGTTAACCAACGAGCAAATTGATACGGTAATTAAAGCAGTTATATTATCTTACCAAAAAATCATATGCTAAAAAGGCTTTTTGATATACTATTTTCGCTGGTTGGGATATTCTTTCTTTTGCCAATATTTATTGTGTTTGCAATACTCATTGTGATTGACTCAAGGGGCGGTATATTTTATAAGCAAGTTAGGGTTGGGAAAGATATGCAGGATTTTAAATTGTTGAAATTTAGAACGATGTACATAGATGCTGATAAAAAAGGTTTGCTAACAGTAGGGCAAAGAGATAGTAGAATTACAAAAGTGGGCTATACACTACGAAAGTATAAGGTAGATGAGTTGCCTCAATTATTCAATGTTTTGCTGGGTGACATGAGCCTCGTAGGGCCGAGACCTGAAGTGAGAAAGTACGTGGATATGTATAATGCGGAGCAACAGAAAGTACTCAGTGTAAAGCCTGGTATTACTGATTATGCCTCCATTGAGTATGTCAATGAAAATGAACTGCTAAAAAATGCAATAGATCCAGAGCAGTTATATATTGATGAAATTATGCCAGAAAAACTACGGCTTAATCTTAAGTATATTGCGGAGAACAGTTTTGTAAATGATATAAAAATCATTCTAAATACATTGAAGGCGATTGTCTCATAATGTTATGTACCTAAAATATTTCAAAAGGATATTTGATTTTCTGTTAGCGTTATTCCTGATTTTAGCGTTGTCTCCCCCTTTAGTAATTTTGATAATTGTTAATTTTTTTGCTGTTAGGGGCAAAGTATTCTTTCATCAGAAGCGTGTAGGCTATAAGAATAATCCTTTTGACTTAATTAAATTTAAAACTTTAATTGAAGTAAGTAAAGCTGCTGATAATAAGTATATTATAACAGATAGTTTAACTAAAAAACATTTCAAATTGCCTCCTTGGGGTAGGAAATTACGTACCAGTTCTTTGGATGAATTACCCCAGCTATTTAATATTTTGAAAGGTGAAATGAGTTTTGTGGGACCCCGACCTTTGCCAGTTATATATTTAGAGTATTACACAAAGGAGGAACAAAAACGACATGATGTAAAACCTGGTTTGACAGGTCTTGCGCAGGTGAGTGGCAGAAATGAACTACCCTGGAACGAGCGATTACAAATGGATGTTGACTATGTCGAAAAGGTATCTTTTGTTTTAGATATTAAAATTTTTTGGAGGACGTTTTTACAGCTATTCAAATCTCAGAAAGTGGATATGTCTGTATCTTTGATTGATGAGCGGACGAGAATTACTTATTCCTAATTTCGGGTTCCTTGCTTACTAAAAACTTTCCCCGTGGTCTGTGTCCTCACCATAGTCGTTAACTTAAGGGTGGATGCAATCATGTTTCAACAAGAATTTATGCTGTCAAAGTGCCCTGAAAGGGCTCAATCTTTTAAAGTAGGGCATCGCCCTACTTGTAAAAACACCTGTTAACAAGCCCTGAAAGGGCGTTAGCTTACTTTTTTACCATAGCATCTACAAAATAGAACCTTTATCATCTTCCTAAAAACAGGCAACGCTTTACTTTGCTGTTTTGGCTTTGTTGGGTCAGGTTTTATCCAAGAAATATAAATGAGAG